>Ga0105243_10001836_pt1 | contig 18169 bp, 13 predicted proteins | sample KBSM34metaG_FD_81525 | JGI IMG/M metagenome (GOLD analysis project Ga0105243, IMG submission 81525) | Miscanthus rhizosphere microbial communities from Kellogg Biological Station, Michigan, USA - KBS M3-4 metaG | ecosystem: Host-associated > Plants > Roots > Rhizosphere > Soil | place... | reverse complement strand
CGTCCAGCGCATCGCGCGCCGCACGGGCACGCCGGTGCGCAGCGATGCGCCGGGCGTCGTCTTCCTCGAGATCGACGGCCTCGCCCTCCCGGTCCTGCGACGCGCGATGCGGGACGGCAACGCGCCGCAGATGGCCAGCTGGCTGACGGACGACGAGTACGCGCTGAGCGGCTGGGAGACCGACCTGTCGTCCCAGACAGGTGCCAGCCAGGCCGGCATCCTCCTCGGGTCGAACGTCGACATTCCAGCGTTCCGGTGGGTGGAGAAGGAGAACGCGCGGGTCATGACGTGCTCCGCCCCGGCGGACTGCGCCGAGCTCGAGCGGCGCCACGCGACCGACAAGGGGCTGCTGCTCGACGGTGGCGCGAGCCGCGGCAACCTGCTCTCCGGCCAGGCGGACGAGGTGATCCTCACCGTCAGCCGGATCGAGGCCGAGAAGCGGGCGAACCCGGGCTACCGCACCTTCTTCGCCAACGGCTTCAACGTCATGCGGGTGCTCGTGCTGTTCGTCTGGGAGGTGCTGCTCGAGTGGACGTCCGCGCTCCGCGCGAGTCGCCGCGACGTGAAGCCGCGCGGACACCGCGGCGGCGTCTACCCCTTCATGCGCGCGGCGATGTGCGTCGTCGTACGCGACCTGATCGTGCAGTCGGTGCTGACGGACATGATGAGCGGGCGGCCCGCGATCTACGCGACGTTCTCGAGCTACGACGAGGTCGCCCACCACTCCGGCCTCGAGCGCGCCGACACCCTCGAGGCGCTGCGCAAGCTCGACCACCAGTTCGGCCGGATCCGACGGGCGCGCCGCTACGCACCGCGGCCGTACGAGATCGTCGTCCTCTCCGACCACGGCCAGACGCAGGGCACGACCTTCAAGCAACGAAACGGCTACGGGCTCGACGAGCTCGTCAAGCGCTCGCTGGAGTCGGCCGACGTCGCGTCGCTCGTGAGCGGTGACGAGCACGACCGCGCCGTCGGCACCGCGTTCGGCGAGGCGACCGGGCGCCCACCGGACGAGAAGAAGCGGGCGAAGAACGACGTATCCGGTGAGGACGTCGTCGTGCTCGCCTCGGGCAACCTCGGCCTCGTCTACCTGATGGACGAGCCGCGCCGGATGACGCGCGAGGAGATCGACGCACGGCACCCGAGGCTCATCCCGGCGCTCGCCGCGCATCCGCACGTCGGCTGGCTGCTCGTCCGCTCCGCCGACCGCGGGCCTCTCGCCATCGGCCCGCGCGGCACGCGGTACCTGGCCGAGGATCGCGTCGAGGGCGCTGACCCACTCGCCGGGTTCTCGCCGAACGCTGCACGGCATCTGCTGCGGACGGACGGCTTCTCGAACGTCGCGGACATGATGGTCGGCTCGTTCTACGACCCGCAGCTCGACGAGGGCTGCGCGTTCGAGGAGCTGATCTCGTTCCACGGCGGCCTCGGCGGCCCCCAGACCGAGCCGTTCATCCTCCATCCCGCCCGACTCCGCATGCCCGACGAGCCGGTCGTCGGCGCGGAGGCGGTCAACGCGCTCCTGCGGGAGTGGCGTGCGGAGCTGAACGGCCGCGCGGACGATTCTCCAGCACGCCACACGACCACCGAGGTGACCGCATGACGACGACCCCCGACACTCCGTCCCAGGGCCCGTCGCGGGGCCGCCGCATTGCCGCGAGGACGCTCGTCGTCCTCGGCGTCCTCCTCCTGGCCGTCAGCCTGCTCTCGAACTGGGTCAAGCGGGAGGCGCTCGATCCCGAAGCGTTTCGTACCACCTCGGAGGAGCTGATCGCGCACCCGGCGATCCAGGATCAGGTCGCACAGGCGATGGTCGACCAGCTGTACGCGAACGTCGACGTCTCGGCCCAGCTCCAGCAGAAGCTGCCGCCGAACCTCCAGGCTCTGGCCGCGCCGATCGCGGGTCTCGGGCAGGAGGTGATCGACCGGGCCGCGACGGAGCTACTCGGCCGGCCCCGCGTCCAGACGCTCTTCATCACGGCGGCGTCTCTCGCGCAGAGCCAGGTCGTCAAGGTGCTCGACGGCGATACGACGCGCCTCTCCACGACCAACGGAGACGTGGTGCTCGACCTCCACCCGCTCGTCGTCCAGCTCGGCGATCGATTCGGCTTCCTGGGGGACGTCTCCACCCAGTTGCCACCGGACGCAGGTCGCATCACGATCCTGCAGTCGGACGAGCTCGACACCGCACAGAGCCTCACGCAGCTCCTCAAGACGGTCGCGGACTGGATCTGGATCCCGATGCTCCTCGCCTTTGCGGCGGCGCTCTGGCTGGTCCCGGGCAGGCGGCGCAAGGAGGTGCGCGCGATCGCGATCGGCCTCGTCGTCGCGGGTGTCGCGCTGCTCGTCATCCGCCGGGTCGCCGGCTCGTACCTCGTCGACCATCTCACGTCGTCCGACTCGGTGCGTCCCGCGGTCAGCGCGTTCTGGACGATCCTCTCGGACGGGCTGGCGGAGGCCGCCTGGGTCGTGGTCTTCATCGGCGTCATCGGGACGCTCGGTGCCTGGCTCACAGGCGAGGGCCGGCGTGCCGTGGGCGCGCGCCGGTGGCTCGGCCCGTGGCTTGCGAACGCCGGCATCGCGTGGGCGGTGTACGCCGCGGTGCTGCTGATCGTCGTCTGGGCGCTCCCGTTGCACCGGTTCGTGACGACGGGGATTCTCGTCGTCCTCGGCGCCGTCGGGTTCGAGGTCGCCCGACGCCAGATCGTCGGCGAGTACGAGGCGGAGGGCCCCGCGCCGCCCCACGAAGGCCCGGCGATGCCGTGGCGGAAGCCCGCGTCCGCAACCGCGCCGACTCAGGTCGAGGAGCTCGAGCGGCTCGCGAAGCTCCGGTCGGACGGCCTCCTCACCGAGGACGAGTACATGGCAGCGAAGGGTCGGGTCCTCCCGCCGGCGGCGACGTAGCTCAGAGCGCGAGCGTCTCGCCCGGGGTGAGGACCCGCACCGCCACGTCGGGGGCGCATCGCGCCGCCGCGGCGCTGAACGCCGCCTGCGGCTCCGCCAGGTAGGCAGGCACGGCGCGAAGGCCGAGGTAGAGCGGTGCGTACGTCCCCCAGTGGATCGGGACGGCGATCCTCGGGCGCAGGAGCGCCACAGCCTCCGCGGCGCCGTCGGGGTCGAGGTGCCCACCCCGGCCGAGGCTCGGCCCCCAGCCCCAGATCGGGATCAGGGCAAGGTCGAGGTCAGGGACGAGCCCGTCCATCTCCGGGAAGAGATCCGTGTCGCCGGCGAAGTAGATCCGGCGCGAGCCGAGCACCGCGTAGCCGACGGCGGGGGCGCGTGCGGGGTACGGAGGACGCGACCCGTCGTGGGCGGCGAACGTCGCCTCGACGCGCACGGAACCGATCTCGAGGCCCTCCCCGACCGCGAGCTCGTGGACGTCGCGGAAGCCCTGGCGGTGGAGGAGGGAGCCGAGCCCTCGCGGGACGACGAGCGACGTGGTCCGCCCGATCCGCTGGAGCGACCCGAGGTCGAGGTGGTCGTGATGGGCGTGCGAGAGGAGCACGGCGTCGACGCCCCGCAGCGCGCTGCGGTCGATCGGCACGCGGCGTCGGAGGTGGGCGACGAGCACCCGGAGGAGCGGGTCGGTGAGCAGGCGGACCCCGTCGAGCGAGATCAGCACCGTCGAGTGGCCGACCCACCTGACCTCCGCCGTCGTCCCCCCGGCTCCTTCCACCCCTCGATCGTAGGGGCTCGTCATGCCGTCCGCAGGCCGCCTCGCTCACACGAGCGTCTGGGGAGACGCACAGGGCGTTCCCAGCCCCGGTTGCGACAGTCGAACGACGCCCGCAGCGGGCGCCAATCGACGAAAGGAGTCGAGCGAGATGGGCAGCACGACCAGCAGGATGCGCGTCGAGAAGATGATCGTCGCAGGGGCGATCGCCGTGGGACTGGCCGCCGGGAGCTACGGCATCGCGAGCGCGGCGAGCGGCGGCTCGGGGTCGGGCTCGGGGGCGGCGGCGGGAGTCGCCGCGACCCAACCCGCGACTCCGCGGGGATCCGGGCCACCCGGAGGCGCGCCCTGGGGCGGCCAGCGGAGCGACGAGACGCTGCTCGAAGGCGATACGGCCGCCAAGGTGACGGCCGCCGCCGAGGCGAAGGTCACCGGCGGCACCGTGGTCCGAGTCGAGACCGACGCCGACGGTCACGCGAAGTACGAGGCGCACATGACGAAGGCCGACGGAACGCCCGTCACCGTGTACGTCGACGACTCGTTTGCGGTCGTCGGCGTCGAGACCCGCTGAGCGGCGCGTCGACGCAACGGACTCGAGGGCCCCCCCGACCTCGGGGCGGGCCCTCGCACGTGGTCTGGCGCGTCCTCGCGCTCGGGGGCCGGACGAGGAGCCCGACGAGCCGGCTCGCGACCCTTTCGCCGCCCGAGCGTACGATTCTCAGGTGATTCACAGGTCGCTCGACATCGCTCTCAGGCGGTTCACAGGAGACGTCGGCACGGTGTGCGTGTGAGCGGCCTCCGGGAGCAGGCGATCGGCGGGGGAAAGAAGATCCTCGTCGTGGACGACGAGAGCTCGATCGTCGACGCGGTCGCGACCGCCCTCCGCTACGAGGGGTTCGACGTCGAGGAGGCGGCGACCGGCCGCGAGGCGCTCGCGACGGTCGCGCGCTTCGATCCCGACCTGATCGTGCTCGACTGGATGCTCCCCGACGTGGACGGCATCGAGGTGGGCCGGCGCCTTCGCGAGCGCGGGCACCGAAACGCGATTCTCTTCCTCACCGCGAAGGACGCGGTCGAGCACAAGGTCGAGGCGCTTCGCGCCGGTGGCGACGACTACGTGACGAAGCCCTTCAGCCTCGCCGAGGTCGTCGCGCGCGTGCAGGCGATCCTCCGGCGAACCGCAGGCGACCTGCCGGGTGACGTGCTCCGCTACGACGACCTGACGCTTGACGAGAGTCGTCACGAGGTCTTCCGCGGCGACACGCAGCTCCAGCTGACGGCGACCGAGTTCGCGCTCCTGCGCTTCTTCCTGCTCAACCCGCGGCGGGTGCTCTCGAAGGGGCAGATCCTGCAGAACGTCTGGCGATACGACTTCCGCGGCAACTCGAACGTCGTCGAGACGTACGTGAGCTACCTGCGCCGCAAGCTCGACGCCGCCGGGCCACCGCTCATCAAGACGGTCCGCCAGGCGGGCTACATGCTCGAAGCGGCGTAGCCGTGGGCAAGCGCCTGTCGCTGCGTGCGCGGCTCCTGCTGGCGGTCGCCGCTCTCGCGGCTGTCGGGCTCCTCGTCGCCGACGTCGCGACGTACTCGTCGCTGCGCTCGTTCCTGCTCGACCGCACCGACAGCACGCTCGACGAGACGGCCCACACCCTGCGCCGCCCCGGCCCCGGCGGCGGGATCCGGTTTGCGCCTCCCGGGACGTTCGTACAGGTGCGTTCGCTCGACGGGGCGACGGTGATCGCCACCCTTCCCGGCGCGACGGTCCCCGGCGAGAGCGTGCCGTCACCGGCGATGCCCGACACGGTGACGCCGCCGGCGGGGCAGACCACGGATGGCGAGGCGGTCACCTACTTCACGGTCCCGGGCGAGGAGGGCGGCGGTGAGTACCGGGTGCGCGCGTCGATCGCGGAGGACGACCGTGCGATGCTCGTCCTCGCCACCTCGCTCTCGGACGTCAGTTCGACGCTCGACCGGCTGCTCCTGATCGAGCTCGTCGTGACCGCCGTCGTGCTCGGTGCGATCATCGCGCTCGGCCTCTGGCTCGTCCGGCTGGGCCTGCGCCCGCTCGAGGAGATCGGCGGCACTGCATCCGCGATCGCGGCAGGCGACCTCTCCCGCAGGGTGGAGCACGCGGACGAACGAACGGAGGTGGGCCGCCTCGGACTCGCGCTCAACGTCATGCTCGCCCGGATCGAGGCGTCGTTCCGCGCGCAGGAGGCGTCGGAGCGCAAGCTTCGACGCTTCGTCGCCGACGCCTCGCACGAGCTTCGGACGCCGCTCTCGGCGGTCAGGGCGTACGCGGAGCTGTACGACCGGGGCGCGGCCGAGCGGCCGGATGACCTCGAGCGCTCCATGAGGGGAATCAGTCGGGAGTCGGAGCGCATGAGCGTCCTCGTCGAGGATCTCCTCCTCCTCGCGCGCCTCGACGACGGCCGGCCGCTCGAGTGCGAGCCCGTTCGGCTCGACGAGGTCGTCGGCGAGGCGGTCGAGACCGCGCAGACCGTGGACCCGGAACGGCGGATCGAGCTCCACGCCGAAACCGCGGTCGTCGTCGGCGACCGCGTGCGCCTCCGCCAGATCGTCGACAACCTGCTTGCGAACGTCCGCGCCCATACACCGCCCGGGACGCCTGCCTCGGTCTCCGTGACGCGGCGGAACGGCTCGGCGGAGATCGCCGTGGCGGACTCCGGTCCAGGCCTCGACGAGGAGCATCTACAGCACGTCTTCGAGCGCTTCTACAGGGCCGACCCCTCGCGAGCGCGGGCGAGCGGCGGCGTCGGCCTCGGCCTTGCGATCGTCTCAGCGGTCGCCGAGGCGCACGGCGGCTCCGCCTCGGTTTCGTCCGTGCCGGGCGAGGGGACCACGTTCACGATCGCCCTCCCGCTCGCCGCCGACGCCGCTGCCTGACGACTTCACCGAACGGCCACAGCCGGCTCACAGGCCGTTCCCAGCGTGCCGGAGCACGCTTGGTGCACGACCTGCCGACGGACCGCCGTCCCGAAAGGAGCCGCCATGCACGACCCCACCCCGATCGAGGATCCAGGCCACCCCTACCGCCTGCTCGTCGTCGGGAACGAGACGCTCGCAGCCGGCACCGAGTCGGTCCGGGAGGTCGTCGCCCGCCGTCCGGACGGTCGCAGGCTCGAGGTGCTCGTCGTCGCGCCCGCGCTCTGGGGTCGGCTCGAGCGGTGGACCTCGGACGACCGGCCTCGCCGGGCCGCCGAGCAACGCCTGCGCGGGTACCTGGCGGTCCTCGCTGCCCGCGGCATACGCGCCGAGGGCGTCGTCGGCGACGACGATCCGCTGCTCGCGATCGACGATGCGCTGCAGATGTTCGACGCGGACGAGGTCCTCGTCGCGACTGCACCGGACACGCAGTCGGACCGGCTCGCGCTCGACCTCGTCGAGCGCGTCCGGCAACGCTGCACGACGCGCGTCCGGCACGTCGTCGTCGGCGGGGTCGCCCGCGGCGCGATCGCGGCGTGAGCTGCGGCGGCCTTCACAGCCGATTCACAGGCGGCTCTCAGAGTTGGCCCAGAGCGGCGTGGTGCCATTGACCCTGACACCTTCCGAAAGGACTCCGATGAACCGCTCGATCACGAAGATCTCAGCCGGCGCCGCGGCCCTTGTCATCGCCGCCGGTACCGGCGCCGCCACGTATGCGGCGCTCGACGACAACGGCACCACCACGATCGTGCGCTCCTCGACCGGCGCGAGCGCGCAGACCGTGAAGGACGGCGCCCTGACGATCGGCCAGGTCTACGAGCGGGCGAACGCGTCCGTCGTCGAGATCACGGTGACCACCCAGCCGCAGGCGGAGGGCCCGACGGGATCGGGCTCGTCCCAGGCGCAGGGCTCGGGCTTCGTCGTCGACGACGCCGGTCACGTGGTCACGAACGCCCACGTCGTCGAGGGAGCCGACACCGCCAAGGTCCGGTTCGCGGACGGCAAGACCTACGACGCCACCGTCGTCGGCGTCGACGCCTCGACCGACCTCGCGGTTCTCGACGTCGACGCGCCGTCGTCGGCGCTGCACCCGCTCGAGTTCGCCGACTCGACGCAGGTGGCGGTGGGGGACGTCGTCGTCGCCATCGGCAGCCCGTTCGGGCTCGAGAACAGCGTCACGACCGGCATCGTCAGCGCGCTCGGACGCTCGATGAGCGCGCCGAACGGCTACACGATCAACGGCTCGATCCAGACGGACGCCGCGATCAACCACGGGAACTCCGGCGGCCCGCTGCTCGACCTCTCCGGAAAGGTGATCGGCGTCAACGCGCAGATCGAGAGCGAGTCGGGCGGGAACGACGGCGTCGGGTTCGCGATCCCGTCGAACACGGTGAAGTCGATCGTCGCGCAGATCGTCGAGGACGGCAGCGTCCAGCACGCGTACCTCGGAGTCTCCGTCGGCCAGTCGACGGGAACGGCGGGCGCAACGCTCGAGGAGGTGCGCACCGACACCCCCGCCGCCGCGGCCGGGCTCGAGGTCGGCGACGTCGTCACCGCGGTCGACGGCCAGGCGATCTCGTCACCGGCCGAGCTGCAGACCGCGATCGACTCGCACAAGCCGGGAGACCGCGTCATCGTGGACTATCTCCGGAACGGCGAGAAGCACAGCGTGACGGTCACCCTGGGCACCCGGCCTTCGTGAGAGGAGGGGCGAGCATGACTGACGATCCACACGAGAGGGACGAGGCGCGGCTCACGCGCCGCGACTCGCTCCTCGGTCTCGGCGGCCTCGCGGCCGCCGCGCTCGGCGCGGGCGGGGTGCTCGCCGCGCTCGACGGGCAGGAGGCCGAGGCCGCCTCGTCGGGGCCCGCCGCGGTCGCGTCCGGCCTCGTGACCTGCGTGCTCACGCCGGAGATGACCGAGGGGCCGTACTACCTGGACGGGGACAAGGTGCGCCGCGACATCCGCGAGGGCCGGCCGGGCACCAGGCTCGACCTCGCGACCACGGTCGTCGACGTCTCCACCTGCAAGCCGATCAACGGCGCGCTCGTCGACATCTGGCACTGCGATGCCGGGGGGACGTACTCGGGCTTCGCCCAGGAGGGGACGGACGGCAAGACGTTCATGCGGGGCATCCAGCGGACGAACAAGAGCGGCGTGGCGACATTCGTGACCGTCTACCCCGGCTGGTACTCGGGGCGGACCGTGCACATCCACGTCCAGGTGTCCCTCGGTGGCAACGTCCTCCACACCGGACAGCTGTTCTTCCCGGAGGCGCTCACCGACGCGGTCTACAAGCGTGCGCCGTACCGCTCGCGCCCGGGCCGCGACACACGGAACGCCACGGACTCGATCTTCCGGAACGGGGGATCGAAGTCGGTGCTGAAGATCGCGAAGAACGGCAGCGGCTATGTCGCGCGCATGACGATGGGTGTCAGCCGCTCGTAGGCCGGCCGCGAGAACTGGCGGCGGCGCGACGGAGCCCTCCCCGTCGTCGCCGCCGCCGGTCGATCCATCTCGGAAGCGGGCGCGGTATACCTCGCGCGGAGGCGACGACGACGAGCACGAGCGCGAACACCGACGAGGTGCCCCCCTACGTCTCGACGGGCAGCCTGCCTCCGGGCGTGGACGTCGTCGCACTCGTGGACGAGGCCCACCGGCGGTATCGCGACGTCGAGGCCGGCTCGGTCTCGGACGTCTACCCGGCGCTCGCACGCGCGTCGCCCGCGCTGTACGGGGTCTGCGTGGCGGCGGTGGACGGACGGATCCACCTGGTGGGCGACGCCGACGTCGGCTTCACGATCATGAGCGTCGCCAAGCCGTTCACCTTCGCGCTCGTGTGCGACGCGCTCGGTCCCGACGAGATCCAGCGGCGCGTCGGCGTCAACGCCACCGGCCTCCCGTTCAACTCCCTCGAGGCGGTCGAGCGCGCGGAGCAGGGGCGGACGAACCCGATGGTCAACCCGGGCGCGATCGCGACGGTCAGCCACCTCTCCGGCGACTCCGCCGACGAGCGGTGGGACGGCCTCTGCGCCGGACTCTCCCTGTTCGCCGGCCGGGCACTCGAGCTCGACGAGGAGGTATTCGCGTCGGCATCCGCGACGAACCACCGGAACCGCGCCCTCGCGGCGGCGCTCGGGCAGCGCGGCGCTCTCGGCTGCGACCCGGTCGACGCGCTCGACGTCTACACGCGGCAGAGCTGCCTGAGCGTCACCGCGCGCGATCTTGCGGTCATGGGGGCGACGCTCGCCGACGGCGGCGTCAACCCGGTGACCGGCGAGCGGGTCGTGGCGGCGGACACGTGCCGCCACGCGCTCGCGGTGATGACGACCGCGGGCCTCTACGAGGCGTCGGGCGACTGGCTGTACGACATCGGCCTCCCGGGCAAGAGCGGCATCGGCGGCGGGATGGTCACGGTCTCGCCCGGGAAGGGGGGACTCGGCACGTTCTCGCCCCTGCTCGACGCGGCCGGCAACAGCGTCCGCGGGCAGCTCGCCGCCCGCTTCCTCTCGCGGCGGCTGGGCCTCGACCTGTTCGCGTCGAGCGCGGCCGGCTGAGCGCCCGTTCGCTCAGAGGTGGGCGTTGCGCTGCAGCCAGCGCATCGCGCAGAAGCCCCAGACGGGCGGGAGGTAGAAGGTCGCAAGCCGATAGAGGACGACGGCCGCGAGCGCGGCCTCCTCCGGCATCCCCGCCGCTGTCAGGCCGACCGTGAGGCCGAACTCGGTCACGCCGATCCCGCCCGGAACCGGGACGAACGTCGCGAGGAGCGAGACCGAGATGTTGATGAGAAGCAGGTCGGCGAGCGAGACGTCGTAGCCGAATGCATTCGCGAAGATCCCGAGCGAGACGGCGAAGAGCAGCTCCGTCGCGAGGCTGCCGCCGAGCAGCAGGCCGAGCTTGTTGCCGGCGCGGAGGCTCGCCAGCGTCGAGCGTACCTCCGGCCACCACCGACGGACGCGGTCGACGATCGCGCGGCGGAGCCGACGCACGAGCACGACGACGGCGACGAGCCCGACCCCGATCGCGACGACGACGAGGAGCGCGCGGGTCGGCGGCCCGGAGGGCGTGTCGAGGCCGAGATCGAGGTTCGCCGACGAGAAGAGGAGGAGCAGGGCGAGCAGGATCGCCTGCATGACGGTCGAGACGAACGAGTCGATCATGCCCGCAGTCACCGCTGTCGCCGGCGGCACTCCGTGTCGCTGGAAGAAGCGGATGTTGATCGCCATGCGGGCGAGGTTGGAGGGCAGGGCGAGGTTCAGGTAACCGGTCGCGAGCTGCATCGCGTACACCGGGAGGAACGGGATACGGGCGGGGACCGACCCGAGTGTGGACATCGCCTGCGTGAGGCGCGGCGTCTGGGCGAGGACGAACCCGGCCAGGATCCATCCCCACGAGGCGTCGCGGACGGCCGACGCGAGGTCGTCGTAGTCGAGGCCGCTGAGACCGCCGATGACCGCCGAGACGGCGAGCGCCAGGAGCGCGACCTGTAGCACGCTGCCCCAGGTGACGCGGCGGAGCCTGACGAGCGTCGGCGCCTCGACGACGGCCGCCGCGGCAGTCCTGTCCCGCAGGTCGTCCACGTCGATCTCCGCCGCATGCAGCGCCCGGCCGAGCCCGGGCCCGAAACCGGCCGGCTGGAGATAGGGAAGGAGTGCAGCGATCTCGTCCTGCCCCACCGCGCGGGCGAGTGCGGCGATCGCCCGGTCGACGCCCACGACGGCGGCCAGCGTCGCGTGGAGCTGTGCCCGGTCGACGAGGAGGTGCTCGGGTCGCGCGGCGATCGTGGCGCGCTCGAAGTCGACGAGCCCGAGCTCGCCGCCGAACACCGCGAGCGCGTCCGGCTCGATTCGGTGGTGCGCGATGCCGGCGCCTCCGAGCACGTCGATCGCCCGCCACGCCCCGGCCAGGAGCGCGTCCTCGATCGTCTCGCCTCCCGCGTGCGCGGTGACGGGGCGGGACGGGTCGTGGGCGACGAGGACGGCGTCGCCGCTCGACGACTCCGCCGCGACGAGGACCTCACGCGTCGGCACTCCGGCCCTCTGAGCCAGGAGCGTGACCAGCGCCTCGTGCTCGACCGCCTCGATCCGGCTGCGGCGCAGGCGAGGCCCGTCGTCCGCGTAGAAGGCCGTCCGCCAGGCCGTCTCGAGGAGCTGCGTGTCGTAGGCGTCGCGGCCGTAGACCTTGACGAGGAGCGGCTCGCCGCGGGCGTCCACTCCCCGAGCGACGAAGACGCCGGCCGGCTGCCGGTCGGCCGGCTCGAGGCGGACGACCTCGATCCCGAGCTCGTGGAGCGTCGCGATCACGTCGTCGGTCTCGGGGTGCCCGGCCGACGTGCCGGAGGCGAGCCGGACGATGGTCGCCGCAATGACCGAGACGAGCAGCGCGGCGACCGTCCCGCTCGGCGCCGCGGCCTCGACGAGGATCGCGCCGAGGAGGCCGAGCACCAGCATCCAGCGAATGAGCCGCTGGAGCGGGCGGACGAGGTGGGGGACGACGGCGAGGACGACCGTGGCGGCGAGCGCGACGCGCAGGACGGGAAACGTCGAGGCATCGACGTGGAGCCGCACGAGATCGTCGAGATCGGGCCAGCGGCCCGCCGCAAGCCGCGCCGAGGCGACCGTGACCACGGCGGCCAGGACGACCGACGCGAGCGCCTGGAGCAGGACGGCGGGGCGACGGCCGACGACTGCCAGGAGGACCAGCGCGACCGCGAGCAGGGCCAGGCTGTCGTAGAGGATCGCCCAGACGGGCTCGAGCCAGTCCGGCAGGCTCGCGAGCATCCGGACGAGCGAGCGCTCGAAGGCCGACGGGGGGAAGACGACGATGAGGACCCCGAGGCCGAGGAGAGACGGGACGAGCAGGAAGACGTCGGTCGCACGGCGGTAGCGCCGACGGCCCCGGGAGGAGGCGAAGATCCTCGCGGGCAGGTGCCTCGTCGATGCGGGGCCGGGGCGCACCGCGCAAGCCTACGAGGCTGCGCAGCGGGATCCGTCGCGGCGCCGCGCGGAGGGCGGCCTACACTCCGCCGGGATGGCCGAGGCACCCGCCCCCGAGGAGCGGTCCTTCGGAGTGCGCATGGCGCGGTGGCCCCTGGGGATCGTCCAGAACCTCGTGCGGGCCGTGCCCATGGCGATCGACGGCTACTTCCGCGACCGTCTCTCGCAGCACGCGGCCGGCATCGCGTATCGCGTCCTCTTCTCGCTCGTGCCGCTGACGATCGTCCTCGTGACCATCGTGGGTGTCGTGCTCCAGGACGACGCGCGCCGCGACCAGGTCGTCGACGAGATCGTGAGCCACCTCCCGTTCACGGAGGAGGGGACGACGAACATCGAGGACGCGATCACGCGGCTCGCGAGCCCGACGAGCGCCGTCGGCCTCATCTCGCTCGTCCTCTTCTTCTGGGGCTCCTCGGGGATGATGGGCGCGGTCCGGACGGGTCTCGAGGCGGCCCTCCGCGTCGACCCGCTCGGGCGTCGCCCGGCCGCGCGTGCGAAGCTCGTCGACCTCATCCTCGTCGCCGGCGCCGGGGTCCTCCTGATCGCGGTCATCGTGCTCGCGATCCTCGCCCAGGTCGTGACCCGGCTGGTGGGCGGCGCGGCCGAGGCGGTCGGTCTCGAGGGCGGGCTTCTGCCCGAGGTGCTTCGCATCGCGATCCCGCTCGTCGTCGCCACGGTCGTCGTGATGCTGCTCTATCGCTTCGTCCCTGCTCGGCGACTCGGCTTCGGCGACGCGGTCGTCGGGGGCGTCGTGACGGGCCTCCTGCTGCTCGCGATCTCCGCCGCGTCGGCCTTCGTCTACGACAAGGTCGCCGGGCTCTCGGTGATCTACGGCTCGATCACAGCCGTCCTCGTCTTCCTCTACTCGGTGTACCTCTACGCCTCGGCGCTGCTCTTCGGGGCCGAGTTGGCGGCGGCCTGGTCGGCTCCGCCCGAGGAGGGCCCGTCCGAGCCGATCCTCCTCCAGGTGCGCCGCGCAGTGCTCGGCCTCTTCGTCCGCCAGGAGCCGCCTACCCGGCCTCCGCCGAGCGCACCCGTTTGACAGCGGGTGCGCCCATCGGTGAGGATCGGTAGTCGATCCATCCCTGGCGCCCGCCCGGCCCGGGCGGCCAGGCCGCCGCACCGCGACCCTCCGGAGCGCATGACAGGGAACGTCGATCACGACGCACGCGCCACGAAGGTCGCATCGTCGATGCCGCAGCTGCAGGCCGACCTGGCCCGGCTCGTCGGGATCCCGTCGGTGTCCGTGCTCGGATTTCCCCCCGAGACCCGCCCCGCACTTCTCGAGGCCCGCGACGCCGTTTCGGAGCTCCTCCGCGAGGCAGGTGTGGAGACGCTCGAACTGCTCGAGCTGCCCGACACCGCGCCGGTGATCGTCGGCGAGATCCCCGCCCCCGACGGAGCGCCGACCGTTCTCCTCTACGGGCACTACGACGTCGTCCCGGTCGGCGACGAAGAGAAGTGGGAGTCGCCTCCGTTCGAGGCGACCGAGCGCGACGGGGCGATCTTCGGCCGCGGCGCGGCGGACTCGAAGTCGAACATCCTCATGCACGTCGGCGCCCTGCGGGCCTGGGACGGGAGGCCGCCCGTCGGGATCAAGGTCGTGGTCGAGGGGCAGGAGGAGACGGGGAGCGCCTTCACCACGTACCCCCCGACCCGTCCCGACCTGTTCGCCGCCGACGCAATGGTGATCGGCGACATGGGAAGCATTCGCCCCGGCCTCCCCACACTCACGGTCGGCCTGCGCGGCATGGCGGAGGTCATCGTGCGGGTGCGAACCCTCGCCGGGCCGAAGCACAGCGGGCAGTTCGGTGGCGCGGCGCCGGACGCGCTGATCGTGCTCCTCCACGCCCTCGCCGCGCTTCACGACGAGCACGGCGACGTCGTCGTCCCCGGCCTGCGCCGCGAGGAGTGGACCGGCGCGTCGTACAGCGACGAGGAGTTCCGGGAGCTCGCCGAGATCGTGCCCGGCGTCCCCTTCGTCGGGACGGGCGGCCTCGGCGAGCGCCTGTGGTCCGGGCCCGCGATCACGGTCACGGGGATGGACGTCCTCCCGGTCGACGCGTCCGTCAACGCCGTGGTGCCGAGCGCCCGTGCGAAGCTCAGCCTCCGGATCCATCCGGCGCAGGACCCGGCCGAGGCGCAGGCCGCGCTCATGCGACATCTCGAGTCGATGCGCCCCTTCGGGATCGCGGTCGAGGTGGAGGCCGCCGCAACGGGGAAGGGCTTCTTCGCAGACACGTCCGGGCCGGCGTACGACGCCGCCCGCGTGGCGCTCGCGAACGCCTGGGGGGCCGAGTCGGTCTTCGTCGCGACCGGTGGGTCGATTCCCTTGGTGAGCGCGCTCAGCGAGGCCGCTCCGGATGCGGAGATCCTGCTCCTCGGCACCACCGACGGTTTCGCGAACATCCACGCTCCCAACGAGCGCGTCCTGCTCGACGAGTTCGAGAAGGCGGTTCTTGCCGAGGCCGAGTTCTTCGGGCTGTACGCCGACGCATTCGCGGGCCGCTCGACCGCGAGCCCGTCATGAGCGACATGGCTGCACCGCCCCCGGCCGAGCCGTCGAGGGGGATGGCCGAGCGCATCCTCGGGGGCATCGAGCGCGGCGGGAACAAGATGCCGGATCCCGCGATCCTCTTCGTCTGGCTTGCCGTGGGGGTGATCGTCCTGTCCGCGTTGCTCAGCTGGGCGGACATCAACGTCACCTACCAGGTCGCGAAGCCTCCGCCGGTGCCGGTCGAGGAGGTCGTCCAGGGTGGCTCGACCCAGCCGTCCGGCGGTCTCCCGGACGCGTCGGTCCAGGAGGGCGACTACACGATCGTCGAGGAGACGGCGTCCGTCCAGAGCCTTCTCTCCGCCGACGGGATTCGCTTCCTGTTCACGTCGTTCGTCGCCAACTTCCGCAACTTCGCGGCGGTCGCGATCATCCTCGTGGTGATGATCGGCGTGGGCCTCGCCGAGGCCGCAGGGCTGATCGGGGCGCTGATCCGGAAGCTCGTGGCCGTCTCGTCGGCCGCCATGTTGACCCCGATCATCATCTTCATCGGCGTCCTGTCGAGCATCGCCTCGGATGCCGGGTACCTCGTCTTGATCCCGCTCGGAGCGGCGGCGTTCAAGAGCGTGGGCCGCAACCCACTCGCCGGCATCGCGGCTGCATTCGCGGGGGTTGCTGCCGGTTTCGGCGTCAACTTCCTGATCACCCCGCTCGACGGTGTCCTGACGGAGATCACGAACGACGCGAGCGGACTCGTCGACCCCGATAGCTCCATCGACCTGGCGGCGAACCTGTACTTCGGGATCGCCTCGACGATCCTCGTCACCCTCGTCCTGACCTTCGTCTCCGTGCGCATCGTCGAGCGGAGCGTCGGGGCGCATGACCCGGCCGACGAGAGCGATGACGAGTCGCTCGACGCCGACAAGGGCCCCGAGGTGTCCGCGGAAGCCGAGGCGAGAGGCCTTCGCTTCGCCCTCCTCGCGACGCTGGCGGTGCTCGTCCCGATCTGTCTCCTCACCTTCCTTCCGGATGCGCCGCTTCGCGACCCGGTGACGGGCGACATCATCGGCGACTCGCCGTTCATGGACAGCCTGATCGTCATCATCACGATCATCTTCTTCGCGGCGGGTCTGGCCTACGGGCGCGGAGCCGGGACGATGCGGACGAGCGACGAGGTGCTCGCCTCGATCACCAAGTCGTGGGCGGGCCTCGCGAGCCTCCTGTTCCTCTTCCTGCTCATCGCGCAGTTCATCGCGTACTTCAACTACTCGAACATGGCGCAGGTCGCCGCCGTGAAGCTCGGCGACTGGCTCGAGGAGGCGAACGTCGGGGCGGTGTGGCTGCTGATCGCGTTCGTCATCGTGACGCTGCTGGTGGACTTCATCATGCCCGCGGCGATCGCGAAGTGGGCCATCCTCGCCCCGATCTTCATCCCGCTCTTCATGCGCCTCGACATCGCGCCGCAGACGGTGCTCGCCGCCTACCGTGTCGGCGATTCGCCGGCGAACGTCATCACGCCGCTGATGGCCTACTTCCCGCTCATCGTCATCTTCACGCAGCGGTACAAGAAGGATGCAGGCATCGGCACCGTGGTCGCGATGATGCTGCCCTACGTCCTCGTCCTGACGGTCGTCTGGACGCTGTTCTTCGTCGCCTGGTACCTCCTCGGGATCCCGCTCGGCCCGGGCTCGCCGGTGCACACCGGCTGATGGACTGAGCGGAGCCGTGCTCGTCGTCGGTGAGCGGCGTTGAGCGACTCCACCATCACGTTCCTGATCCTCGGCGCGACGGTGGTCGTCTTCGTCTGGGACCGGCTCCCGATCGGAGTCGTCGCGTTCGGCGTCGCGCTGTCGCTGTGGGCGACGGGGGTCCTCGGGCTCGACCAGGCGCTCGGCGGGTTCGGTGACCCGACGGTGATCTTCATCGCCTCCCTCTTCGTCGTGAGCGAGGCGCTCGACGCCACGGGCGTCACGGCCTGGACCGGGCAGCAGCTGACGAGCGGCGCCGGCGAATCGCGGACGCGGCTCGTCGTCCTGATGATGTGCACCGTCGCGGTGCTGACCGCGCTCATCAGCGTGAACGGCTCGGTCGCCGCGCTGCTGCCCGTGATGGCGGTGACGGCCACGCGTCTCCGGATTTCCCCCTCCCAGCTCCTGATGCCGCTCGCGTTCGGCGCGCACGCCGGCTCGCTCCTCGCGCTGACCGGGTCGCCCGTGAACGTGATCGTGTCGGAGTACGCCGACGACGCAGGGGTCGGCCGCTTCGGCTTCTTCTCGTTCGCCCTGGTTGGCCTCCCGCTCCTTGCCGGGTCGATCGCGATCGTCGTCCTGCTCGGCGAGCGCCTGCTCCCCGTTCGCACGCCGAAGTCGATGGCGCGCGACCTCGGGAACCTTGCGCAGACCCTCGTCGACGAGTACGGGCTCACCCACGATCCCGCCGAGCTCGTGAGCAGGGGCTCGGGGGTCGCCGAGGTCGTCGTCCCGCCTCGCTCCGGCCTCGCCGGCGCGACCATGTTCCCGGGGATGACGACCGACAGCGGCGACCTCGTGGTCCTCGCGATCCGCCGCCGGGACGAGGAGCTGACCGGCGAGACGGTGATCGCGGTCGGCGACACGCTGCTCCTCCAGGGCCCGTGGCACCACCTCGAGCACCATCTCGACGACCCGGACGTGCTCGTGGTCGACGACCCGTCGCTCATCCGCCGGCAGGCGGTGCCGCTCGGGCCCGGCGCTGCGCAGGTGCTCGTGATCGTCGCCGGCATGGTGATCCTGCTCGTCGGCGGTCTCGTCCCGCCCGCCGTAGCCGGCCTGCTCGCCGCGGGCGCGATCGTTCTCTCGGGCGTCCTCACCGTCGACGAGGCCTACCGCGGAATCGGATGGACGACGGTGATCCTCGTCGGCGGGATGATTCCCCTCTCGACCGCGATGGTCTCGAGCGGCGCCGCACAGACGCTCGCCGACTGGCTCGTCGACGTCGTGGGCGACGCCGGCCCGCACGCGCTGCTCCTGGGGCTCGTCGTCCTCACCTTCACCCTCGGCCAGCTCATCAGCAACATGG
>Ga0105243_10001834_pt1 | contig 18174 bp, 26 predicted proteins | sample KBSM34metaG_FD_81525 | JGI IMG/M metagenome (GOLD analysis project Ga0105243, IMG submission 81525) | Miscanthus rhizosphere microbial communities from Kellogg Biological Station, Michigan, USA - KBS M3-4 metaG | ecosystem: Host-associated > Plants > Roots > Rhizosphere > Soil | place... | reverse complement strand
CTCGAGGACCAAGTCGGTCTCGGGGCGGAAACCGCCATGGCCCTTACACCGGGAAGTCCGGCGGCTTTACGCGGGGTGGCTCGTGCCGCGGCAGCACCAGAGGTACTTGGGGCACAGCGCCTCGGCGTCGATATCCCTCGGGCTGCACTCGGGGGTCCGACTATGCAGGCTACGGCAAGGGCCACCTCATCAATTCCTATTGGCGGAGCACCTCTCCGGCGGGCTGCTACGCGCGCCGACGAGCAACTCGCGGCTGCTGGGACTGAGGCGGCTGCGCGGCCGACTGGAGAGGCTGTCACTCAGGATATTGCTGGGGGGCACGTCCGACGAGGGATTATCGACGCGGGAGATCAGGCCCCTGCAAAGCTCCGTGGGCTTGCCCGGCGTTCAAATGAGGACGCTATCGGCGAGATCGTCCGGATGGCTGGATCGAAGACTGGTGCTGATACTGCCTCCCTGGCCCAACTGCGCCGGTTCGTTCCAGCCGAACGCCAGGCCGAGGTACAGAGTGCCCTTATCGAGCGGCTTGGCCGTGGCGCGGAAGGGGAGTTTGACGCGGCAACGTGGGTTAGGGGTTATGGGAACCTATCTGATCGAGGCAAGACGCTCTTATTTGGGCGGGAGTCTGCCGACCTACGACAGCACCTTGACGCGATCGAGGCCGTGTCGCGGCGGGCCCCTCAATGGCAGCAGTTCAATCGGGAGCGGGCGACGCTCGGATCGAAGCTTGGCACCGCCGCCGTACTTACTGGAACTTTTATGGCCCCGATGGCTACGCTTGGAACAGTTGTGGGGTCGAACGTACTAGCCCGCGGATTGGCGCGGAGTGCGACTGCGGCACCGATGGCCAGCTGGGCGCGGGCGTATGAACGGCTCGCTCGGGGCGGGGGACTGCAGGCCCTAGCTGCTTTCGCCCTAGCCACAAAGAACCTCAACAAGAACCTCGGAACAGAGTTGACCACCGAGCAATTACTCGATGCCGCCAAGGGCGAGGGCGGGGGCGGGGGCGGGGGACAGGAATGAGCTTCTACCTCTCAAAGCGGCCAGAGGGGGCACCAGTAGTGCCCCAAAATGGTGGCTTTCCTGACGGAACGACCACTGGCTATCCACCTGGGACAGTGTTCACTATCAATGATAATGTGTTATTCAGATCTACCGCGGACGGACAGGTTATTCAGAATGTTCACCTGACTAACAGTGAGATGATAGTCACTCACAATAACGTCACAGTCAGGAACTGTTGGTTCGACAGTGCAAGTGGTAATAATGCTTTGCGAGTGTTCGACGACGGGACTGGTAAGGGGAACAATGTCACTATTCAAGACTGTACATTCTTCGGACATAACAACTGTCCGAATGGGATAGCCTTGGGTGCAGCGATTGGAGCCACTGTACTCCGCTGTGATATCAGTGGGTGTGAGAATGGGATTAACGTAGGCACGGCGAGCACGTTGCTTCAAGATTGTTATGTGCATGACTTACAGAGTACAGGTACTCCACACTATGATTGTATTGAAGTTAACGCAGGTATGGATAACTTCGTCATGCGGCATTGCACCCTGATTAATTTGCAGGATGATACAGCGTGTTTTCAACTGAACAACGCCTTTGGATCGAGCATTACCAACTCACAGTTGGTGGAGAATTGTAAGCTGATCGATGGAGGAAGTGCAACAATCTACTCAGATGGACAGTTTAATGCACAGCCCCTGCACAACGTCACTATCAAAGACTGTATTATTCGTGCTGCACATGGCTTTGGACTCTATACGATAGTTCGGAACACGATCAACTGGCAGTGGTTAAATAACAAGACCGAGGCTGGGGTTATTATCCCTGATCCGGTGGACCCGGCCTGAGCTACGGTGGACAGGAATGAGCTTTTATCTTTCAAAACGACCCGAGGGGGCACCTACGGTGCCGACACCGGACCCTGTTCGTCCGATCCCGATGAGCTATAACGATCCACTGTTTGCTAATAACACGCTCGCTGCGGTGAGTGTATTGGCTATTGGACAGTCGTTGACCGAGAAGTCCTTTACAGTGTCTAACGCGAACGGCGACCCAGTGATTGGCTGCACGGGCGCGAATACACTAACGCGGTGTAGGTTTGGCTCGCCCTACGTTCGCGAGGGTATCCGTATAGCTGGCGATGGAGTGTTCTTGATCGACCAGTGTTTTATCAACGTTGATGGCCTGCTTGGTAGCGGAGATCATGCTGACGGCATCCAGGCATTCAGTCCGACCAGCAAAGGAACTATCTTTCTCAACAATACCTTTATTCATGCCTATAGTAATGGTACTGGTCCAGGCGGCGAAGGGGCAGTGGGTGTCTTCATTGCTGATAACTGGACCGGCACCTTTAAGTGTCATAATGTGGTGTTTCAAGGTGGAGAGTTTGGCTGTCGTGCCTTTCCCGACTTCGATGGGGATATGCACATTGACTTCAATGGAGTGTACTTTGTAGGTCCCTTTGCCCAAACTCAATTCAGCATAGGTCAAGCTTTTGGCGGACACGAGACCGTCATTGACCAGTGGATAGATGTCTACAATGCTACAATAGTAGGTAATCAGATTATTGTGGGCTCGGCAATTCCAGCACCTGTGCCGGACCCGGCCTTTCCGAACGCGACCAATACTGGACCTGTGGTCGGGACGACCTTTACTCCAGTCTCCGGAGATGTTAACTCCAATGCCCCTGGTCAGATCATAGAGAACCTCAATGTTACTGGACAGATCATCATCCGCCACGCTAACGTCATCGTCCGAAACTGCATCATCAATTGCACAGAGTTCTATGGCATTTCTACTGTCGGGGCCAATCTTACAGGCTGCATAATATTCCGTACTCGGATCATCGGGGTCGGTAACACCGCTGGAATAGGGCTGGATGGGTGCCCAGGGGTAGAGATTGATCGCTGTGACTTGAGCAATCTACAGAATGGCATCTTCATCTCCAGTAATAATATGAACATCCATGACAACTGGATACACGATCTGGGCTCTGGAGCAGCTGATCCTCACTTCGATGGTATCCAAGGTTCCGGTGGCTTCACGGCCTGTACCATCAACCACAACACTATCGAGTCGTTCGATACGAGCTGTATCATTGCCCAGAACGAGGGGGCCGCGTTCAGTGGGCTCGTCATAACGAACAACAAACTCATCCTCTCGGACGGGGCAGCATGTGTCCTGTGTCAGGACCTTGATAGTGGCGTAGGAACAGTGGACAACATCACTGTCACTGGAAATCGAATGCAGAAGGGAGTGAACCCGGGCTCGAGCTATGGGTTCTTCCACAACGTAACTAACCTAACGTGGTCGGGCAACACGGACTATAACACCGGGGCTACTATCAACCCGGATATAGGATGAGGGTACTATGGGCAGTCTGTGGAATAGGTCTGGCACGATCGAGCGTTACGCAGATGATCTGCGGGCTGACGGAGCGCAGGCGTTCTTCTTTCAGGGTGGTACGACCACGCCACTGTCAGTGTATGCGGACAGTGGAGAGTCCGACGCGCTGCCGCACCCGGTCGAGGCCGATGTGAATGGGCGCTGGCCAGACATCTTCGTGCCCTATACTACTAGTAGTGAAGGGTATGACGTGCAAGTGCTCTCAAGGTTTGGTGAGACGCTCTCGTACTCTCGTCGGATACCCAACCCGAACCCGGTCGATGTGAGTGTTATCATTCCACCTGAGCGTCAGGTACAAACCGGAATGATCCACCCTGAGTTTGTCAATGCACCAAAGCCCGGATACTGTCGGCTGAACGGGAAGACCATCGGCAACGGGACTACCTCGGGGCCCAACTCCGAGCGTGCCAATCCGGACACGATTGACCTCTTTACTTATTGCTGGAACAGCATGCCGGACGAGATCGCGCCTGTGCTTCCGGGCGGCCGTGGAGCCAGCGCGGCGAGTGATTTCGGAGCCAACAAGACCCTTGGACTACCCTCTATGCGAGGCGCGACCTTCGCAGGCCTGGACGACATGGGTAATAGCCCGGCGGGAAACTATGGAACCCTGCCATTTGTTATAGGAAATAGCATTATCCCGGGCTCGCTGCTCGGTGCAAACAGTGTTACGCTGACCATCGAGAACATTCCTGCCCACGTTCATACGGGCTCGACCTCTCAGCATCTGGGCCACGTCCATAATGGTACTGGTGGAACCAACGTAGTTAACGTCGATCACGTCCATACCTTCGGTGGGACAACGAGCGGTCAGAGCAATTCCCACGCCCATAGTGAGACTGTACCACAAGCGCCTGCGGTCAGTGTGGCGCCAACAGCAGGACCACTGGTTGTTGCAGGGTCTCAGGGTGGAACTACCGGCGGGGCTGACGCCGACCATAGCCATACCTATAGTGGCACCACCTCTGCGATGACGAACAATCAATTTCACTCGCACAGCGTGAACATCTCGACCACGCCCCTTCCGGGCGGGGGAGCGCCCGGAGAGGGAGCCCACACTCATACGTTTACTACTGACTCTAAGGGTGGTGATCCCGTACTCGCGAACGCGACCAGGGCGTTCAACAACATGCCAGTGACCCGCTTGGTCACCTGGTACATCAAGCTCTAGGGGTACCCCCATGACCGCTGCCGGTTCGATCCCGACCACCTCGATCCATGGAACCTGGGTGGAGACCGTCGAGGTTATCGACATTACTGACGGGACCCCATGGGACTGGGGGAGCATTGTCGAGGCCACGGTGTATCTGCGCTGGCCCCAAAGCGGCGCCGCGAGCATAGGGTACAACGAGATGGCCCTGAAGTACACCCAGGGTCAGGTGGTCTTTCCGGCCCCGGGCATCCTGCAGTGGCGCGCGGAACGCGACAGAATGGCTACGATGGTCTCCGGGCTCTATGAGTTGTTGGTTATTCTAGAAGATGTGGACGATGTAGTCCCGATAGTCATTGGGACCGTCTCAATTGTACAGTGAGGAGGGCGCAATGCGAGTGGTGATGAGTGCCGGACACGGCAAGCTAGTCCGGGGCGCGGAAGGTCCACCGCCTTGGGGGCTCGATGAAGTAGATGAGGCTCGACAGGTGGTCACTGAGACCGCGGCGCAACTACGCGAGATGGGAGTTGAGACAACGACCTACTGGGACGACGTAAGCACGTCGCAGAACGAGAACCTCGAGCGTATCGTGGACTTCCACAACGCGCGCACGCGCGACCTCGATATCAGCGTCCACTTCAACGCTTATGAAGTGACCTCTAAGCCCATGGGAACCGAGGTGCTTTATGTCTCGAGCACTGGCATGGAGATCGCAGACGAGGTGGTCGATGCTATGTGCGTGGCGAGTGGTCTTCCTAACCGCGGGCCCAAAAAGCGGACAGACCTATACTTTCTGAATAACACTGAGGAACCCGCGATCCTAATAGAAGTGTGTTTTGTAGACTCAAGTTACGACGCGCAAGTATACAAGGAGAAGTTTGGACTGATCTGTGCTGCCATTGCCATGTCGATTAGCGGGGAAGATGTTCATCCTCCAGTGCCCGAGCCAGCGCCGGGAGGCGCGCTGTTTATGACCAGTGGTCGGTGCAGCCACTTCGGCGGCCCGGATGACACTGGGGTCTCGCCGAGCGAAGGGCTCGCCTTCATTAGTGATGTTATGCAGACACCCCACCTGTTTCTCCCCTACCAGCCCACGGGCACGACCGGGCTCGCTCGCAGGCTGAACCCCGACGTGAGTTACGTCGCGTGTCGATGGGACTATTCGAAGACGCCCAAGGATATGCTAAGAGAGGGTGAGAGGGCCCTCGTTCGCTCTAAGAAGAGCGGGTATGAGATACTCGCGTATCCCGCGGACTGGGGCCCGCACGAGGATACTGGGCGGGTGGCAGACCTCTCGCCCGCGCTGGCCGAGGCTCTGAAACTAGATACCGATGACGAGGTGGATGTAATCTACCCAGCACCATAGGTGGCCGATGGCCAAGGCAGTGATTATTGGACTGTTGATTTGTATTGCTGCCCTGGTGTTTGCGCTCGTCGAGCGAGACATAGCGTGGTCGAAGGTACCCTATGACTGCGTTGATCCCACAGAACGCGAGCGCGTGAGGGATCTCGCCCTGTCGGGCATCGACGATGGACTGAAGAAGGCCATGACTCACCTCTTTGATGTGTGGCAGAAAGACCCTAACACCGATCAACCCAAGCGAGCCCAAGTCGGTACGACCAATGCTATTAACGCTCACAACCGGGCCCGGAGACTTGCGCTCTCATGGGACCCCCCACCCTGCTAGGAGAAAGAAATGCCTATAGAGATTATCAATGGCCCCACAATCCCAGCGGGCGAGGCACTGAGCGACGCGGTGGACTGCACAGGCGGGAAGATTATCAAGATCACAATGCCCGGCAACTGGAACCAGGCAGACCTGACCTTCCAGACTTCATCCGACGGGGTGCTGTTCAATGATATTATGCGGCCTGATGGGATAGAAGTCAAGTGTACTATCGTACCGGGCACGGCCATAGTTGGACTGGAGCTGATTACAGGCTTCGTTAAGTTCCGTTCGGGCGGGCGTGAACACCCTATTAACCAGAACGAGCTTCGCGAGTTCGCGATCGCGGTACTCAAGCCCCCTGTTATCGCGGCCAATCTAGCCGTTGAGCAGAAATACTAACCGTTCGCGCTCATTGCCTTCGGCGAAGGCTTGTATCCCTGGAAGCCGTTGCCCTCGATAGAGATTTCGAGCATACGGGACTTCACCATGACCTCAATTATCTTTCCAATGTTATGAGCAGGGACCCGCTCGCGCAGAAATTCTATGACGCGACTCTCAGCGATTGGCTTTTTCTCTTTAGCATAGAGCGACCAGACATAGTTCCAGGTTTCGTTCATGCTGTTCGAGTCGCCACCGCCCACCATCGACTTGAAGATGTCGGGCATGTAGGTTTCAGCCTCTACGAGCCAGTTGAGAGCCTCGGTGTAGTGATCCAATCCGATTACTTTCTGCCCGCCCCGGGAGATGCTGGAGATCATGCACAATTTGAGGAGATGTGCGAGTCGGCGACTGTTGTAATACTGAAGCTTCTGGTGTGTAGGTGCTGGGTGGAGTCCTGACTTAACCCAGGCCTTGATGGCCGAGGCGGCGGGCGTCGTGAAACTCATTTGCCCATATTCTAGGGCAATGGTCTTGAGATCGTGCAGTAGGTCGTTGTGTACTCGTAGTGTGAATGCAGTGTTTCCATCCTCGGCGAAGGGGTCTCGGGCTACTTTGTCACCTGAATAGATGAGGATGGTCCTGGAAAGGAAGCCTTGATCCCATGCACCCGGCGGAAGAACCTCGTTAAGGTACGAGGGGGTGGTCGCCCCGAGAAGATTAATCTGTGGTTCTTTGATCTTGATATGAAGGTCTTTTCCTCGTCGCCGCTGTTCGATGTAAAAGCCATCGTAGACATCCGTTAGCTGGTTCATGAGGGTGGTCTCCCACGCGGGGATCAGTACTCCGAGCTCGCGAGAGATCACAGTCAACGAGTTGAATTCAACGTAGGGTTGGGATGCGTTAAGCTGGATGATCCGCCGTACCGCTTGCGCGAGGGAGTCGAGGAGACTCGCCGAGGTCATGTCACTGGGACCTACACAGATGTCTGGGACTTCGCGCAAGATTCTCTCGCCCGGGTGAATGGCTACACCCTTGCCAATGCCAGGCGGACCAACGAGGATCGTATAGAGGTTAGGGTATAGGGCGCTCCCCATGGTCCTAACCCACACCTTCCGTTCGACTGCAGCCGCAACGAACGAAATCGCCACCCACTTCCTGAGCAGTGGGGGCGAGGGTACGATCTCCGTGTAGTCTATGTATGTGTCGATCCAGCTACCTAGCCTACGGATACCTGCGGGTGCGCCCATCGGGGTACTTAGCCAATCCGTTCGGATTTTCTTCTGATGCCTTGGCCCAGTTCCATCCCACCTGACATTCTACGGGGACGACGAAGCGTCGTCCGCCCTCGAGTTCCAGGGGTACACGCATAGCCTGTAGAATTTGTGGTATGACCTCATTTTCTTTCTCCTCGGGATACTGTATCAAGATCGAGTCGTGACCTTGTAACATAATGCTGGCGATGTTTAGTCGCCATACGGCAAGCATTGCATTATTCATCTCGTCGGCGGTCATTGACTGGCCTAGGAAGGCTACCGCCTGTTTAAGGGTATCGTTCTCGTCGCGGCGGCCAAAGAACCAGCGCTTGCGGCCGAACGGGGTGACGAGGTAGCCCTCCTCGACAATGCGAAGGCGGACCCACTCGTGCAGCTTGGGTATGGCAGGAAAGGTAGGGAAGTAAAGGGCCTGAAAGTCCTTGACTACGGACTGTTCGATCTTGGTTTGTTTGCTCATTTCGAAGGCTGAACCAAGATAATTAGTACCATGTCCAAGCATTTTGCACATATGCCGTAGGCTGTGGTGGCGGTAGTATGGTTGCTCTGCAATGGCCCGATCGGACCTAAGGTTTCCGGTCCAGGGCAAGTCGGGTCTGGACATCTTTGCAACCGTCGTATGTAGGTCTCCGCTTTCACAGGCGTCAAGGTAGGTGGGGTCTCGGAAGACATTCCAGCACAACGCTCCTATGTTACGGCTGTCAGCCTGTTCGAGGTCGATGTTCGCAAACTTCATTCCTCGGTCGGCCACGAAGATACGCCGAAGGCGCTCTTCAATGTTCTGGAGATTTCCTCCAGTCCCGAAGTCATTAAGAGAACTAGAGAAGCGACCTGTTGTAGTTCCGGCAATGTTATAACTCGTGCGTAGCCTGCCATCGGCATCAATCTTTGTCTCAAGGACTCCGATCTTTTTACCAAAGTCTCGCAGAGCGAGGATATGTCCAATGATTGGCTGTGCGATAAAGTGAACTTGGAGTCTTTCAAGGGCTTCCCGGTTGACGGTTCGAACGAGTTCTCCCTTGTCGTTTCGCTTTCGGACCTCGGGTAGTCGGAGAACATCGTAGAGGAGGGCCGCAACATGACTGTTTGATCGCCACGCCTTAGTCTTACCACTATCTCGAAAAGAGGTGTATCCGACTCCATCATGAACGATCTGATATAGCTGTCGTTGGAGTCGGTCAGTATCACTTCGGTACTGGACAATGGCTCTCTGACGTTCGTGCTCATCAATGAGAACTCCTCTGCAGTTCATCTCCAGCACTGGGCCCTGAAGAGCCCGGGAAAGTGCGTAGGTATTGGCGGTAAGATTGTCGAGCTGAGGGAGGATCTCTTCGAGTACTTCGAGAGTCACACAACAATCCAAGCCGTTGTAAATCCAGAGACGTTCCGTCTCAGAGCTGGGCTGGCCGGGCTTGAGCAGGTCTGTTCGGGTAGTCTTCATCGGTCTCTCAGATGGGCATTGAACCACGCGCCCTTAGAGGGCGCGGTAACGAACTCGATAAACTCTTCCTCCGTGCCCGGGTAGTCATAACTGCCCGAACCACCGCGCTTAAAGACTACTGTGATTATGCCTTGGTGATAGCCAATTTGACTAATAGCCGACGAGCCCACGGGCACGGTGACGCCAGCCTCCTCGGTGTAGTTGATACCGAGCTGGCCCAGGAAATTACCGAGCGCGGACTCCGCCGCAATACCCTCAGCGGCTTCGCCCGCGGCAACTATACCCCCGGCAAGTCGGGAAAGAATTGTAGGGATTGCCATGTCAGTCTTCCTTCTTTATGGTTCCCTTGTGTTTGAGTCTGATGCCGAGCTTCCAGGCGGACTCACTGGTATACACTGATCCGAGATAATCGAGACCCTTAGGACTCTCAGGCTGGAGGGCGTGATGCAAGAGCATGGTGTCATGCTCAGCGTTAGTGATGGGAATACCATATCCCCTCCATAACCTATGCATGTCGAACAAGCCATTCTGAAATACCTTTGGTACAGGGCACGCGCACACGCGCTTGACCCATTGCCAAGCGGCAAGCTCGGCCTCGAGCGAGCCCCAGTAATTTAACCCCGGCTTTCGCATGTCCTCGAAGGGTACGACCAGGGCTATATCTATAGCCGGGGCGAACCCGATGCAGGTTATTCGGTCCCCTCGAGTTTCGATGTCGATACTGAGTCGGGCTGCGCCCGCAATGAACTTGTCGTAGAACCAGTCGAGTTCCGTGAGGAGGGGTTCGGTGTAGATGGTCCGGACGGGCCGCCTAATCTCGGGATACTCTGACTCGCGTCGGGCTTTCTGGAGGTCGAGGACGGTAACGTGCCGGGCTTCGTATCCCCCCTGGAGGATGTAGGAGGGGTGGAAGGTGGGGAGGACTTTGCGTCCCGGTAGAACGGGGGAATCTGCGACTGCCCCCCGAAGCTTTGATATTCTACCGTCACGTAGTAACGCCCAGGTAGCGGTTCCCCCGAGACTGACAACGACATTTGGATTAGCTTCATTAATCTCTCTATAAAGTCTGTCGAGTTCTGGGAGAAATTCATCACGGATGTACTTGCCAGATGATAACGGCGGGAGCGCATGACGGACCTCCTTGCGCGGAGCGCATAAGTTGTCGATCTTGTTAGTCGGGCGCGGTCGCAGATTAAAACAGTTGGTCAGAAAGCAATCCGCGCGGCGGATACCAGCCTCTGCCAGCATGGTGTTGAGCTGCCAACCCGCGGGGCCTACGAAGGGACGGCGTTCTCGCTCTTCGTGTTCACCCCAGGCTTCGCCGACGAAGGCGATCTTATAGCCCATCGGGCCCTCTCCAGAGTTGGGAAAAATCCAGGTCAACAACCATACTACTCACTCACATAGTACCCATCCTTCATGGGGGCGAGATACTTTATTGGCTTGCCAAGGGTATGAGCGAGGGCTATCTCGGAGTTGACTCCCTTAGATTGGTTCCAGCCATCAATCTTCAGTACAAGTATTCCGCCCGAGCCGCCGATCATAGCCTCGTTGTAGTTCTGCCAGAATCCGTGGTCACGTGGCATCTGGTAAGTGACTGCCATGGGGTGACAATGGACGATCGGCGAGAACACCAATATATCATGAGTGAGACACCACCACGTGGCATGACGAGCACGGACGTAGCGCTCATGCATTATCTCGAGGACGGGATCACTGTACGGAGACGCTAGGTAGTAGAAGCTCACGATGCTTTCTCCGTGTGTTTTAGGGTGCGGGCTCGCTTGAGGGCGTCTCTGGCGAGGTCGGCAAACTCGGGGTTTCGTTCAAGTCCGAGAATAGATCTTGCACCAAGCGACTCAGCCGCTCGCAGCGAACTTCCACTTCCGCATGTGGGATCAAGGAGAACCGTATTTTCATCGACGAGCATCCCGAAGAAGTATCGCAGCATAGGCTCGGGTTTTTCAGACATATGCCGCTCCCGAACAGTCGGCGCGGCGTAAGCGTTAGAAACAGCCCTAACAATTTTGCGATCCCCTCTGGACCCAAGTAGACAAGTTTCGTATATTTGCCGGGGACCTCGCTCGGGATCAGGGAGAATTCCAACGCCATCACTTTTCATCCATATGAGAGGCATGGGATTAAGCTCCCAGCCCATGCACGCGAGGGCGTGCGCGGTTGGCTCGTAGAGCCGATCATCACCCTTCCTCATAGAGAACCAGAACATAAGGTGACACGAAGGCGCGCAAAGGAACTTGGTGGCGACCTCAAGGGAGCCCATAAGCCGCTCCCAGGTCTCTTTCGAGTCGGCATATCCGCCGTGGGAGGCAGCTCCACCCTGATTGAAGTCGTCCGCGCCAATCCCGTAGGGAAAATCACAATGGAGTAGGTTGAACCGCATTTCTGTTGTGGTCTCGCGGACCCACTCATTAAAGTCACAGACGAGGATGTCCTCCGGCCGCTCGGGAGTCAGAGCCACGCCCCCGAAGGTGCTGTGCAGTCGACCTATGGTTGCTTGGTCACGCCGCTCCCGGGCGCGCTCCGCAATACCAACTGCGGTAGAAAGTTTCGGTGCATCTATTACCATAGTGTTGCCGCGCTCGATCTCTTCGGCTACTTGCAGTAAGCGGTTGGTATGTGGCCTCGAAAGCCCAATAGCCTCCGCTGTGTCGCCTTGAGTCCAATTTGCGGCTTCGGAGGAGCGAAGCCGGTGATACTCGACCACGGCATTCACTTGGTCCTGCCACGAGATGTCCTGGCGCTTGATGTTCTCTTCAAGTTCAATGGCGCGAAGTCGCGCGGGCTCGAGTTCATCGGTGTACTGGACGGGCACGGTCACCCAGCCCAGCGATCGGCAGGCAGTGTATCGGCGTTCGCCCGCGACCAGGGTGAGGTCCCTTGTGACGACGAGTGGGTGGATGAGGCCCAGGCGACGAATCGAGTCTGCCAGGATGTCGATGTCACTTAGGTCTCGTCGTTGTCGCTCGTCCCGTTGGACAGTTATGTCGCCCAACGGGACCAAGTGGAATTGTCCAGAAGTCATGGTTGGTTAGTCCTCCTTGTTTTTGTGTAACCTCGCTCGCTGCTCGTTCATTGCTTGCAGCATGGTCTCCGCAGTCGTGACGAAAGATGCAACACGATCAGAGAACTTCCGTCCCTGCTCAAGAATACTATCAGCGAGTGCGTTAGCTTCAGCCCGAATGGCTTCAGCGTGCGTGACGGCAGCCTCACCAATCTCACGGATCTGGTCCGAGGTCTCGACCGAGATGCGATCAATTCCGCGCGCACTAAGCTCTCCTATCCTTGCCAAGTCTGGTGGTCCGCCGTTGTTGCCTGCGCGAGCGGGCGGCTCGTGGTAGATTGGGTCGGGCTGACCCTGGGCATAGCCCTGGCCTTTGATGCCACGGATGCTGGTATCAAGTCTAGCTATATCGTCTTGTTGTTTCTCGTCCACTGTTTTGACTCCACTGGGTATTGCTCGGTCCGAAACGGACCGAGCGGGTTCATTCACTTTTTAACATGGATAGATGCTTTCCACTCACCACACCACGCCTCTGGAGAGAGCACGGGGAAGTAGGTGGTCACGGTATTCTCCTCGGCCTTAGTAATGGTCGGGGGATATCTGTGGCAGGCGATTGACTCGGGCCCGCACACCATGCCATAGTGGCATGTATTACAGATTTTGACTGCGGCCATGGAGGCCTCCTCTAAGAGTGACCGGGGGGCAGGGAGTGGATGCCAACGTCGCCCCCCGGCCGCACTTACTCACGTCTGGGAGTCAATCAAACGTGAGAAGTGCTTTTCAAGAGCTCTCTAAGTTTATCTACGAGCATAGGTTTTACCCCTTAGACGTGGGCGGTAGACTCTACACGATGGAATACCCGCTTACCGTCTTGGGACAGCTCGTGTTTGAGCTTAACCAGCACTTGTGTCCCGGGCGCCTCGGCCACCATTTCTTTGAGGCCCTTCTCGCTTGCCGTCCCCTCTTCGCCCGGCTCGATGCCGAGGTGCTCTACGAGGAGTTCTTTGAGCCGCCACACCGCAGTATCTGTGATATAGTAGTCATTAGTGATAGTCTTGCCAACAACCTGGCCTTCGGCGGCCGCAGCCGCGTCAACGTCCCCTTGAGGGGAGAGTATCTTGAACTTGGCTTGAAGGAAGTCAGTCTGTTTCTGGGATGACTTTCCCGGGGTGAGGGGGCCGTCAACGAGACAGTGGTAGGTCCCCACCGGATACGCCTGCGGTGGCTTGATGTCAGACGCCTTGCGATTTAGGATCTCCTCGAACGATGCCATCTTTAGTCTCCTTGGTTCAGGGGTGGAGTATGCCACCGGCCTGTAGTCAGTCAGCCCTTGGGCTGCCGTCTGAGTTTTGCGTGATCGCTACGTTAGCCCACATCGCAACCTCACGCAATTTGCGAAGTAGGTAGGTCTTGTCCGGGCCCTCGGGAACCCGCTGATCGAGTACCTCGGCGTACTCAGCCGCGGCATTCCGACAGGCAGCCATGTCGTATTTTTGGTCCTCGGTTGGGTTCAAGTAACCGAATGTCGCCTCGTTCAAGGCCATGACTCACTCCTTTGCCGTGTCGATCAGGTCGATCGCGCTATCCAGGGAATCCATTGCCTCGCCCAGTCCGTCGATCCCTGCGGTAGCCTTCTCGCCCTTCTCTCCAGATTGCATAGACTCTGGCATGGCCTCGAAGGACTCCTCTTCTTCGCCCTTGATTTCCTCGACGATCGACTTAGCCTCGCCGATCAGTTCAAGTGCTCTCTCGAGCTTTTTTCGTCTCTCTCCGTTCACCGTAGTCCTCCTCCTACGACCGTAATGTCTCAAAGAACGTGCCGAGTCCGGTCTCGATCGGCAGCGTGGGCAGCATCCTGAACGACGCGGGATTGGCTAGGTCTATCATTGCTGTCGGCGCCGTTTGTATAGTTCTTTTACCCGCCGCGGTCTGGGCCAATGCCACACTATTAAAGTACCGGGGAATTTGCGGAGAAAGAGCCGAGCCGACGGCAGTGGGATAACCTTTCTTAGTCCCGTCTGGGTTGTCAACATAGCGGACGTGAGATATAACAATGACATTAGTTCGGAATGACTCCGAGGTGAGGAGTGCAAGGACAGCTTCAATTGCATCCTGGGAGTCTTTATAGACCGCTCGAACATCATACTTTCCATCCTTGGACTTCGCTACGAGCGGTTCCCGGAAATGAAAGGCCGCATCGGACATAAAGGTCAGGGAGTCAAGGACGAGGATACAATCCTTTCCCCACTCCGCGGGGTTGCCTAGGTCCGTGGTGCCATATTTCCAGCTATCAAGCATTTTGAGGCCATCTATGAACGCGGTCGCGGTGCCCTTTACCACTGGTCCAATGGGCGTAGCAACCATCTGGTCGCGGAGCGTGCGGAACTCGATGTTCTCCAGATCCTTGGGGTTATCCCGCTTGACCACTTGCGCGAGCGCATCCAAGCCGTTATCATAATCCAAGATACGCAATTTGTACTTTCTCGTCAACGGAGCAAGGCTCCCGGTCTTACCCGATTTAGAGTCCCCCATAAGCAAAAGCTTGGTGAACTCAGAGCTTTGGTGGTTGCTCAGTATTGGCATCCGGCGGCCCTCCCTCTATGTCTAGTACTATTTGCAGCTTCGCTGCGTTGATCCCTTTTACCCAGGTGGGTATGCCCGTGGTCAAGCGGACGCCGTTACCCAACTCGACCGTGACCCGATCCTCGTGCAGGCGCACGTCCTCACGCGGCAGGTCGAACTCAAGTATCACACTGCTCATGGCATGGGCCTCATTGGCATCTGGCAGGCCATTAAAGACAGGACCACGATAATGATCGAGGCGATCAGACACACCTCCACAATGATCATCACTATCCGAGCGCGACGACGCTCGCGTCTCATCTGCGAAAAAGCTCTTTGATATGGTTCCATCTGTGCTTCTTCTCGGGGTTCCCTGGGCCTCGGCGTCCGATAGGACGACCTTTAGCTATAGCATCTCGCATATTATCCGTATTAGTTCCTAGGAACAGATGCTCTGGATTTATACAGCGTCTGTTGTCGCAACTATGTAGGACCATAAGCTTGCCTGGATACTTCTTATAGTGTTTGTAGTAAGCGTAGCGGTGTGCAAGCCAATCGAAGCCATCTACTCTAAGATGGCCATAGCCTTTACTGTTTAGAGCACCCTCCCACAGGATGCAATCAGTTAACGGGGGATAAGTGGGTTCCACTCGCGGACCTCAAAGTCGCTCTCTAGAAAGCGATCCCTAACAGAAGGGCTCTTCGAGCAGATACCCCGGAAGATACACCCTCCGTACTTGTGGCAACTTTTGTCGTTCTGTGGCCAGTACCCATCCCAGGCGTACTGTTTGGCCTGCTTGAGGAAGACCTTCAGGTCGCGGTACCACTCGTCGAGTTGGTCGTTCGTTTTGAACACGAAACTCCGCACAAACCTACTAAAGCCGACCGCGATCTGTGCAGCATCCACGATGACCCCTTTAACAGGGGTCTTAAACGCCACCCTAGAAGCGAAAGAGTAGAAAGACATCTGGTTGTCGGGGTCGTACTGATCGAAGTAATATGAGCCGAGCGTCGAAGTTGTGGTTTTTCTGTCCATAACAAAGGGTTGTTCTTGGAACTCGACCACGCGATCGAGGTATCCGCACAGACTGTACCCGTCCTCTATCTCAAACTGAAAGTGCAGTTCGACCATAGGACGGCCAGTGTTTGGGTCTTTGCGCGTTTGCGCCGGGTCATCCTTGAATTTGTAGAGGTACCAAATGATGGTCCGGATTAGGTTTTCGCGGTTTTTCAAACTGACTTTGTCATCCGGCGGGAGGTCCGCGCTCCCACGCCAGGGTTTACCGTCGCGCCACGTCTGGAGTAGGATGCTTCGTACCGTGGCCTCGACCGCTTGGTCATGGTCGAGCCCGTTAAACTTGAGCATTTCGTACTCTTCGAGGGCATTGTGGTAGAGGATGCCATACTCCAAGTGTATAGCTTCGCCCCGGCCTACGAAACCCCGGATCATATGATAGTAGTACTTCCTCGGGCACTCTTTGAGCCAGCCCATGGACGTCGAGTCCCAAGCAAATTGAATATTACTGTCAGGAAGAAACGGGCTTGGAACGGCCTTCCCTAGAGCCAGGCTTTGACCACTTTCCGCCTGCGGAGAGGTTATACTGTGTGGTTTTTGCATCACTTCAACCCCAGCTCGTCCAGGGGGTTATCGCCCCCGAGGCCCAAATCACTGAGGAGATCCTTCGTAGCTTTGACCGCCTTGGCGCTCTTGGGCTTGGGCGCTACAGGGGCCTTGATGCCCAGCTCGTACTGGGCCTGGGCCTCGCGCATCCGGGCCACTATGGCGCCGATGTCCTGATCGCTCAACTTGAGCGGATCGCGGTCAAAGAGTTCAGAGATTTCACTCACGAACGTCCTCCTCTGGCACGAGGTTCATGTCGAGGTCCCCTATAAGGGGGATCTTCTGTGCGGCATCCTCTTCGATCTTCCTGATGTGGGCGTGGATAATGTCCCTGATGATCTTAGCTGCTCCAACTCGGGACGAGTAGAGTGATTGCAGTTTGGCATAATCACCCGCATAGAGATTGAGAGTGTGTTTAACTATTGCTCGGTCTTCACGTCTGCGCATTGGGTTTTTTCCTAACTAACCACAGCCGAGTGGGGTCAAATGGGCTAATGGCGATGCCGATCTGTTCCAAGTCCTCGTCTTTGGCCTCGCGGCGGGCAGCGTAGAGTCGCTGCCTCACAGCCTCCGCGTCAGAGCACGCGAGTTCTACCCCATGCTCTGACGACAAAGCTGCGTACCAGTGGTGAAGAACGGGCAACCGCTCCGCGGTCATGGCTTGGTCTCCAGGGCTGCCTTAGTGGGGTTGGCTCCGGGGACGCTAAGACAAACCCCGGAGCCTCCCGACACGCAGCGGTCGGGGTGACAATACTGCTGCGTGAACCCTTATTGGGCCGCTTGCGCAGAAGCGTCGAGCATCTCGCTCACCGCCTGCATTGCCTCCTTGGCCGCAGCCTTCTCGGCCTCGACCTGAGCGCGTGCGGTCGCGACGATCTTGCCATTCTCGCCCTGCGAGTCGATAAGTTGCTTCGCGGCCGCAGAAACGCGCTGTGCTGGCCACTGCTCCTGATCGAGGTTCTTGGACTTGATGGCCTGACGGACCATCTCGCGGGCGATGTTCATGGCGAGGGTCATAACCGGGTCGCCTCGGAACCCGCCGCCGCCAGTGCGAACGCCGAACTGGTAGTCGTTGGCGTAGTCATCGAGCTGTTGCTGGAGGACTTCCTGGGTGATGCCCGCCTCCTCGCCCTCGTTAACCTTTTTGGCGAAGTTGTTGCGGAGGTTCTCGTGGAAGGTCTGGTTGAGCGCGCCCGCCTCGCCCTCGGTGAGTTGGTGTCCAGCGGAATACCGCACTGGGACCTTGAAGGTCTTGCCCTGGATCGTGATCTCTTCGTAACCGTTAGCCATGGTAGATAGTCCTCCTTGTTGCGGGCCGCTGGCCCCGTTTTGGAACAAGTGACCCATAACGAGCGGGCCATATCGGGATGATTGCACATATCTCCCACCATGTCAACCGAAATCGACACAGACTCCACAATTATTTTCTAGGTGATCACCTCCACTACGAAGTTGTCTACGAGGCGCGGCTCGATATAGAGGACGTTCTCCTCGGGCGAGCCCTTGGCGGGGATGCGCAGCACGAGAGTATCGAACAGGGAGTTGCCGTGCATCGGGTGGCTCTTGTCGGGGTGGATGTCTCTGTTGAGGGCGCGGTCGATCTTTCTAAGATAGTTAGCGCGGGCGCGCAGTGTGATT
>Ga0105243_10001830_pt1 | contig 18189 bp, 12 predicted proteins | sample KBSM34metaG_FD_81525 | JGI IMG/M metagenome (GOLD analysis project Ga0105243, IMG submission 81525) | Miscanthus rhizosphere microbial communities from Kellogg Biological Station, Michigan, USA - KBS M3-4 metaG | ecosystem: Host-associated > Plants > Roots > Rhizosphere > Soil | place... | reverse complement strand
GAGCGGATCATGCCGGAACCGCCCTCGGAATCTACGATAGAGGTCATGCATGGCTATCTATCACCTCTCTCGTCGCCTCGGGAACAGGTGCTGGGTGGAGCGCTTACATTGGAGCGAGGGCGATTCCTTACACTTCCCCTGAAAAAAGCCACCGGACAAAACCAGAGGTTTCGGGTTCTCTTGACACTGGCGCGCGTCCCACCCGGGACGCGCGCTTTTCGTTTACCGCTGCTCCAGCGCGTCCATTTCCTCGCGCATCCGCTCCATCAACCGCTGCATGTCGTGGAAATGGCGGCGCAGGCGGTCGGCGCCCTCACCGTCCATCGGCAGCGCGTGGCCGCGGGGGGCAAAGGCGGGTGGTTCGCCCTCACCGCCGGCCATCGCCTGCGGCATCGGCTCCATTTCCTTCGGCGTGCGCACCTTCGCCACCAGCGGGTCGCCCGCCGGGCGCTTGAGCATCGCGACGATGTCAGCCGCGGGAATGATGAAGCTGCGGGTGCGGTCGGCGCGCGCAGCGAGCAGGCCGATCACCTTGCCGTCGAGATCGACCACCGGCGCGCCGCATTGCTCCGGCTCGACCTGCATGTCGGTCTGGATCGCGCTCGGGAACGCGCCGCGCACCCGGCTGATCGCCCCGCCCATCTGCTCCATCTGGCGCAGCCGCGGATTGGTGAATTGCGGCAGTTCCGGGCGGTTGGCGAGTTTCACCCGCAGCGTTTCCTCGCGGCCGTTGCGCGCGATCCGCAGCGCCACCTCGTTGCCCGGCACCTTTCCGGTCAAAGCGCTGCGCAACTCGCGCAGGCCGGACAACGGGCGGTCGTCGATTTTCAAAATCACGTCGCCCGCCTTCAGTCCCGCCGCGGCGGCACCCGACGACGGCTCGACCTGCTCGACGCGAGCCCCCGTGCCTTTGCTCACCGGCTGGGCCGCGATGCCGAGGAAAGCCTGATCGCTTTCCCGTAGGTTGCGCTCGTTCACGCTCACCACGCCGAAGCCCGCCGGCTTGCCGTCGGGCGAGGCCGCGACGAGGAACCGGCCGATCCCGGGCGATGCGTCCGCCGACCATTGGACCGGCTTGAGCGGTTCGCCCTCGAACGAAAGCAGCGCGAGATCCTCGTCCTCGTAGACCCCCGTGATCTTGGCCGAACGGGTGGCGCCGGTGGCGTCGACCACCTGGGCGGTTCCCCGGCCGCGCACGACCTCACTCCATTTCGTCAGCACCTGCCTGCCGTCGCCCACGACCACGCCGAGCGCCACCGGCTCGCGCCGGCCGGTCCACACCCACACCGTGGAATCGGACGCCGCGCGGACCAGCGGTCGCGTCGCGTCGTAAAGCTCCTGTGCCTGGCGCTCGGTTTCGCGCCGCTCTTCGGGGCGCAGCAAGGGGATGTCCCCCAGCCCGGAATCCAGTTCCGGCAGGTCGAAATTCATCCCGCGCGCGCCATTCGCATACAACTCGTCGTAGCGCGCCAGCGTCACGCTGACTTCCCGCGTTTCGCCGTCGCGTTGCAGACCCAGCTTGATGCGGTCGCCCGGCTGACGCTTCGCCAGCTGGATCAGCAGCTCGCGGCCGTCCTTCAACCGTTCGCCCTCGAACGCCACCACGATGTCGCCGGGCTTCACGCCGGCCACCGCCGCGGGCGAGCGCGGCGTCACACTCGCGACCGAGACACCGCCGCCGCGGCCGTCCTGCCCCATGCCGACGCCAAGCACCGGCTTCTCCGGGTTGGCGAACGGGTTCATCGACAGCTTGCCCCATTGCTCGCCTGCCATCAGCCGCGCCCAGTCGTCGCGGAAGCCATCGACGCCGGCGTGGTTGTTGTTCATCCGGGACATGCCGATCGACGAGTTGATGCCGACGATTTTGCCCGAGAGATCGAACAGCGGACCGCCCGAGTCGCCGCCGATCAGCGTGCAATCGGTGGTCAGGAAATTGCCCGGGCCTTTCGACACCACCCGGCCGAAACGGACCGGCGGCGTGCGCGCCGGGTCGAAGCCCGCGGAGTGGCCGAGGGCGAACACCCAGTCGCCCGCCTGCAGCGGCTTCGATTCGCCCCGCGCCACGGCCGGCCATTTGCCGCCGCCCATGATTTTCACCATCGCGATGTCTTTGGAAAAATTCGCGCCCAGCACCTTGCCGGTCGCCTCCTTGCCATCCGGGAACACGACCTGCAGCTCCTCAACCCCCTGCACCACGTGCGCCGCGGTCAGGATCAGCCCGTCCTCGCTGACGACCACGCCAGAGCCAGACGCGCCGACCTGGTCCGCCACCAAGGCCACGGTCGAGGGCATCACCTTCGCCGCCACATCGCTGACCTGCCGTTCGAGCTTCGCCAGATCCGCCACCGAGCCCAACGGCTCCCTCGCCCACCCCGGCGCGGCCAGAGCGAGCATCACGGCGGCGAACGGTCCGAAAAACGTCTGTTGCTTCATGTTTCTCGCGGTCATAGCGCCACACTTCCGCCCGTTTGTCTGGTGGAAAGGTCGCTGGAGGGCCTTCCGCCCGCTTCACCGTTTCCCCGCCGATTCTTCATGAATCCGAAGTAGCGGCCCGGGAGGGTTCGCGTTAGCTTCGGCCGCCGATGCCGAAACGCCCATCCCCGGAACCAGCCGCCTCGTCCGGCGCGAAGTCCCACGCCCGCAGCGAGGGCCCCGGAGCGCTTTCCCTGCTGCTGTTCTGGCCGTTCCATCTGTTCCAGTTCGCCACCCATGGGCTCTCGTTCCCCTGGCGCTGGCTCGCCCGGCTGGTCGGCCACCCGTGTGTCGCCGGCCTGTATGCGTTCACGCTGCTCGCCGTCGTCTACGGCTCGCGCAGCACCCGCTTCGACCTGAACAAGATCCACGCCATGCCCGAGCGCTCGATCATCCTCGACCGCAATGGCGAGGAGCTCGGCCGCATCCACGGCGAAAAGCGCGACGTCATCCCGCTGTCCCAGGTTTCCGAAACCTTCCGCAAGGCGATCATCGCACGCGAGGACGAGCGCTTCTACCGCCACGGCGCGATCGATCCTGTCGGCATGGTGCGCGCGCTGACGAAGAACTTCCAGGGCAAGCGTGAGGGTGCCTCCACCATCACCCAGCAGCTCGCCTCCGACGTCTTCAAGCTCAAGCTCGCCGAGAATGAGAAGACCGACGCCGACAAACCGAAGGAGAAAAGCGGCCGGAAATCCTGGCTGCAGTTGCTCGACCGCAAGCTGCTCGAGATCGCCATCGCCGTGCGCATCGAGGCGACGATGAAAAAGGACGACATCCTCGAAGCCTACCTCAACTCGATCAACTGGGGCCGTCAGATCCGCGGCATCGAGGAGGCGTCCCGGATTTACTTCGAGAAACACGCGTCCGAGCTCACGCTTTCGGAATCCGCCATGCTCGCCGGCATCGTCCGCGGCCCCGACGCCTTCAACCCGTTCCGCAACATGAAGGCCGCCCTGCGCGAGCGCGACACCACGCTCGACCGCATGGTCGACGCCGGCTCGATCGGCCGCGACGAGGCGGAAACGGCGAAAAAGGAGAAGCTCGAGGTCCGCCCGGAAAGCCGCCGGAAATACCAGGACTCCTACGCCATGGACGCGATCCGGCGGGATTTGGAGATCATTCTCGAACGCGAGAACATCGAGCTCGGCGGCCTGATGATCACCACCACCATCGACAACCGCGTGCAAAAGGTGGCCGAGGACGCCCTCGACAAACGTCTGCGCTCGGTTGAACGCCAGTCCGGCTACGCCCACCTGACCCGCGCCGCCTGGCAAAAGCGCCCGGAGGACAAGCGCGGCGAGGCGAACTACCTGCAGGGCAGCGTCGTCGTCTTCGAAAACCAGACCGGCGCCGCGCTCGCCATCGTCGGCGGCCGAGACGCCAACGAGTCGAAGTTCAACCGCGCGCTGCAGGCCGACCGCCAGCTCGGCTCAATCTTCAAGCCCTTCGTCTACCTCGCCGCCTTCGACCAGGGCCTCCAGCCGGACACCTTGATCAGCGACGGCCCGATCGCCCGCGGCGAAATCAAGGGCGCGCCCGCCAACTGGCACCCGCAGAACTCCGACAACACCTTCGGCGGCATGCAACCGGTCTCCTACGGCCTGATCCGCTCGCGCAACACGATGTCAATCCGCGTCGGCAACCAGGCCGGCATGCCGCGGGTCAAGGAAGTCGCCCGCCAGGTCGGCTTCAGCAATGATTTCCCGCCGAAACCCTCGTCCTACCTCGGCTCGTGGGAGGCCACGCCGTGGGAGGTCGCCTCCGCCTACACCGTCTTCCCCAACGACGGCCAGCGCTACAAACCCTACCTGATCCGGGAAATCCGCGACCGTGAGGGCAACATCCTCTACTCCCCGCGCACGATCTCCTACCAAGCGACCCGCGCCGGCTCGGCGTGGTCGGTCTCCCGCATCCTCAACGAGGTCACCACCCGCGGCACCGCCGCCTCGGTCAAACGCCTCGGCTTCGACAAGCCCTGCGCCGGCAAGACCGGCACCACCAATGACTTCAAGGACGCCTGGTTCGCCGGCTACACCTCGTCGCTCACCTGCGCCGTCTGGGTCGGCCTCGACACGCCGCAGAAAACCGTCCCAGGCGGCTACGGCGGCACCCTCGCCCTGCCGGTCTGGGTCGAGGTGATGAAGGCCGCCGACCGCCTCGGCTACCGCGCCGCCGACCTCCACCGGAAGACCTCCCTGCTGGAGCTCCGCCTCTGCCGCCAGTCCGGCAAGCGCGCCACCTCCGGCTGCGAGGCCGCCAACAGCGCCTATACCGACAACGTGCCGGCCGACATCGCCCCATCCGCCAACGACCTCTGCCCGCTCCACCCGATCCGCGCGATCCCGGTTGACGAGGAAAACCTGCCGCCGGTCCGCCAGGACTACGACGACATCGCCCCGTCGCTCCAGCCGCTGCGCGCCCAGCCGGTCGACGACGACTACGACACGGAGGCCCCTTCGCCCGTCCCCCTCCGCGCCCAGCCGGTGGAAGAAGAATGAGTTTTCAGCATTCCTTCGCGGGAGGGAAATGCCCTGTCTCCTCAAGGGCGGCCGTTCGGCCCCTCTTGCTGAACACTGAAAACTGAAAACTTCCTCCGCTTTACCCCCGCGCGCCACCCGCTATGGTGCGCCCGCACCCCGATAAAGGCCCGGGGCAACGCTTTCCCCCATGTCCACCTGGCGCCCGATCCCGCAACAAGCCCGCTGGCTGCGCTGGATGCCGTCGTGGCTGTACGACCCGCTCGCCGCGCTGCTGAAGCTCGCCCTGCTCGGGGCGTTCCTCGGCTGCGGGTTCGCCTTCTTTTACTACGCGCTGGCGATGCGCTACGACCTCGACGAAGTGAAGCGCCTGCCCGCGGCGAACGCACTCTATGACCGGAACGGCCGGGAAATGGATGCCTCGATCGGCAACAGCCGCCGGTTGATCACCCGCCAGGACCTGCCCGAGTTCCTGGTCAAGGCGTTGCAGGCGCGCGAGGACGCCCGTTTCTTCGAGCACTCCGGCGTCGACGTCCGCGGGTTGCTCCGCGCGACGATCCGCAATCTGAAGGACCGCGATTTCACCCAGGGGGCTTCGACGCTCTCGATGCAGCTCGCCCGCAACACGTTCGAGATGCGCGCCAAGTCGCTGCACCGGAAGTTCCTCGAAATCGCCCTGACGCTGCGCCTCGAATCCCGCTACTCGAAGGACGACATCCTCACCGGCTACCTCAACCGGATCTACTTCGGCTCCGGCTGCCACGGCATCGAGGAAGCCGCCCGCACCTACTTCGGCCGGCCGGTGCGCGAGCTCAACGAGGGCGAATGCGCGATGGTCATCGGCATCATCCGCGGCCCGCACATTTTCTCGCCGTTCCGCAACTACGACGCCGCCCTCGCCCAGCGCGACCAGGTGCTCGACCGCATGATCGCGATGAACTTCATCACCGAGGCGGACAAAGCGCGCATCATCGCGAGCCCGATCCGGCTGGTGAAAGACGACGACCGCGACGACGCCCAGCGGTCCTACGCGCTGCAGGCGATCCGCCGCGAGCTCAACGACATCGTCGACGACGAGGACATCCGCCTCGGCGGCCTGCAGATCCGCACCACTCTGGATTCCGCTTGGCAGGAGCGGCTGGAAACCGAACTCACCCGAGCCGTCGCCGCGCTCGAGGCCGAGAAAGGCTGGGAGCACCCGACCAAGGCCGCCCACGTTTCCGGACAACCGGCCGATTACATCCAGTTCGCCGCCGTCACGCTCGACACCAAAACCGGCGGCGTGCTCGCCCTGATCGGCGGCCGGGATTTCCAGGACTCGCGCTTCGACCGCACCCGCTCGCGGCGCGACCTCGGCTCCGCCTTCGAGCCCTTTGTCGCCGCCGCCGCCGCCGAGCGCGGCAAGCTCGTCCTACCCGGCAAGCCGGTGCTGACCGGCCGCCAGGTCGGCCCGGCGGAGGTCCAGCGCATCGCCAAGCGCTGCGGCATCTCCGGCCCGTTCCTCGACACCGAGGACCTGTTCCGCGGCTCGGTCGCCGCCACCCCGCTGGAAATGGCCACCGGCCTCGCCACCCTTGGCAACACGGGGAAACGCCCGAAGCCGTTCTTCATCCGCGAAATCATCAACGCCCAGGGCGAAACCGTCTACGCGGCAACCCCGAAAAGCTCGCCCGCCCTCTCGCCCGGCGCAGCCAAGGAGGCCGGCACGGTGCTGGAACCCAAGGCGGGCAACCGCAATTTCACCGGCGCCACCGGGTCCGAGCGCGACGCCTGGACGCTGCGGCTCGGCCCGAAAGGATCGACCGCGATCTGGATCGGCTTCGACAAACCCGCCGCCATCGCCCGCGAAGCCCGCCTCAAGTCGCTGCTCGACGAATTCGTCAGCCGGCTGGAGTGAGGAGCGGAGAGTGGAGAGGAAAGAGAGAAGAGTCCGAAGCGCCCGGACCGCGAGCTTCAGCTCGCCCTGACTCTCCGCTGCCCGCTCTAACGCCATTGACGGAATCCACGCCAACCGGCATTTTTCCGGCCATGCAGCCCGTCCACTTCGAACAAGCCGTCGCCTCCATTCTCGGTCGCGAAAAGCGCTTCGACGCCCAGGCTTACTTCTTCCTCAAGGACGCGCTCGATTTCACCCTCAAGCGGATCGCCGACGGCAACGACGGCCACTCCCGCCATGTCAGCGGTCAGGAGCTGCTCTCCGGCTTCCGCGATTTCGCCCTCGACCAGTTCGGCCCGATGGGCTCGACCCTGATGAAGGAATGGGGCGTCCGCCAATGCCGCGACGTCGGCGACATGGTGTTCCAGCTCATCGACGAGGGGATGTTCGGCAAGCAGGACTCCGACTCGCCGGAGGACTTTTCGGAAATCTTCGACCTGGACGACGAACTCGTGCGGCCGTTCCTGCCGAAGCAGGCGCGCCCGGCGTCCGCCGCCAGGGCGATGGCGCGTTAACGCCCGCCGTCGCGGCCGAGCACCTGCCCCAGCAGCCCGATCATCGCGTCGGCCGCCAGTTTGCCCGCCGCCAGCACCTCCGCGTGGTCGAGCGGCTCCTGGCCGATCCCGGCCGCCCAGTTCGTCAGGCAGGAGAACGCCGCGACCTGCAGCCCGAGCGCCCGCGCTTGGATCGTTTCCAGCACGGTGCTCATGCCGACGGCATCCGCGCCGATCGCCCGCAGCATCCGGATTTCCGCCGGCGTCTCGTACTGCGGCCCGCGTAGCCCGGCGTAGACGCCCTCGTGCAGGACCATGCCGGACTCCTTCGCCGCGTGGCGGAACACGACCCGCAGACCGGGATCATACGCCGCCGAGAGATCGACGAACTGCGGTCCGGCCAAGGGCGAAACGCCGGTCAGGTTGAGGTGGTCCGCCAGCATCATCCACGTCCCCGGCGCGTGCTCCGCGTTGAGCGTGCCGGCCGCGTTGGTCAGAATCACCCGCGTCACGCCCTGCCCGGCCATCCAGCGGATGCCCGTGGTGACGACCCGGGCGTCGTGACCTTCGTACAGATGCACCCGCCCCTGCTGGACGATCACCGGCTCGCGGCCGAAGTGGCCGACGAGAAACCGTCCCTCGTGACCGGGCACCGATGATCCCGGCAGCCCGGCTTCGCCGAAACCGACGACCCGCTCCACGTGCACCGCATCCGCCAGCGGCCCCAGGCCCGATCCGAGCACGATGCCGGTCATGGATTCATCAGAGTTTCGATTTCCTCCGCCTCGATCGGGATGCCGGCCATCAGGTCGACGTTCGCCTGCTCGCCGATCACCACGTCGTTCTCGATGCGGATGCCGATGCCTTCCTCGCGGATGTAGATCCCCGGCTCGACGGTCAGCACCATGCCCGCGGCGAAGGGCGCATTCGGCGGCGACACGTCGTGCACGTCCAGCCCGAGGTGATGCGAGGTGCCGTGCATGAAGTATTTCTTCACCAGCGCCTTGTCCGGCCCCTGCGCCTTCGCCTCGCCTGCGCCGATCAGCCCGAGGCCGACCAGCTCGCCTTCCATCAGCTCGATCACCGCCTTCTGGTATTCCGCCGGCGTGTTGCCCGGGCGGAGCAATCCGTTCGCCCCGCGCATCACCCGCAGCACCGCGTCGTAAACCTCGCGCTGGCGCGGCGTGTAGCGGCCGTTCACCGGAATCGTGCGTGTCAGATCGGACGCCCAGCCGGCGTATTCCGCGGCCACGTCGAGCAGCACCAGATCGCCGTCCCGGCAGCGGGCATGGTTCTCCGTGTAGTGCAGCACGCAGGCGTTCGCCCCGCTGGCGACGATCGGCCCGTAGGCGAACCCGCGCGACCCGCGGCGAACGAATTCGTGCAGCAGCTCGGCCTCGATCTCCCACTCGCCGATGCCGGGTTTCACGAACCCGAGCAAGCGCCGGAAGCCCGCGCCGGTGATGTCGCACGCCTTCCGCATGATCCCGATTTCCACCGGGTCCTTGATCGCCCGCAGCTCGTGCATCAACGGGGCGAGCCGTTCGTAACGGTGCAGCGGGTAAAGCGCCTGGCAGCGCTTGATGAAACGGTCGTTGCAGGTCTCGACCAGGCTGGCCGCCCGCAGATGCTCGTTGGTCGGCAGGTAGATCCGCCCGGCCTGCGGTGCCAGCGTGTGCAACAGCGAGTCGAACGCGTGCGTCCACTCGACGCGCTCGATCCCGGTCGCCTGCCGCGCCTGCTCCTTGGTCAGCTTCTCGCCCTCCCAGATCGCGATGTGCTCGCTCGTTTCCTTGATGAAGAGGATCTCGCGCTGCTTCGGATCCTTCGCACCCGGCATCAGCACCAGGATCGTCTCCTCCTGGTCGACGCCGGTGAGGTGGAACAAATCCGCATGCTGTTTGAACGGCATCACCCCGTCGGCATTCGTCGGATAAACGTCGTTGGAATGGACGATGACGAGGCCGTCCGGCTTGAGCAAGCCGCGCAGGCGGTCGCGATTGCGGACGAACAACTGGGGATCGATCGGATCGTAGCGCACGGATCCACACTCAAGCCCACCGTTCGAAAGAGAGCAATGGGGGAATTTGAATGCGCCTTCGGAAGGGAGCCGCATTTCTTCAATCCCCCATTGCCCTCTTCCGCGAAAACGGCGACTCTAACGCCATGACAGGGAAAAGTGCGGCGAACGCGCGTCCACGCATCCGACCGGCGCTCTGGCTGGCCGCGGGAACGGGCGCGCTCGCGCTCTGTCAGTGCGCCCCGCGCTTCACGCTGGTCAGCCAACCGAAGGACGCCGCCGCCATCGCCGCGCGCAACGAAACCTTCGGCTACCGCAAATGGGTGTCGACCCAGGTGGAGCCCGACCTCGTCGTCATCGGCCTGCACGGGTTCGACGGTGCCACGATCGATTACGAGAACTTCGGCAAGGACCTGCTCGTCCGCCAGCCGAAGACCGCGCTCTACGCCTACGAACTGCGCGGCCAGGGCAACGACCCGTTGAAATCCCGCCGCGGCGACATCGACCAACCGGCCGATTGGTACCGCGACCTCGACGCGTTCACCCGGCTCGTCCGCCAGCGCCACCCGCGCGCGCGTATCGTCTGGATGGGCGAAAGCATGGGCGCGCTCATCGCCGCGCACGCTTGGCGCGAGGCCCCGGCGGACCGCCCGCCCTGCGACGCCCTGATCTTCTCCTCGCCGGTGGTCAAAATCCGCGACGACGTCCCGGCGTGGAAAATCGGCCTGCTCGACGCCGCCGCCACCGCCGCCCCGCTCGCCCGCATTTCCCTGAACACGCTCTCCGGCGGCCAGGACGTGCAGATGACCCATGACTCGACCCACTCGACCCAGGCCCAGACGAACGCCTGGCACGTGGATAAAAACACGCTGCGCCTGCTCTCGACGCTCGGCAACCACATCCAGTCGATGAACGACTGCGCCGCCACCCTCCGCGTGCCGGTGCTGATCCTCCACGGCGGCCGAGACTTCTTCACCGACGAAGCCGCGATCCGGGGCTTCGCCTCCCACATCCCGGCAAGCACCCCGGTCACCCGACGCGAATACCCGGACAGCTACCACCTGCTGATGTACGACCAGCAGAAAGCCAAGGTGTTCGGCGACATCGAACGCTGGCTGATCCGGCTGCGGCGAGACCCGTGACGGCGGACTTTCGGCGTTGTCAACCGTCCGGCGGGTTCCTAGCGTCCGGCCATACGACCGTGAACCGACGCCTTCCCCTTTTCGCCCTCGCGCCCGCGCTGCTGCTCCCGTCCTGCTCGTCGTTCTTCGAGCTGAAGAACCCGGACACCACCGCGGCCGGACCGCGCGGTGCCTTCCGCCCGACGGTGGCCGACGGCACCGGCTTCTACGCCCAGGCCCCCGCCCGCCAGGCTTCGGCTCCGGCTCCTGTCAAACCCACGCCGCCCCCCGCGCCGGTCGCTCCAGCGCCGGTCGTCGCCACACCTTCCAAACCCGTCGACGCCCCCGCGCCGGCCGTCGCCAAATCGACGCCGAAGCCTTCCGAGCTTCCCGCTCCCGCCGTCAAACCGGCACCCGCCCCCGTGGCGAAAACCGCTCCGACACCCGCCGCCGTACAAGCCCCGCCGGCCACGAAACCCCGAAAGCCGGTCCAGGACGGCGAGCAACTCCGCCTGCCCGGCGACATGCTCAACGAGCTGCCCAGTGACAAGGAATACAAGTCGGGCAGCCAGAAGTCCGACGACGGTGCGCCGGTCATCGCCAAACCGCCGGGCGGCTCGCGCTGACGGGCATTCGCGTTCGATTTGTGGAACCGCGAATGGACGCGAATCAGCGCGAATGAAGTGAAGAGTGTCAGGAAAGCAGGAAGGAATCTCCTCCGTCAGCTTCCTGAAATTCCTACCTTCCTCATTCAGAAAAGAGATTCGCAAGATTCGCCCGATTCGCGGTTCACCTTGTGCGAGGCAACCGGCTCGCTCGGATTCCCGGCTTGCCCGCCCCGCCGCGGACGGGCACTTTCCCGCCTCCGATGCCCCGCCCGCCGAAAAAGTTCGTCCCGACCCCGTTCGAGTATCACCAGGAAATCGAGCTCAAGATCGACGCCCTGACCAACCTCGGCCACGGCGTCGGCCGCATCGACGGCTGGGTCGTCTTCGTCCCCTTCTGCCTGCCGGGCGAAACCGTCCGCGCACGCGTCTTCCGCAACGACAAGAACTGCTCGCACGCCGATCTCGTCGAGGTGATCGAGCGTTCGCCCGACCGGGTCGAACCGGCCTGCCCGCTCTTCGGCACCTGCGGCGGCTGCCAGTACCAGCACCTTTCCCACGAAAGCCAGCTCGCGTGGAAAACCCGCCAGGTCCGCGAGCTGCTCCAGCACATGGCGAAGATCGAGTTCCCGGTCAACCCGTGCCACGGCTCGCCCAAGCTCTGGAACTACCGCTCGAAGATCACCCCGCACTTCGCCCCGCCGCGCGACGGCGAAATCCGCGAAATCGGCTTTCTCGCCGTCGGCCGCCGCTCGCAGCTGGTCGACGTGCCGCAGTGCCCGATCGCGATGGACCGGATCAACGCCGCGCTGCCCGCTCTCCGGCAGGAAATCCGCGATAAGGCGAAGACCTTCAAGCGCGGCTCCACCCTGCTGATCCGCGCCGCCGGCGACCACATCGAGACCAACCCGAAAACCGTCGTGACCGAAACCGTCGGCGACGTCGCCTTCGACTTCCTCGCGGGCGATTTCTTCCAAAACAACCCGTTCATCCTGCCCGAGTTCACCGGCCACGTCGCGGAGAAGGCGAAACTCGGCGGTACGAAATACCTCGTCGACGCCTACTGCGGCTCCGGCCTGTTCGCCCTGACCCTGGCGAAGCACTTCGAGCAGGTCGCCGGCGTCGAGGTGTCCGAAACCGCCGCCGAAGCGGCCGCCCGCAACGCGGCGAAAAACGGCATCACCAACGCCACGTTCCTCGCCGCCAGCGCCGAGGCGATCTTCTCGCAGATCGATTTCCCGGCGCACGAAACCGCCGTCGTCATCGACCCGCCGCGCAAAGGCTGCACCCGCGAGTTCCTCGACCAGCTCGCCGCCTTCGGCCCGGCCCGCGTCGTCTACGTCTCCTGCGACCCCGCCACCCAGGTCCGCGACCTCGCGATCATGCAGGAGCAAGGCTTCAAGCTGGAGGACATCCAGCCCTTCGACCTCTTCCCGCACACCCGCCATCTCGAGTGCGTGATGACGCTGGTAAGAAGTTAAAAGTTTTCAGCGCGTGGGAAACTGAGAGCCGCTCACGCTTTGCTTCCTCCGCCGATGCGATTCTTCACGGCATCGGCGGCGAGGTAGCAATCCTCCACGCGTATCGAAACCGGGCATGCCCCAGTTCCAATCGCAAGCATCCGACTGAGCTGGATGAGATCCTCTTCGGAGACGTCGACGAACGAATCGAGGCTGCGCAAGGCGGCAACGACTTGTTCGTGACTCGGCTCGGCGGCGAGCGGTTCGGGCAGGGCCTCGCTTTTCGAGCGGCCAAGCGCCGACGGATAGCGCCGCCAGCCGAACAGCCAATTGAAGGCGATGGCGATGCCAACCATCACCAAGCCGTTGGCCAACACGGGAAAGAGCACGAAGCCGAAGCCGAGGTCATGCACCGCTTTGCCGCCCATCACCGCGGTGAGCGCGGTCGCGCCGCCGGGCGGATGGATGCACTTGAACTGGTGCATTGCGGCGATTGCCAGCCCCACGGCGCAGGCGGCTGCCAATTCGGGCGCGTGAATCCATTTCGCGCAGGCGACTCCAATCAAGGCGGAAAAGCCATGCCCCGCCAGCATCGGCCACGGTTGGGACAAAGGGCCATGCGGCACCGCAAAGAGCAGCACGGCACTCGCTCCCATCGAGGCGATCAGGGCAAGCGCATGCTCCGGGCCGAGACTCCAGCCGCTAATCAGGATCAGCAGCACGATGGAAACGAAACCACCCACCACTGATACCACTTTCTCGGTCGTGCTCACCACGCTGAGTTCGATGCCAAGCCAGGAACTTAACGCCTTCATTCGCCCCGCCGCATTTGCATCGCCTAACGATGCAAATCAAGCCTGTTTGACGGATTCATTAGCAAATCTCATACACCTGGCATGTCACCGTGATTCCTTCTTGTCGTCGCCGGGCTGCTGGAAGTCGTATGGGCGCTGAGCTTGAAAGCGACCATGGGATTCACCCGGCTCGGGCCGTCGCTGCTCTTCGGCGTCTCGCTCGCCGGCAGCATGATCCTTCTGGCATTGGCGATGAAACACCTGCCGGTAGGCACCGCTTATGCCGTGTGGGTTGGCATTGGCGCCGCCGGTGCGGCGATCGCAGCGGCATTTCTTTATCAGGAACCGGTCAGCCTGTTGCGGGCGATGTTCCTCGTCCTGCTGATCGGCTCGATCATCGGGCTGAAATGGACCGCTTAGGCGGCGTCTTCGACGCCCTGCGATTTCTATTGTCCCCGAGTCGCCGCGAACCAAATGGCCAACCTAGAGGATGCCGCTGAACTTGGCTCGCCCCATGGAGCCGAACCGCCTCTTCCTTTTGCGTCTGCATCCGGCTGAAAATTCCGGCATCAGGCATGTGTCTCCAGCCACGCCGGTTTCGCCCGTTGCCAAGACGTCAGGAACACGGTTTCAGCCGCCGCAAACGCCTCAGAACGAATACACAACGTTGAGCGAGAGCACGAAGGCCTGGTCGAACGAAAGGGTGGCATCGGAGCCGTTGGCGCCGAGTTCGAGCGGCTTGAGGTATTGGTAGCGGGCGCCGCCCTGGACGCTCCAGTGGTCGTCGAGGCGGTAGAGGCCGCTGAGACCGGCATAGACGCCGGGCAGCAGGCTGGTGGTGGAATCACTGCCGTGGCTCTGCTGGGTGCCCAGACCGGCGACGGTCGTGGCGGAGTGGAATTCATAAGAGCCCGAGGCGATGCCAAGGTTCACCCCGGCTTCGGCCATAAGGCTGAATTTCCCGGTCACCGGCGCTTCCAGATAGCCGCCGAAGCGGGTGATGAACAGGTCGGCGTCAAGCTCGCGCGAACCGACGACCAGCCCCTGGCCGCCGATCGTGGTCGTCCGCGTCGGGGCGTCGTCGAGCAGCACGCCGGGGCCGAAGTAGGATCCTTCGTACGGGGCCGACGGCGGGACTTGGCCGCCCAGACCGAAGTGGTCCGTCGTCGTGACCAGCGCGGTCGCGAGCGAGTCGCCGTTGCCGAGGTTGACACGGGCATACTGCAGCCCGCCGCAGAAGCCCCAGCCCGCTGGCGCGGCCTTGAACGGGGCGAAGGCGAGACGGCCCATGTCGTAGTAGCCGAACACTTCCCAGCCGCTCTCCGCCGAGCCGCGCTCGTCCGTGCTACCGGTGGCGAGGCTGTTGGTGATCGACATCGCGATCGAGCCGTTGCCGGAGGGATCATACTGGCTGTCGTGCTGGTAGCCCCAGTTCCACGTCAGCCCGCCGAGATTGCCGGACGAGTCGACGTGGACGAAGCCGTCGTCGTAATCGTAGTCGGTGCCGCCGCCCAGCGGCTGCGGCGAGAACGGGCTGCGGAAGCGGCCGAGGCCTTCGAATTTCGCCTCCAGCCCGAGGACCGGCGCGTAACCCGCGCCGATCCGCCAGCGCGACGCGGTTTCCGGCGCCGTAATCTGTGGTGCCGACTTGGCGTCCGCCGGGACGGCCAGGCTCTCCCGCAGATCGCCCGCGGTGGCCGGGATCGCGGCGTTCAACGCGCACAGGGTGAAGAGCGGAATGCGGACTTTCGGACTCATGATGCGGAGGAGTGGAGGATTTTGGAGGCTCTGGCTCAGGGAGCCGTGATTTCGTTCACCAGATAGAAGCGGCTGGTGACGGACGGATCGGCGGGCGAAACGTTGGTGAACGGCGCGCCGTCGTCGATCCACTGGGTCTTGCTGCCGCCCGCCTGCAGCGGCACCGAGCTGTCGAACCAGTGCACCATGTCGGAGCTGTAACGGACACGGTACCAGTGGCCGGCGACCGAATCGAACTCGAGCCGCACCGTGCCGTTGGCCAGCTTGGTGATCTTCGGCTGCACGCCCGCGCCATTGGTGTCGGCCACCTGCGAGGTCGGCAGGGTTTCCACCGTCAGCACCGGCGAGAACGGCGACGGGAAGGTGCGCGTGCTGGTGTAGAACATCAGCTTCACCGTCACCTTGCCGTCGATCGCCACCGGATACGGGTAGTCGATGTAGGCGTTGCCGCCGCCGGTGGTGCCCGACGCGTTGTAGAGTCGCAGGCTCGGATAGGCGGCGAGGTAGGCGCTGAAGTTGACGTGCAGGCGGAAGCCGTTGATCGGCAGCGGCGTGGTGTTCGTCACATCGACCGACAGCTCGAACAGGCCGCTCTGGCGGTTGAGCGTGGCGGTGGTGGCGAGCTGCAGCGGCGTCGGATCCACCGTGCCCACCGCGGTGGTGGCGCTGGCGCTGTTGTTAGCCGTGTTCGGATCGGAAATCGTCGCGCTGGTGGCGAGCCCCACCGTGGCGGTGTCGATGATGTTCGTTCCCGTCGCGGTATCGGTCTTCACCTTGGCCACGATCGTGAAGGTGGCCGTGCCGCCGGTCGCAAAGGACGCGCGGCTGAACGTGACCGTGCCGCCGGAACCGACGGCCGGCGTGCTGGCGCTCCAGCCGGAGGCCGCGCTGACGGAGACGAAGGTCATTGTCGCCGGCAGCGGGTTGGTGACGGTCACGCTGTCCGCATCACTCGGGCCGTGGTTGTCCACCGTCAGGGTGTAGGTCACGTTCGCGCCCTTGGCCGCCGGATTCGGCGTGCCCGCGAGGCCGATCGCCAGATCCGACTGGCGCGTGACGTTGGACACCACGCTCTGGCTGTTGTTGCCCGGCACGATGTCGATCGTGTCGGAGGAAACCGACGGTGTGTTGGTCAGGGTCGAGCCCGCCGCCGTGCCCGCCGCGACCTTGGCGACGACCGTGAAGATGGCCGTCGCGCCGTTCGCCAGCGAGGCGGTGGAAACGGTGACCGTGCCGTTGGCGCCGACCGCCGGAGTCACCGAACCCCAGCCGCCGGGCGAGGCCAGCGAGACGAAGGTGGTGCCGGCGGGCAGCACGTCCTGCAGGACCACGTTGTCCGCATCCAGCGGTCCGAGGTTCTGGATCTGGATCGTGTAGGTCAGGTTCGTGCCCGCGACCACCGGCTCGGGCGAACCGCTGGCGGTGAGCGCGAGGTTGGCACCGCTTTTCACCAGCGTCGTGGTAGTCGCGGTGTTGTTACCCGGCGTGGGATCGGTTTCCGTCGCGGCAACCAACGCCGTGTTGGTCAGCGTCGAGTCGTTCGGCGCGTTGAGGTCGACTTTCGCCACGATGACGAACTGCGCGGTCTGGCCGCTGGCGAAGGTCGATTTCGAGAACGTGATCGTTCCGGCCGCGCCCACCGCCGGCGTGCTGGCCGACCAACCGGCCGGCGTGGTCACGGAGACGAAGGTCGTGTTGGCCGGCAGCGTGTCGCTCACGCTCACCGTGGAGGCGTCGCTCGGGCCGTTCTGCGTCACGTCGATGGTGTAGGTGACGTTCTGCGTCGCGTTCACCGGATCAGGCGAATCGGTCATCGTGATCGCGAGGTCCGCGGAGCGGCTGATCGTGGTGGTCGTCGTCGCGGAATTGTTCGCCGCGTTCGCGTCACTCGTGGTGGCACCCACGACCGAGGTATTGGTGACCACCGCTCCGGCGGCCAGCGAGGCGTCCACTTTCACCACGAGGGTGAACTGGGCCGTTCCACCCGCGGGCAGCACCGCCGCGCCGAAGGTCACCGTGCCGTTGGCGCCGACCGCGGGAGCCGTCGTGCTCCAGCCCGCCTGCGGGACGGACGACACATAGGTCGTGCCGGCCGGCAGCGTGTCGGTGACGGAGACGTTGGCCGCGTCGCTCGGGCCGTTGTTGGTCACGGTCAGCGAGTAGCTGAGGTTCGTGCCCGCGACCGCCGGATCGGGCGAATCGGTCATCACGACCGCCAGGTCGGCGCTGGTCGAAACCGTGGTCGTCGCCGTGGCGCTGTTGTTCGCCGAGGACAGCTCGATCGTCGTGGTGGAGGCGTTCACCGTGTCGGTGATCGTCGAGCCGTTCACCACCGATGCCGCGACCTGCACCACCAGCGTGAAGCTGGCCGTTTCCGCCGGGGCGACCGAGGCCTTGCTCAGGGACACCGAGCCGCCGGCACCCACCGCGGGCGTCGAGGAGGACCATCCACCCGGCGTGGACAAGGACACGAAGGTCGTGCCGGCCGGCAAGGAGTCGATGAGGGAAACGTTCGCAGCGGCGCTCGGACCGTTATTGGAAACCTGAATCGTGTAGGTGAGATTCGTTCCCGCCGTCACCGGATCGGGCGAATCGGTCAGCGTGACCGCCAGATCCGAGCGTGGATCGACCAGAATCGAAGCGCTGGTGCCGGTGATCGAGGACGTCACCGTGTCGGTCGCCGTCAGCGTCTGGTTGCCGCCCGTTTTCAAGGTCGCGGCGAAGGTGCCCGCGCCGCTTGTCAGGTTACTGTCAGCCGGCAAGGTTGCCGGAGCGTCCGAACTCGTGAAGTGAGCCGTGCCACTGTAACCCGTCGCGGTGTTCTCGTAGGCGTCGAAGGCCGTCACCGTGAAGTTGAGCGCCGTGCCCGCCACCGCGGTCGATGGAGCGGAAACCGCGAAATGGGTCGCCGCGGCCGGAGTGATGTCGAAGCCCGCGCTGGTCGCGCCGGTCAGGCCGCTGGAGGACGCCGCCAGCGTGTAGCCCGTGCCCGCCTTGTCGAGCGACAGGGTCGAGAACGTCGCCACGCCGGAAACCGCCGCCACCGTCG
>Ga0105243_10001829_pt1 | contig 18193 bp, 16 predicted proteins | sample KBSM34metaG_FD_81525 | JGI IMG/M metagenome (GOLD analysis project Ga0105243, IMG submission 81525) | Miscanthus rhizosphere microbial communities from Kellogg Biological Station, Michigan, USA - KBS M3-4 metaG | ecosystem: Host-associated > Plants > Roots > Rhizosphere > Soil | place... | reverse complement strand
TTCATGGGCGGCCGTCACGTGCTCTGCGCCGCGGGCAACTTCCCCGACTTCTTCCGGGCCGGAGCCAGCCTCCATGGCACCAACATCATCCTCGACCAGGAGGACACGCTGCTCCGCCGTTGGGGCGGAAGGAGCGGTGGTCTCGGGAGCGGTTTTTTTCATGATGTGATTATCGTGGGTTTCGCGGCTATTTCTGGACAAGCGGCAGAGACAATGTCACGCAGGTACCTTCGCCCACTTTGCTTTCGACTGTGACATCGCCGCCCAGGTCGCGCATCAACTCGCGCACCTGATAGCCGCCGATGCCAAATCCACCGCGCTTGGTACTCTTGAGCGGCCGGAAGAGTTCCTCATTGACGAACTGTTGGGTCATGCCGGGGCCATGGTCTCGAACCGCGATAAGAACCGTATTCTTCTTGGCCGTTGCGTCGATGGTGACGGCCACCCCTGGCGGGCTGGCCTCCAGGGCATTGGAAACGACATGTTCAAGCACGCGTTGCAAAATAGCGAAATCCGTTTGGACTCGCGATGTATTCGCAATATCTGCGTTAATGACAAGACTGTGTCCCAGTGAGCATTTCTCATCTGTAAATTTCTTGAGAAATTCAATTAAATCAATGACTTGATGGGCCTGACCGGTGGCGGGGCGCTGCCCGACGACAGCCAGGCTCTTAAGCATGCCCTCAAGACGCTCGACTGAGTTGCCCAGCGTGATGACCATATCGTCGCGAAACTCCTTCACATCGCCAAATTTGGTGATGTTGGAAACCAACAGGCGGAGCTGCCCGATGGTGTTCTTGATGTCGTGGACCACGAAGGCGAAGCGCTTGTTGAAATCCTCCAGCTGCCGGGCATCGGCCAAAGACTGCGCCGTCTCCTCTTGGACCAAATGGGCGGCAAGCTGCATCGCCACCAGCCCGACCAGGATCTGGTCTTCCCAGTCCAGGGTCCGAGGCGCGCGCGGCCGGCTCAAAATGGCAAAACCGGCGACCGCTGAGCGGTAACGCATCGGCACCACGATCCAGGCATTGTCCACGAAATTCCGCCAGGGCGCAAAAAGGGCTCCGGCGTTCGCATCGTCGAATATCGTAAAGGCATCCTCGCCCGCGCGCAGCGCTTCCACTCTTGCGTCGTCTTCGGCCACAGGCGAAATGACTCCCTCGTCTCCGCGCTTGGCGGCGGGGATATATTGCCGCCAGCTTTCGCGGTGGAGCCATATCGCGCCGCCGGAGGTATCCATCAGGTCGCACAGGATGCGCAGTACCCTCACCGGCGTATCTTGCCCGGGATTGGCGCTCAGTTCGCGGATGGTTTTTTCCCATTCCACCCGATAGTCGTATTTGAGGCTGAAGAAATTCTCGTTGATGAACTGCCGAACGCGCGAGCGGACGCCCGAGGAAACCAACAGGGCGGCGACCCCCACGGCCCCCGCAAATGCCACGATGACCGCGAGCGCCGTGCCGTTGGAGCCGCCATAGGTACGCACATACCAGGCCGCCAGCGCGATGCCTTGAAACATGATGCCGACGGCGATCAGGGTGGTGGAGTGAAAAATAAAGGTGCGCGAGGAATGCACGCGCACTTTCAACTGGGGAAGCCGGGTCGCGCTCACCACAAAGAGCGGCAATGCCAGGATGTAGACCAGGGGATTTGCCGCCACCAGGCTGAGCTCCGGATCATGGGTAAGAAATTCCGGAATCCGGTACATCAACTGAAACAGCAGGACGGCGGAAAGGCCGATCGCCCAATGCTTCAAGGCCCACAATTCGGCGCGCGAAGAGTTGCGGATGACGTTTTCCAGCACCACAAAGCCGAGAATGCTCATGGCAATCCGGACGAAGGTGACATCCAGCCTGACCCCTGCGACAGCGCCCACCGCCAGGCCGTTGACGCCCAGCACGACCTGAAGTGCCGAAAAAAGCGCCGCCGCCGCGGCCAGGGAGCGGAAGTGATTGGTGTTGCCGGCGTGACGCCGCATCAAGGCAAGCGACAGCGCCAGCCAGGCGGCATCGCGAACAGCCCCTAAGATCGGCTCCCATACGTCCGGCGCATGGCCCAGAAAGACCAAGACAAAGGCCTGGGCCCAGGCGGCGGTTGCCAGCATCACCAGCAAAAAGAGCAAGGCTTGAAGCGTGCGTTCGCTGCGTATGGCGACAATCACGGCGAAAATGGCGTAAGCCAAAAATGCCGCTTCGTGCCCCCAAACGATCAAGGACGTGGTCATGATCCGGTGTCTTCGACTTTTTGCGCTGGCCTGCCGGCCGATCGCAGGTTTTTGACGAATTTCGAAGGCAGAATATCGAAAATAATTGCCGCAAGTCCCCTCAGACGTCGGGGATTTGCGGCAAGGATGCCCTGACGGTCACGGGAATATCCCAGCCACAGCTGTTTATAGGAATCGTCGCCCCGCCCGAAATCCACCTCGCTTACGCCTTCCTCTTCCTGCAGCCGTCGAAGGAGCCAATGGGTGAGCAAAGTGCCCGGCGAGTGCCGGTCGAAAGCGGGGTCATGCGCCAGCTTGAAGATCGTGGCCCGGCCATCCTGCACCAGCCAGATCTGCGCCGCCGCCGGCATCCCGTCGATCCGCGCGACCGCCAGCTTGGCCCGGCCCGATGGCCCCAATTTCTCGAGCAGCACATCGATGAAATGAGGATGCGGCTCGGCGGGCTTCCAGCTCTTGGCATAGATGGCGTCGTAAGTTGCCCTGCCTTCAGGTCCCTGACCGGCCAGATCCATCAGCTCGAACGCCAGGCGCTTGTCGCGCAATAACGGCGCGCTTTTGCGCTTTACCGTGGCTTTGAGTGTGGAAGGCCGGCTCTCCCAATAGGTAGGGAAAGCTGGGATGCGTTCGAACCAATTGGCGAAATGCCGAAAGTTCAGGACAACCAGCCCGCCGGCTGAAAGGCCCTCTTGCAAGCCCTGAATGGCCGGCTCGCCGCCGTCCAGCGCATCCAGCCTGAGCTTCCCCCCCGCCTTGCCCGCCAGGAGCCTGCCGAACCGCCTCGCACTTTCCCGCGATCCCAGCGGTGCGCAGAACAGTGTGGTGAAGGGGGAGGTCAGCCCCCGAGTCAGCTGACCGCCGCTCAGGACCAGCGGCATTGCCGCCAGGGGCTGTCCCTGGACATCGATTAGGGCAACGAGCACGGCTTCTTCCCGCTCCGAAAGGGTGGTTGTTGCCAAGACCTCAAACCAGTCCCAGCTGCCCTCCGGCATTTTTTGGTGGTCGAACAAGGCTCGGATTTCGCTTGGAACGGCCGCAAATCCGTAAGTCTCAAGCTTCACCCCGTCCCCTAGCCCTGCGCACAGATGCAGGGCGAAAGTATCGATAAAATGGGAATTTTTATAGAGGGTTAGGGGAAATTCGCGCGTCCTTGGTGAATCCGGCGGGCCGCATTAACCCCCATACTCCACCAGATAGCCCGCGACATGCTCTTCGGCGTCACCGGTCCCCAGCGAGGTGCTGAATTGGGGAACGCCATAGGAGAAGATGGAGACGCAGCAGACCTTGGCGATGTCCCATTTGCCGCCATGCTGAAACGCGGTGGCCATCCAATTGGCATAACCGCCGCTGGGCATCGTGCCCGATTCATCGCCGCGCCAGAACAGCTTGCCCTTGCCGCCGTCGGCGGCGGCGTCAGGACCGGTGACCCAGCGCCATTCCCCGGGAGCGGTTTGGCGGCCGCCCAAGTATGTGACATCGGGATAGGCACGGGAAAACACCCGCTCGAGGATCAGCTGATACTCGGCGGCGTCATCCACGGTCGCGAGATAGCCCGCATGTCCCTGCCAGGCGCGTTTGGCAGCGGCGGCGCGGGCCACGTCCCAGGCCAAGTCCGCCGATGCCACGAATTGGTAGGCATGACCTTGTCCCGCCACGATCACCGGCGAACTGATGATGGCCGAGGAAGCCAGGAAATATCGCCAAGCCGCCCAAAGGAGGGCCGCTGCCAGTGCAAGCCCGGAAGCGATCACGATAGCGCGATTCATGCTTCCCCCTTGGACAGGCGCGGGACACTAGGGTGATTTGCACACGCGCTCAATCGGCCTCTTCAGCCAGGCGCCTGCGGATGGCTTGCAGTTCGCGCATCCGTTCCGGGCCCGCCGAGGGATAGCTCATCTTCAGGTCTTCCAGGGTCCCGACCACAATCTGCGAAACGATCAGGCGCGCATTCTGTTTGTCGTCGGCGGGAACGACATACCAAGGCGCGTGGCGCGTGCTGGTCTCGGCCAGCGCCTCCTGATAGGCGCGCATATAGTCCTTCCAGAACTTGCGCTCCTCCAGATCGGACGCCTGGAACTTCCAATTCTTGTCCGGCTCGTCGATTCGCGCCATGAAGCGCTTGGCCTGTTCCTTTTTCGAGAGATGCAGGAAGAACTTCACGATTTTGGTGCCATTGGCGTCGAGATGGCGCTCGAACTCGCGGATAGAACGGAAGCGGCGGTCCCAGACATGCTTTCCGTTTTGGGGCAAATTCTCGCCCCGCAAAATTTCCGGATGGACCCGCACGATCAGCACCTCCTCATAGTAAGACCGGTTGAAAATGCCGATCTTGCCGCGTTCGGGCAGGTCGCGCGTGGTACGCCATAGGAAATCATGGGCCAATTCGGCGGGGCTGGGATGCTTGAAGCTGAAAACCTGACAGCCTTGCGGATTGACGCCGGACATCACATGCCGGATCACGCCGTCTTTTCCCGCCGCGTCCATCGCTTGAAAGATCAAAAGCAGGGAATATTGGTTGGACGCGTACAGAAGCTGCTGCAGCTTGTCGAGCTTGTCCACATGCTCCTTCAAGCTGTTTTCGTAATCCTGATTGGATTTATAGACGCGCTTGACCTTGGTAGGCCATTTGTCCAGGTGCAGCTTCTTGCCTTCCGGAACGCGGAAATTGTCGCTGGGGATTTTCATGACAAACCGTCCTGTCAGAATAGTCCGGTGGGATCGGAGACGACCGGCTTGCCCCGCACCACGGTGCCGGACTTGCCTTCCTTGGCCATGGTCCAGCGCACGCCTTCCATCGTCTTCAGGCAAGCTTTGACCTCCTCCAGGCCGGCGGCTTTCTCGCCCAGCCATAGTTCCCAATCTTCCGGCGCCAAGAAGGCAGGCATCCGGTCGGTCGGCAAAGTGGAGATCAACTGGTTCGCAGGGACCGTGACCAGCACGCAAGCAAACATCGGCGCCGGATTGTCGGGCAAGATGAATCGCCGCCAGACAAAGGCGGCCGCCAACACCGTGTCCGGCGTGATGGTGTGCTGAACGGTCGGACCCTTGACGTCCGGCGCCTCGTTGAAGGTCTTCATCAGCACGATGCCGCGCTGGCCGTCGCGGAAAGCTTCGGCAAAGGCCTTGGTGGTGTCGATGGTTTCGGAGCGGGCATGGATCGGCCGCGGCCGCCGCCAGTCCTGGGGATCGGGAAAGCCCCAGCGCATGGGAACCACCTGCCGCTTTCCCGCAACGATGTCCAAAACGATGACAGGCAAATTATCGACCACCCGATAGGTGAGGGCGCGATCCTTTTCATCCCGCCCGGACAGAGGTTGGGAGAAGGCCACCACTTCGGCCCAAGACGACATCGCCGTGAACTTGCCGCACATGCACGGATTATAGCCGTTGGGGGCGCAGGTCTGGAAGCCGTTGAGCGACTGGCGTAGCTTTTCGGCCCATGCGCCATGAAGGGATTTCCCGCAGGCATTTTTCCGCGCTGTTGGCCGGCCTGACCTTGCCGCTCCCAGGGCGTGCCTTCGGTCAAACGGTGGACGGCATCCGCCGCGCCGTTCGGAGCATGAACCAGCTCCATTCCATGCTGATCCAAGTGGGTGATGATGTGATCGTGGCCGAGGCGCCGCGCGGTGCAGGGCTGGACCGCGGCGCCAACATCAAATCCTGTTCCAAAAGTATCGTCGCCTTGCTGCTGGGCTCAGCGATCGCACGCGGCGAGATCAAAAGCGTCAAGTCCACTTTGGGCGAAGTGGCGCCACGCCTGATCCCTGGCAAGGCCACGCCAGGCGTGGCGGCCCTCACCATGGAAGATCTGGTGACTTTGCGCGCCGGCTTGGAAAGCACCTCCGGTGCGCGCTATGGCGGCTGGGTGCAATCGCAAAACTGGGTGGCTTATGCGCTGCGCCGCCCCATGATCGATGTGCCCGGCGGCCGCATGATCTATTCCACCGGCAGCAGCCATGTGCTGGCGGCTGCGATCGCCACCGCAACCGGCAAGAGCCTGCTGAATTTGGCGCGCGAACGCCTGGGCGCGCCGCTTGGGATCGAGGTGCCGTCCTGGCGGCAGGACCCGCAGGGCTTTTATTTCGGCGGCAATGAGATGGTCTTGACGCCGCGCGCCATGCTGCGGCTGGCGCTGTTGATGCGCGACAAAGGCCGCGTGCGGGGTGCGCAAGTGATTGCGCCGGGTTGGATCGAGGCGTCACGGACGCCGCGCACCCAATCGCCTTTTTCCGGACTGGGCTATGGCTATGGCTGGTTCTTGAGCGAGTCCGGCTATGCCATCGCCCGCGGCTATGGCGGTCAGATCATCGCCGCTCATCCTGGGCGCCGATTGGCGGTGGCGATCAGTTCCAATCCCAACCAGCCGGCCCGTTCACAAGGCTATTTCAGTGTGCTGATGGAATTGTTGGATGGGCCGGTGCTGGCGTTGGGGTGAGGAGAGCGCGGCCGTCCTGAATGTTATTCCCACTCTATGGTCCCGGGCGGCTTGCTGGTGATGTCGTAGACCACCCGGTTGATGCCGCGCACCTCGTTGACAATGCGGGTGGCGGTGCGGGCCAGGAAGCTGTGCTCGAAGGGATAGTAATCCGCGGTCATGCCGTCGGTGGAGGTGACGGCGCGCAGGGCGCAGACATGATCATAGGTGCGGCCGTCGCCCATCACGCCCACGGTTTTCACCGGCAACATCACGGCAAAGGCCTGCCAGATCTTGTCGTACAGACCCGCCTTGCGGATTTCGTCCAGGTAGATGGTGTCGGCCCTGCGCAGGATTTCCAGTTTCTCTTCCGTGATTTCGCCCGGCACGCGGATCGCCAGGCCAGGGCCGGGAAAGGGATGACGGCCGACAAAGGCCGGCGGCAGGCCCAGCTCGCGGCCTAGGGCGCGCACCTCGTCCTTGAACAATTCGCGCAAGGGCTCGACCAGCTTGAGCTTCATGTAATCGGGCAAGCCGCCGACATTGTGATGGCTTTTGATGGTGACCGAGGGACCGCCGGTGGCCGACACGCTTTCGATCACGTCTGGATAGAGCGTGCCTTGCGCCAGGAACTCCGCCCCGCCCACCTGGTGGCTTTCCTTGTCGAACACGTCGATAAAGGCGGCGCCGATGATCTTGCGCTTTTGTTCCGGATCGCTGACGCCTGCGAGCCGCGTCAGAAACAGATCGCGCGCGTCGGCATGGATCAGGGGAATATTGTAATGGCCGCGGAACAGGCTCACCACCTCGTCCGCCTCGCCGGCCCGCATCAATCCGGTATCGACAAAGATGCAGGTGAGCTGGTCGCCAATTGCTTCATGGATCAGCACCGCGGCGACGCTGGAATCCACCCCACCCGACAAGCCGCAGATCACCTTGCCCTTGCCGACCTGTTTGCGGATTTTCTCCACCATGGCGGCGCGAAAGGCGTGCATGTTCCATTCCGGCTGGATGCCGGCGATGGTGCGCACGAAATTGGACAGCAAGGTCGCGCCGCGCGGGGTATGCGCCACTTCGGGATGGAATTGCACGCCGTAAAACCTGCGCGTCTCGTCCGCGATCACGGCATAAGGCGAGGATTCCGATGTGGCGATCGCTTTGAAGCCCGGCGGGATGGCGGTGATCTTATCGCCATGGCTCATCCACACCGGCTCGCTGCCCGACTCCGCCAAGCCTTCCAGCAGAGGCGATTTGGCGGCGATATGAATGTCGGCACGGCCGAATTCCTGATTGTGGCCGCCTTCGACCTTGCCGCCCAATTGGGCGCTCATGGTCATTTCGCCATAGCAGATGCCCAACACCGGCACGCCCATCGAGAACACAACTTCCGGCGCGCGGGGCGCGTCCTTTTCATAAACCGAGGCCGGACCGCCCGACAGGATGATGGCACGCGGCTTTTTTGCCAACGCCTCATCCGCCTTGTTGTAAGGCACGATCTCGCAATAGACCCCGGCCTCGCGCACGCGCCGCGCGATCAGCTGAGTGACCTGGCTGCCGAAATCCAGAACCAGAACACTCATCGGGCGGCGTTCACCGTGGAGCTGCGCTCCAGCGCCGACAGGGCTTTCAGCGCATTGGGCTCGGAAGGATCGATGCCCAGCGCCGCGTCATAGAAGTTGCGGGCATAATCGGCTTGTCCCGTCCCGGCATAGATGTCGCCCAGGGCGACATACGAACCGGGCCGCGCCGGATCGGCGACAATGGCCGACTGCGCCAAGCGCAGCGCCAACTCGGTTTCTCCGCGGCCGGCGGCGGCATGGGCGTCCGCCAGAAGAGATTCGACCGTTACGTGTGGCTCAGGGGGCTTGGGCTTGGCAGGCGCGGCCAAAGCCGGGCTCGCGGCCAGGAAAAGGGCTGTCAGGACGGGAATCGCGCGGGAACTCATGGCGGTAACATAAGGCATATTGGGCCCTTGGAGCCATGCGCCATATCAGCCGCGAACAAGGGCGGCGCAGTAAAAGCCATCGGTGCCGGTTTGGCAGGGGCTGGCCCGGAAGTCCTGGGCAAGGCCCGGCAGGTTAGGACGATATTCAGCCAAATTGAGGGGTGCGTAGGCCGGGTGGCGCCTTTGGAAGGCCTCGACCCGGTCCTGGTTCTCCACCGGCAGGATGGAACAGGTGGCATAGACCAGCCGGCCGCCGGGCTTAACCAAGCCTCCGGCTTGGTCCAGCAACCGGTCCTGGAGGGCGGTTAGTTCCGCCAGCCGGGCCGGTGTCAGCCGCCAGCGTAGCTCCGGCTGGCGGCGCCAGGTGCCGGACCCACTGCAAGGCGCGTCCAAAAAGACCAAGTCGAAGGGACCGGTCGGCTGGCCATGCGCCAAGGGTAGCGTCTTGATGATGCTGACGCCGGCGCGAGCGGCACGCCTTTCCAATTCGAACAGCGCTTCGCCGCGCGTGTCGCAGGCCAGGATCGCGCCCTGATTGCGCATGGCTGCGGCAAGCGCCAGGCTTTTTCCACCCGCGCCCGCCGCCAAGTCCAACACCCGCATTCCCGGTTTCACATCCGCCAGTTCGGATGCGAGCTGGGCGGCTTCGTCCTGGAATTCGAACAGGCCGGACTCGAACAGGGTCGAGCGGGACAAATTGCCGGCATCGCCTTCGATGCGAAGACCCTGGGCCGCATAAGGTGTGAGGCTGGAGGCGATGCCTTCCTCCCGCAGGGCCGCCATCACGGTCTCACGGCTTGATTTCAAACTGTTGACGCGGATGTCGGTGGGAGCGCGGCAGATAAAGGCTGCCATCTCTTCGGGCAGGCGATCGCCAAAGGCGCGGGCCAATTCTGCTTCCAGCCAAAGCGGATACTCGCCGCCTACCCAGGCCGGCTCGGGCGGCGGTACGGCGGCCGCGGCCGCCCGTTCCTCCGGTGTCAGTGGTGCGGGTCCGTAACCGCCTTGGAATAAGCTGCCGATATCCTCGCCCTGCTCCAGCAGCGACGCGATCACCAAGGCACGCGGATGATCGCTCGCCATGCGATGCGCCAGATGGGCGCGGCGGCGCGCGATGGCAAAGACACGCTCGGCAATGGCGCGCCGATCCTTGGAGCCGGCAAACCGGCGATCGCGAAACCACCCCTTGAGAAAGCGGTCAAAAGGCTGTGAGGTTCTTTCCAATTGTTCCAGAATCTCGATTGCCATTTGCAGGCGGGCGGCGGGAGTCATGGAGAAGATCTCAGAGTTTCTGACGAAAAATCAGTAGCTTAAGCCTGAAAGGGCGCATTAGGACCGCCCTTATTACAGTGATGCGCCAATCGAAAGCCAATCCGTGCCGCGTTCCCCTGCCCTGACATTTGCCCTGGCCGCCGCACTGGCCGGCTTTGCGCTGGCGGCTTTTTCGCCCGGACTGCTGAACGACGGCGATACCTATTGGCATATCCGTGCCGGTGAATGGATGTTGGCTCATCGCGCCGTGCTGCGCTCGGATGTCTTCTCCTACACCATGGCCGGCGCCCCCTGGCATACCCAGGAATGGCTGGCGGAAATCCTTATGGCGCTGGCCTGGAAGGCAGGCGGATGGCAAGTCATCCATCTTGTTTTCGCGGCCTGTACCGCTTTGACGGCGGGATTGGTCGGCTATTTTGTGCGCAAGCGCCTGGACCTGGTGCCGGCCGTGCTGACCGTGGTCCTGGGCTTGTCTTGCGTCAGCGGCAGCCTGTTGGCGCGGCCGCATCTGTTGACCCTGCCGCTGCTCGCGATCTGGACCTGCGGCCTGGTAGCGGCGCGCGAGCAAAACAAGACGCCATCTCTATGGCTGCTCCTGGTGATGCCTCTGTGGGCCAACCTGCACGGCAGTTTCGCCTTTGGGCTGGCGCTTGCCGGCGTGTTCGCCGTCGAGGCCCTTGTCGAAGCTGCCGACCGCAAGAAAGCCGCCATGGATTGGGGCCTGTTCCTGCTGGCCGGAGCCGTCACCTCGATGGCGACGCCCTTCGGATTTCATACTTTGATTTTCCCGTTTCAGCTCGCCGCCATGCAGGGCATCGGCAATATCGGGGAATGGCAGGCCAGCGAGTTTTCGCACATCACGCCCTTTGCTCTGGGGCTGTTGACCAGCCTTTTCGTGCTGGGCAGCGGCAAGGTGAAAGTCCCGCCCATCCGCCTTCTGCTGTTCCTTGGATTGATCTGGTTGGCGTTGAGCCATGCGCGGCATCAGATGCTGTTGGGAGTCACCGCGCCCATCCTTCTTGCGCCCTACCTGGCAATGAGCTGGCCCGCGAAAAGCGAAAGCAGCAGGCCGCTTTTTGGGATGCTTGCGGCGCTGGCGCTGGTGGCATTGGTGGCCACGCGCTTGCTGATTCCGGTTGTGCGCGGCGACGATGGCAGGTCGCCCATATCGGCCTTGGCGCATGTGCCGGCCGCCATACGCGCGACCCATGTCATGAACGATTATAGCTTCGGCGGCTATCTTATCTGGATGGGTGAAAAGCCTTTCATCGACAGCCGCGCCGACCTTTACGGCGGCAGCTTTCTGCAAAATTACGGCGCCATGCTGTCGCCGGATCCGAACGCCCTGAGAGCCGGCCTGAACCGCTATCAGGTCGGCTGGACGATTTTTGCGAGAACCACACCCATGGCGAGATTGATGGATACGATGCCGGGCTGGCGTCGGCTCTATTCCGACAACACCGCAACCGTCCATGTTCGAAACGACCCATGATAGGCCGAACCGCCCTTGAAATGCGGACAGATCCGCGCTTAGCGTCGCGGGATGAGCCAAGACGATGACATTAGCGGCCGGATCCGGCTGCGCCACCTCGATATCCTTTCCAGCCATTACTATACGCTGCGCAAAGCCGGATTCGATTTCCAGCGCCGCGATGGCGCCTGGCAGCATCAAGAGCGCGAAAGCTACGATATCGGCGATGCCGCGGCCGTATTGCCCTGGGATCGGGCGCGCGGGCTTGTGCTGCTGATCAAGCAATTCCGCTGGCCCGTGTTCGAATGGGGCTACAAGCAATTGCTGGTGGAAGTGATTGCGGGCAAATTGGACGGTGACAGCCCGGCCGACTGTGTCGGCAAGGAAGCGATGGAGGAAGGCGGCGTCACGCTGAGCAATGTCCGCCTCGTCACCCACTGTTTCGTCAGTCCCGGCGCGGTGAAAGAGCGCGTCTCAATGTTCTTGGCGGATTACGATTCCACCATGCCGCGCGCCACGGGCGGCGGTCACGAGCATGAAGGCGAAGATATCGAAGTGCTGGAATTGCCCCTGAACGATGCGCTCAAGTTGGTGGAAGGCGGCGAGATCGTCGATATGAAGACGATCTTGCTTCTACAAGCTGCTGCCCTCCAACGCTAAATTTCAAGGCGCGAGGAATTTTGGGGCGTGGGCAGGAGGCCGCGCGGAGCGTACCCAGCGTACGTGAGCACGGCCGACGAACCCACGACGCAAAAGAACCGCGCCCTTACCGCCTTAAAACGCCCCCAAGTGTCCCGCGAACGATGGCGCGGCCTATCGTCCCTCCCAGGGCGCCGCCCAAAATCGACTTGCCTACATCCGCCGCGACCTGCCCCGCCACCCGGTTGACCACCGAGCGGGTAACCTCGCGGGTGACGCGCTGGCTGGTGGAAAGACGCGAATTCCGCGGCACATTGGTGCCGAAGAATGTGCCCAAGGCTTCTCCAAGCCCGCCCAACACGCCACCGCCTGCCGGCGCGGGCGTACCCGCCGGCGGCGCGCCGGCCGTCGCCTGCTCGGCGCGCTTTTGCAGCACTTCGTAAGCGGACTCTTCGTCCAGGGCGTTGTCATATTTTCCCTTGCAGGGGCTGGCCGCGATGACACCCTGGCGCTCTTGCGGCGTCACCGGCCCCATGCGCGCTGCCGGTGGGCAGATCATCGCGCGATCGACCATGCTGGGGGTGCCATTGCCTTCCAGAAACGAGACCAGCGCCTCGCCCTTGCCCAGCTCCATGATGACCCGCGCCGTGTCCAGTTCGGGATTGGGACGGAAGGTATCGGCAGCGGTCTTGACCGCCTTCTGGTCGCGCGGCGTGAAGGCCCGCAGTGCATGCTGCACCCGGTTACCCAGCTGGGCCAGCACCTTGTCGGGAACGTCCAAGGGATTCTGGGTGACGAAATAAATGCCCACGCCCTTGGAGCGGATCAGCCGCACCACCTGCTCGATCTTGTCCATCAGCGCCTTGGGCGCGTCGGTGAACAGAAGATGGGCCTCATCGAAAAAGAATACCAGTTTCGGCCTGTCCGGATCGCCCACTTCCGGCAATTCCTCGAACAGTTCCGACAACAGCCAGAGCAGGAACGTCGCATAGAGGCGTGGCGTCTGCATCAACTTGTCGGCGGCTAAAACATTGATGTAGCCGCGCCCGTCGCGGTCGGTTTTCATGAAATCGCCGAGCGCCAGCGCCGGCTCGCTGAAAAATTTGTCGCCGCCTTGATTTTCCAGCACCAGCAGCTGGCGCTGGATGGTTCCGATCGTCGCCTTGGAGACATTGCCGTACTGCGCCGTCAAGCTGGCGGCATTTTCCGCCAGGAAGACCAGCATGGCGCGCAGATCCTTGAGATCCAACAACAGCAGGCCCTGTTCGTCGGCAATCTTGAAGGCAATGTTGAGCACGCCTTCCTGCACCTCGTTCAGGTCCATCAGGCGCGACAGCAGCAGCGGCCCCATTTCGGAAATGGTGGCGCGGATGGGATGGCCCTGTTCGCCGAACAGATCCCAAAACATCACGGGAAAGCGATCGGGCTCATAGGTGAGCCCCAGATTCTTGGCGCGCGCGAGCAAGGCGTCATTGGCCTGGCCCGCCGCAGCGATGCCGGACAGATCGCCCTTCACATCGGCGGCGAAAACCGGAACGCCGGCGCGGGAAAAACCTTCCGCCATGACCTGAAGCGTTACGGTCTTGCCAGTGCCTGTCGCGCCCGCGACCAGGCCGTGGCGGTTGGCCAGACGCAACAGCAGCGTGTCTTCGACCTTGCCCTTGCCGACCAGGATATCTTGGCTTTCCGCCATGGCGCGCGCTCCACCTATCGCCGAAAGGCAAGTTTGCGGCTATCGCGCCGCCTTGTCCATGCCGGGATGACTGCGGCCTTATTCGCCGCCAGGATGATAGTTTGGCGCTTCTCTTGTTACGGTCACGTCGTGAACATGGCTTTCGCGCAGGCCCGCGCCGGTGATGCGCACGAATTGCGCCCGCTTATGAAATTCCTCGATGGTGCTGCAGCCGGTATAGCCCATCGCGGCGCGCAGTCCGCCGATGATCTGATGCACCACGCCCGCCACCGGCCCCTTATAAGGTACTTGGCCTTCCACGCCTTCCGGCACCAGTTTCAACGCATCGCGCACTTCCGCCTGGAAGTAACGGTCGGCGGAGCCCCGCGCCATGGCGCCCACACTGCCCATGCCGCGATAGCCTTTGTAGGAACGGCCTTGATAGAGGAACACCTCACCCGGCGCCTCTTCCGTGCCGGCGAGCAGCGATCCCACCATGGCGACATCGGCGCCCGCCGCCAAAGCCTTGGCCAGATCGCCGGAATATTTGATGCCGCCATCGCCGATCACCGGCACACCGGCGTCGCGCGCGATGCTGACCGCGTCCATGATGGCGGTAAGTTGCGGCACGCCGACACCGGCCACGATGCGGGTGGTGCAGATCGAGCCTGGGCCGATGCCGACCTTGACCGCATCGGCGCCGGCATCGATCAGCGCCTTGGCCGCTTGGGCGGTAGCGATATTGCCGCCGGCGACTTGAACATAATTGCTGGCCTTCTTGATGCGGGTGATGGCGTCGATCACGCCCTTGGAATGGCCATGGGCGGTATCCACCACGATCACGTCGCATTCCGCCTCGATCAGCGCCATGGCGCGGGCATAGCCGTCTTCGCCCACGCCGGTCGCGGCGGCGACACGCAGGCGGCCGCGCTCATCCTTGCAGCTGTTGGGGTACTTCTCCGCCTTCTCAATATCTTTGACGGTGATCAGGCCGACGCAGCGATAGGCATCGTCGACCACGATGATTTTTTCGATCCGGTGCTGGTGCAGAAGCCGCTTGGCTTCATCGGATTTCACGCCTTCGCGCACCGTGACCAATTTGTCCTTGGTCATCAGCTCCGACACCTTCTGGCGGGGATCGGCGGCAAAGCGCACATCGCGATTGGTGAGAATGCCGACCAGCTTGCCGGCGCCTTTGGCGTCCACCCCGTCCACCACGGGCACGCCCGAGATGCGATGCCGCTGCATCAGCGCCAGCGCATCGGCCAAGGTGGCGGTGGGACCGATGGTCACCGGATTGACCACCATGCCGCTTTCATAGCGCTTCACGCGCCGCACATGTTCGGCCTGTTCTTCGATGCCGAGATTTTTGTGGATCACGCCCATGCCGCCGGCTTGCGCCATGGCGATGGCGAGGCCCGCTTCCGTCACCGTGTCCATGGCGGCGGAGATCAGCGGGATGCCCAGTTCCACCGTCTTGGTGAGACGGGTCCGGGTATCGACTTGACCGGGAAGAACTTCGGAGGCGCCGGGAACCAGCAACACATCGTCGAAGGTCAAGGCTTCGCGGATGGCCCTGTCTTCGGGAGGTGTGGTGGTCATGAGGGAACACGCTCCATATGGAGCGCCGAGCCTGTATCAGCGCCCTATATTTTGCGCAAGGGGCTACAGGGTGCCGCAATTAAGTCACTGAAATACCTTGATTTCTTTTGTTTCCCGGGAACCTTCGGATAGCTGATCACGTTTTAACAAGCGACCGGCTACCTCGCCGAGTCCCCCATTTCCCAAAGGAGCAAAGCTATGAAAACTTTCCGTTTGATGCTCGGCGCGGCTGTAGCAGCGACGGGCCTTGTCATTGCCTCCAACGCCTTTGCCGCCGCGGGCGTGAAGGTCGGCACCCTAACCTGCAACGTGGCGAGCGGCATGGGCTTTGTGTTCGGTTCGACCAAGGATCTGGCCTGTTCGTATGAACCAACCAAGGCGCCTGCCGAGCATTATTCCGGCACCATTTCCAAATGGGGTGTCGATATCGGCTATACCGGCAAGGGTAAGCTGATCTGGGCGGTGTTCGCACCCACCTCCGATGTGCGCCCCGGCGCGATCGAGGGTGAGTATGGCGGCGCCAGCGCGCAGGCCAATGTCGGCGTCGGCCTTGGCGCCAATGTGCTGCTGGGCGGGTTGGACAAGTCCATCGCGCTGCAGCCCGTCAGTGTGGAAGGCTCGACCGGCCTGAATGTGGCGGCCGGTATCGGCTCGATCAGCCTCAAGCACACACGCTAACTTTTGAAACGGCAAAGGCCCCGGCGATTTTCGCCGGGGCCTTTTGCTGTTGCGTTCAGCCCTTAAAGTCCTTTGCCACGACATAGAGCTCGACCGATTCCGACCGGCTGGCCGGCGGCTTGACATGCTTGACCTCGCGGAAGGCCTTTTTCAGCCGCGCCAGCACTTCACTGGACGAGCCGCCTTGAAACACCTTGCCCACAAAAGTGCCGCCGGGTTTGAGCGTGTCCAATGCCACCTCCAGCGCGATCTCTACCAGCGCCAGGGTGCGGATATGGTCGGTGGCGCGATGGCCGGTGGTGGGCGCGGCCATGTCAGTGAGCACGATGTCGGCGGGGCCTTGAAGGGCCTCTTTCAGCATCGCGGGCACGTCCGGATCGGTGAGATCGGCCTGGAAGAAGGTCACGCCAGAGATGGGTTCCATCTCAAGGACGTCGGCAGCGACAACCGTTGCGCCGGCATTGGCCGCCACCTGGCTCCAGCCCCCGGGCGCGGCACCCAGGTCCAGCACCCGCGCGCCTTTCTTGAGAAAGCGGAATTTCTCATTCAACTCGATCAGCTTGAACGCTGCCCGGCTGCGATAGCCCTTGGCCTTGGCGGCCGTCACATAAGGATCGTTGAGCTGGCGTTGCAGCCAGGCGCGCGAGGACTGGCTGCGTCCGCGATCCTTCTTGACTTTGACCGGCTCGCGGCCGCGGCCCGAGGCGTCGCCTTGTTTCATCTGGACTGCGTCATGACAATTTGCGGCTCAACTGCCGGAGCATGCCTTCCCGCAAGCCCCGGTCGGCAACGCGTAGCACCGGCGACGGCCACAAGGAACAGATGGCGGAAAAAATCGCACAGCCCGGCAGCATCAGGTCGGCGCGCTCCACGCCGATCGGTCCGATCTTGGCCAGGGTTTCGGTATCCTGTCCCAACAGCCGTTCCACCACCCGCAGCATATGGGCCGTTTCATGCCAGCTGCCATCCACCTTGGCGCGATTGTAGCGCGGCAGCTTGAGCGCGATGGCGGCCAAGGTGGTGACGGTGCCGGAAGTCCCCAGCAGATGATATTTTCTGCCGTCGAACCGGTCCCCCATTGTCTTTGCCAGCGGCTCGAAGCGGGCTTTCAACTCGTTACGCATTTGTTCGAAGCCGGCGCGGCTGGTCGATGCGGGACCGTAGCCTTCCGCCAAACTGACCACGCCGATAGGGACCGAAGCGGCCAGGTTTTTCCGCGGCGCGCCGTTTGTCTTTTCCAGCCAGATGATCTCGGTCGAACCGCCGCCGATATCGAACACCAAGGCGCCGTGATATTTGCGGCCGATCAGGGGGGAGCAGCCGTCGGCGGCCAGATCGGCTTCCTCTTCCGCCGAAATGACTTCCAAATCCAGTCCCGCCTCCTCGCGCGCGCGGCGGATCAAGGCATCGGTATTGCTGGCCAACCGTGCCGCCTGAGTGGCGATGGCACGCACATGCTTGACGTGATGCTTGGCAATGCGGTCGGAACAGACTTTCAACGCGGCAATGGTCCGGTCCATGGCGGCCTCGGCCAGAAGACCGCTTTGGTTCACCCCCTCGCCCAGCCGCACGATCCGCGAGAAGGAGTCCACGATCCGGAAGCCCGTCGTTCCCTGCGGGCTGGCGATCAGCAGACGGCAATTGTTGGTCCCCAGGTCCAGGACCGCCAGTAGCGGCCCCCGCCCTGCATCGGCCTCGCCGGAATTCTGGCGGTTTCCGTGCATTTTCCCCTCCAGCGCGACGGCGCTGCTTGACGGGAAGGCTATCACGTCGGCGCCCCAATGCGGCAGAAAACTGGGCCGGAAAGGCGTCCTTGCCAGGGGTTGGCGGGTGGTCTAAAGGGGCGGACCCGGTAGGCGAAAGCCTGGTGGGGGATCGTCTAACGGTAGGACCCCAGACTCTGACTCTGGTTGTCTAGGTTCGAATCCTAGTCCCCCAGCCACGGTAAAGTGGCGGTATTCCGCGGTTTTCAAGCTCTCGTAAAAACATCGAAACGTCGGGCGCTTACGCGCGCGTCTCAACACCGGGAGACCAAGAGCAGGGAATTTCTCCAGTAAATTCGCCGCGTTCTCGCCGGCGGTCTCCGGGTTAGCCCGCTCCAATTTCCGCGATAGCCTAAACCTGCGCAGCGGAGACTCCATCCCTGGGACCAATTAGTATTCGAACTCCAGTTTCCAAAGGGCCCCAAATTCGGAAATTGGAGTTCGAATCTTCGAGTGGCAGCCACCCAGCCGTCTCAGCTAATAGGTGGCCTCTGCTCCCATAAATTAAGGCTTGAA
>Ga0105243_10001815_pt1 | contig 18277 bp, 16 predicted proteins | sample KBSM34metaG_FD_81525 | JGI IMG/M metagenome (GOLD analysis project Ga0105243, IMG submission 81525) | Miscanthus rhizosphere microbial communities from Kellogg Biological Station, Michigan, USA - KBS M3-4 metaG | ecosystem: Host-associated > Plants > Roots > Rhizosphere > Soil | place... | reverse complement strand
TGCCCAGGACTTTCTTGCACAGACACAGGACGCTTGATGAACACCACACCCCAGATCCGCATTCCCGCCACCTACCTGCGCGGCGGCACCAGCAAGGGCGTGTTCTTTCGCCTGCAAGACCTTCCGGAGGCTGCGCAACAGCCGGGCGTCGTGCGCGACGCCATCCTGCTGCGCGCCCTGGGCAGCCCCGACCCTTACGGCAAGCAGATCGACGGCATGGGCAATGCATCGTCGAGCACCAGCAAGGCCGTGATCCTCTCGGCCAGCACGCGCGAAGGCCATGACGTGGACTACCTGTTCGGCCAGGTCTCCATCGACCGGCCCTTCGTGGACTGGAGCGGCAACTGCGGCAACCTCTCGGCCGCCGTGGGGCCCTGCGCCATCCACATGGGATTGATAGCCCCTGCGCGCATTCCACGCAACGGCACGGTCACCCTCCGTATCTGGCAGGCCAATATCGGCAAGACCATCGTGGCCCATGTGCCCATCACGAACGGCCAGGTGCAGGAGACGGGCGACTTCGAGCTCGATGGCGTGACCTTTCCTGCGGCCGAGGTGGCGTTGGAGTTCCTGGACCCTGCCGATGAGGGAGAGGACGGAGGAGCCATGTTCCCCACGGGCCACCTCGTGGATCGCCTGGATGTGCCTGGCGTGGGCAGCTTTGCAGCCACGCTGATCAATGCGGGCATTCCGACCATCTTCCTGAACGCAAAGGACCTGGGCTACACGGGCTGCGAGCTGCAGGACGCCATCAACGGCGATGCCGAGGCTCTGGCGCGCTTCGAGGCCATACGCGCCCACGGCGCCCTGCAGATGGGCCTGATCCAGGAACTGTCCGAAGCCGCCAGGCGCCAGCACACGCCCAAAATCGCCTTTGTGGCACCGCCAGCACCCTACACGGCCTCCAGCGGCAAACGCATCGAGGCAGGCGATGTGGACCTGCTGGTGCGCGCCCTGTCCATGGGCAAGCTGCACCACGCCATGATGGGCACGGCGGCGGTGGCCATCGGCACGGCGGCAGCGGTGCCGGGCACGCTGGTGAATCTGGCGGCGGGCGGCGGCGAACGCGGCGCCGTTCGCTTCGGCCATCCCTCCGGCACGCTGCGCGTGGGCGCCGAGGCCCGGTTGGTGAATGGCCAGTGGCAGGTGACCAAGGCCTTGATGAGCCGCAGCGCGCGCATCCTGATGGAAGGCTGGATCAGGGTGCCTGGCGAGGTGTTGAACGCCGCGTGAATGCGCAGGGTCCGGCTTCAGGCCTGGGCCGTGCTCACGCCTGGGCTCTCAGCGCCGCTGCGCGCCACGTCTGCAGTTGCTCCAGCGTGTTCGTCGTGCCGCCGCAGGCCACCACCAGCACGCGCTTGAAGCCCTGCAGCGCAGGTGCGCCTGCGTAGGCCAGGGCCAGCGCGGCACCGCAGGCGGGCTCCACATGCAGGCGATGGTCATCAATGAAGCGCAGGCAGGCGTCCAGCGCCTGCGCATCCGTCACCACGGCGCTGCGCACGGGGTGCACCTGCGCCAGATCGAAGGCCCGCTGGCAGACCTGGCGCGCGCCCAGCGAGGTGGCAACGCTGGTGATGCGGTCCAGCAGCACGCGGCGGCCCTGGGCCAGCGACTGCGCCAGGGAGTCCGCGCCGGCCGTCTCCGCGGCAATCACGGGCACATCGGTCCAGCCGTGGCGCTCCAGGCCCTGCACCACGCCGGCCAGCAGGCCGCCGCCGCCCACGGCCAGCACCACGGCGTCGGGCTTGAAGTCGGCAGCAGCCAGCTCATCGACCAGGGTGGAATGCCCCGCCCACAGCAGCGGGTCGTCAAACGGATGGACAAAGGCATCTTCGGCGCCCAACAGGGACTGGGCCAGGGCATTGGCCTCGTCCCAGACGGCGCCATGCACGATCAGCTCGGCGCCCTGGGCACGGATCAGTGCCCGCGCATGCTCGGTCGTGGTTTGCGGTACGACCACGGTGACGGGTATGGACAGCTGCCGCCCGGCATAGGCCACGGCAATGCCGGCATTGCCGCCCGACGAAGCCACAAAGCGCTTCTTGCCCTGGCGCGCCAGGGTCTCGCAGGCATGGCCTATGCCGCGCAGCTTGAATGATCCGCAGGGTTGCAGCGCATCCAGCTTGAGCCAGATTTCAGGCCCACCGGTGTGGCTCAGGGCATGGGACGGGATAAGGGGAGTGAAGGTGTGCAAAGGCATGGGGTGGCAGTGTAGGACTGGCGTTCAGCCGCGATAATCCCTTGGCTTTTCAAATATTCTTTGCGCCATGAGCACAAATCAAGCCCTGCCCCTGTTCGGAGAAATGGCCATCTTCGTCAAGGTGGTGGACACGGGCAGCTTCTCCGAGGCCGCGCGTCAGCTGGGCAGCACGCCATCGGCCACCAGCCGGGGCGTGGCGCGGCTGGAAAGGGCTCTGGGCCTGCGCCTGCTGGAACGCACCACGCGAAAGCTGCGCCTGAGCGAGGCCGGCCGCGAGGTGCATGCGCGCTGCCTGGACATGGTGGGCGCCGCCCAGGCCGTCATGGCCGCGTCCCTGCTGCAGGACGCGCAGCCGCGCGGCCTGGTGCGCATCAGCGTGCCCAAGGCCGTGGGCCGTACCGTGGTCCATCCCCACATGCCCGACTTCCTGGCCCTGTATCCCGAGGTCGACGTGCAGATGCGGCTGGAAGACCGCTACATGGACCTGATCGACGACCCGGTGGACCTGGCCATACGCATCACCAACCACCCGCCGCCGGGCCTCATGGGCCGCCACCTGATGGACATCGACCATCTGCTGTGCGCCTCGCCCCAGTACCTGGCCCAGCACGGCACGCCCGTGCATCCGCTGGAGCTCAAGGCCCACAGCTGCATCTACCTGGGCGAGGAGCCCGGCGACGCGCACTGGAAGCTGCGCGGCCATGGCAAGACCGTCACCGTGGCCGTGCGCGGGCGCTATGCCGCCAACCACACCGGTGTGCGGCTGGACGCCGTGCTGCAGCACATCGGCATCGCCAGCCTGCCCCGCTTCACGGCACGCGAGGCCCTGGCGGACGGGCGCATCGTGCAGGTGCTGCCGGACTGGAGCTTCCTGCCCAACTACAGCGGCCAGCTGTGGATTCTTCACCCGCCCACGCGCCACCTGCCGCTCAAGCTGCGCGTGCTGATGGATTTCCTGGCCGAGCGGCTGGGTGGGGTTGATGGGCTGCAGGTTTCATGATTCTTCCATGTGATTTTCAATAGCCAATGGCAATCACGACGACCATTTCATTCGAGCAGAAAACCAAATGACTCCGTCATCCCGGGCGATTCAGCATTCCGCAGTGGATCGCGGTTAAAGTCCGGCATCCATTCGATTCAATATCCCCAAAACCAACGGAGCAAGCATGTCAAAGCGACTGAATGGCCTCATGGCCGCGGCCCTTGCCGCCTTCATTTCCACACCCGCGCTGGCCATTCTGCCGGCTTCGGGCATGTGGAGCATTGGCGCGGAACTCAATGGCAAGCCCGGGCGCGGCATTCAGATCGACAGGCAAGGCGGCTCCACGCTGATCCTGACCTATTTCGGTTATCGCGCGGACGGATCGTCACTGTTCCTGCAGGCCGCAGGCACGCTGAAGGACGGCAAGCAGTTTGACGGCGTGCTCACGGAATACCGCAATGGCCGCGCACTGGGTGGCCAGGCCCGCGATGGAGAGCTTGCACAGGAGGCTGGCCCGGTCAGGATCGTCTTCGATTCCTCCACCACGGCGACGATCACCCTGCCCGGCGAGGCTCCGCAGCGCCTTCAGCGCTTCCAGTTCGAGGATCTGAAGCGCCGACTCAACTTCACATTCGTCCACACCGTCGCCTATGAGTTCTCCAATATCACACCGGGCACGATCACCATCAAGGCCGATGGCAATACGCTCACCATGTCCCAAAAAACGGGCGGCTCAGGTAGCTGTGAATACGTGGGCGATTTGAAGTATGCGGGCGATGGCTTCCACTCAAAGGGAACGGCCGAATGCGACTGGGGTACAAACATCAGTCACTTCATTTATGAGGCCAAGCACCTGAAAGTGGATGAATTCGGCACACTCAGTGCCCGCATCTATATGGGCCCTGTCGACAAGCCCGGAACCTATAGCCACAGACAGTTCATCAGCGGCATTTGCCAAAATGATCAACCCACGATGCTGGGCACGCCCCGTTGTAACCCCGAGGCCATGCAGGTGGACCCTGCCCTGCAACGGGAATAGCCGCAGGACGCAAGCGCGCGATCAACGGCTGTCGCGCAGCCTGCGCCACAGCGTGGCCCGGCTGATGCCCAGGATCTCGCAGGCGCGGCGCTGGTCGCCCTGCACCTGCTCCAGCACTTCGCGCATGCGCTGGCACTCGGCATCGCGCCGGGCCTCGCGCAATTGCAGTTGCCGCTGCTGTGCGGGCAGGGACTGAACGGTACCCTGCCCAGCCCCGTCGCATTCAGGAAACAGCTCCCGCAACCGGCCCATGTCCACGCGGCCCGCGCTGTCACGCAGGTCGTGGCGGCAGGCCAGCAGGCGTTCCACCCAGTTGTCCAGCTCTCGCGCATTGCCGGGCCAGCGGTGCGCGGCGGCCAAATCCAGCAAGGCTTCCAGCAAGGGCTCCAGTGAAGAGGCCTCGGCCTGCAGCGACTGCGTGCGCAAACGTCGCGCAAGCATGGTGCGGGCCAGAGCCTGGACATCGCCCTGTCCCCGTTCGTGCAGTCCGGGCATGGCCAGGCGCAGCACGGCCAGGCGGTAGAACAGGTCGCGCCTGAATTCACCGCGCTCGACCAGGGTCGCCAGATCGGCATGCGTGGCGGCGATGACGCGCAGGTCCACGGGCACGGACGTGGTGGAGCCCACGCGCAGCACTTCGCGCTCCTGCAGCACGCGCAGCAGGCGGGACTGCAGGGCCAGCGGCATGTCCCCGATCTCGTCCAGGAACAAGGTGCCCGTATGGGCCGCCTCGATCAGCCCGGTCTTGCCGCCGCGCCGCGCGCCGGTGAAAGCGCCTTCGTCGTAGCCGAAGAGTTCGCTCTCCAGCAGGCTTTCCCCCAGGGCCGCGCAGTTGACGGCCAGAAAGGGCTGGGCGGCGCGCCGGCTGGCGCGGTGCATGCCCTGTGCCAACAACTCCTTGCCCGTGCCACTGTCGCCCTGGATGAGCACGGTGGCATCGCTGGCCGCGAACTGGCGCGCCAGGCGGCGCACGCGCTGGGCGGGTTCGCTGTCGCCCGCGTAGTCTTCGATGCGCCAGCGCACGCCCGCGCCGCGCAGGCTGCGGTTGGCGCGCAGGTGGCGGTCGGCGCGCTGGATGGTGGCGGGGTCGCGGCAGACCAGCAAGGCGCCCGTGAGCTGGCCGTTTTCCACGATGGGCGCGCGCCGTACCACCAGGGTGCGCATGGCCAGCTGGACCACGTCTTCACTGCCTTCGGGCTCCAGGGACTGCGACTGCAGCGCCTGTGCCAGCGCCAGCGCGGGCGCCACCTCGTCCAGCAGCCGGCCATGCAGCGCCTTGGCAGGCGCTCCCAGCAGGGCCGCCATGGTGGGGTTCAGTGCCTGGATGCAGCCTTGGGTGTCCACGGCGACCACGCCGTCCTGCAACTGGCCAAGCACGGTTTCCAGCCGCTGGTGGCGGGCGCGCTCGGCATGGCGGTGACGGGCCAGCAGCACCGCGTCGCGCAGCGCCTGCAGCACGGCGCCGTCGGAGTACAGCAGCACGCTGGGAATGCCGGCCTGCTCGGCCAGGTCGGCAACCAGCCCTGGCGCGACCACGGCACCCACGCCTGCGGCCTGCAGCGCACGCACGCAGGCCTGGGCATCCTCGGGCCCGTGGTAGCTGAACTGGGCAATGCCGGCGCCGAACAGCGCGTCGAACTGGGCCAGGTGCGGCGAGGGATGGTCGAACGACACCAGCCCGATGCGCGGCGTGCCGCCCGCCTGCGCCAATTCCCGCGCGCTGGCCAGCGCCTGCAGCAGATCGAAGCCGCGCACCTCGATCATGACCACGGGAATGTCGACATGCTCGCGCACCCAGGCACCACTGGCGCCGGCGGCCACCAGGGCGTCTATGGGCTCGACCGCCTGCAGCGCGCGCACGGCGTGCACGGCGTCGTCAAAGGCCGCGCTGACATGCTCCACACGCACCTGGTCGCCCACCGCCAGGGACATGCGCTCCAGCACGCGGCCGATGCGATGGCGGCCTATGGTGACGACACGGGGCCATGCCGCGCGGGGGCTGGACGGGGTTCCAGGGACAGGGGCCACGACTGATTCATTCATGCAACCGATTATTTCATTCATGCAACATCGCGCTGCATGAATCCAGCAGCAGGTTCCGCTCCATCCTCTTGTGAACTGAAAAATGCATTCAGATCAATGGCTTGCAATAACCAGGGTTTACCCTTTATTGCCATGGCATGCAGCTTGCAAACAAGGCCGGCGTTTCAATCATTTCAAGTATTTCCAGGAGACTCCCCATGCACCAGCCATCCCGCCTGCCCCGCCGCACTGCCCTGGCCGCCCTGCTTGCCACCGTGCTGCCGCTGGCCGGCGTGTCGTTTGCCGCGCCTGCCGCCGATGCCTGGCCCACCCGCCCCATCCGCCTGGTGGTGCCGTTCTCTGCAGGCGGCGCCAACGACCTGATGGCCCGCTCGGCCGCCGAAGGTGCGTCGAAAATCCTGGGCCAGCCCGTGGTCATCGACAACCGGCCCGGCGCAGGCGGCACCGTGGGCGCCGACATCGTGGCCAAGGCCCAGCCCGATGGCTACACCCTGCTGGTGAGCGCGGCCGGCGTGATCTCCAACAGCATGATCAAGAAGACCATGCCGTTCAAGGACGATGCGCTGGTGCCCGTGGCCATGATCGGACTGGCGCCTTCGGTGATCGTGGTTCCCAAGAACGCGCCCTACCAGAACCTGCGCGATTTCGTCGAGGCATCGAAGAAGGGCCAGGGCTTCAATTTCGCCACGGCCGGCACGGGCAGCACGCCGCATTTCGTGGCCGAGATGCTGAACGTGAAGTACGGCGCACAGCTGCAGCCCGTGCCCTACAAGAGCGGATCGGAAAGCACGACGGCCGTGCTGGGCGGCCAGGTGGAGGGAACGTCGGAGGCCAGCATCATCGCCCTGCCCCACATCCTCAATGAGGGCAAGTTCAAGGCCCTGGCCACCACCTGGACGCAGCGCATCTCCGCCTATCCGCAGCTGTCCACCGCCGTGGAGCAGGGCTTTGCCGAGCTGCAGATCGCGCACTGGGCCGGCATCCATGCGCCCAAGGGAACGCCGCCCGCCATCCTGGACAAGCTGGCCGCCGCCGTGGACCAGGCCATGAAGGAGCCGGCGACCGTGGAGAAGCTCAAGGGCCTTGGCATCGAGCCCATCGGCGGCACGCGCGCCGAGTTCGTGAAATTCACCGATGCCGAGCGCAAGCGCCTGGGCGAGATCGTCAAGGCCGCGAAGATGCAGGAAAAGTGAGCCGCTCCCGCCACAACCACGGATCCCAACCGAGACAAGACACCATGAATACCCGCCGCAATACCCTCCGCCTGAGCGTGGGGCTGGCCCTGAGCGCCACCGCCGCCGCTGCGGCCCTGCTCGCCGCCCCCGCCACCGCCGTGGCCCAGGGCGCAGATGCCTGGCCCTCGCGCCCCATCAAGCTCATCGTGCCCTATGCGGCCGGCGGCTTTGCCGATACGCGGGCCCGCAAGATCGCCGACAAGATAGGCCAGAGCCTGGGCCAGCCCATCGTGATCGACAACCGCGGCGGCGCAGGCGGCGTGACGGGCACGGATGCCATTGCCAAGGCCACGGACGGCCATACCTTCGGCTTCGGCTCGCCAGGCCCGCTGGTGACCAATCCCATGCTGATGAAAAAGCTGCCCTACAACGCCGCACGCGACCTGCAGCCCATCATCCTGATCGAAGAGGCGCCGCTGATCCTGACCACGGCGCCCAACCAGCCGTTCAAGACCGTGGCCGAGCTGGTGGCTGCAGCCAAGGCCAAGCCGGGCACGCTGACGTATGGATCGTCGGGCGTGGGCGGCGCCCACCACCTGTCGGGCGAGCTGCTGGCCTTCCAGACGCGCACGGACATGGTCCATGTGCCCTACAAGGGCGGCGCGCTGGCAGCCACCGACCTGATGGGCGGCCACCTGGCCTTCATGTTCGAGATGGGCTATGCGGCCCTGCCCGCCATACAGGGCGACAAGGTCAAGGCGCTGGCCGTGTCCAGCAAGCAGCGACTGAAGGTGCTGCCCAGCGTGCCCACGCTGGATGAGGCGGGCATCAAGGGCTTCGAGTCGTACAACTGGCTGGGCATGATTGCACCGGCCAGCACGCCGCCGGCCGTGATCGAGCGCCTGAACAAGGCCGTGAACGAGGCACTCAAGGATGCCGAGGTGCGCGCCATGATCGAGAACACGGGCGGCATGGTCATGGGCGGCACGCCCCAGGCCTACGGCAAGTTCATCGAGGCCGAGCGCGCCAAGTGGGGCCCGGTGATCAAGAACGCCAACATCACGCTGGACTGAGCGCCAGCCCGCGCATCGCTTTTTCCCATTCGACAGAACCATCCATGAACACCAAGCAACAACTCAAGGCCCTGGCCGAAGCGCGCCGCGGCGTGCTCGTGCCCGGCGCATTCAACGCGCTGTCCGCGCGCGTCGTGGCCGATCTCGGCTTCGAGGCCATCTATGTGACCGGTGCCGGCGTGACCAACATGTGGTTCGGCCTGCCCGACCAGGCCTTCATGGGCCTGACCGACATCGCCGACCACACGGCCCGCATCCGTGACGCGGTGGATCTGCCGCTGATCGTCGATGCCGACACCGGCTTCGGCAACGCGCTCAACACCTATCACGCCGTGCGCACGCTGGAGCGCGCGGGCGCCGACTGCATCCAGATCGAGGACCAGATCAGCCCCAAGCGCTGCGGCCATTTCAATGGCAAGGAAGTGATTTCCACCGAGGAAATGCTGGGCAAGATCAAGGCCGCCGTGGACGCGCGCCGCGACCAGGGCACGCTGATCATGGCGCGCACCGATGCCTGCGCCACGCAGGGCTTCGAGGCCGCTGTGGAGCGCGCCCAACGCTTTGCCGAGGCGGGAGCCGACATCCTGTTCGTGGAAGCCGTGACCCAGGCCGATGAGATCCGCGCCCTGCCCCAGCGCCTGTCCACGCCGCAGCTGATGAACATGGTGATCGGAGGCAAGACGCCCATCACCGACGCGGGCGAGCTGGCAGACCTGGGCTATGGCCTCGTGCTGTATGCCAATGCCGCGCTGCAAGGCGCCGTGGCCGGCATGCAAAAGGCGCTGGGCCAGCTGCGCAACGAGCGCAGGGTGGACGAGAACCCCGCTGTGGTCGCCCCCTTTGCCGAGCGCCAGCGCCTGGTCAACAAGCCGTTCTGGGACGCGCTGGAAAAGAAGTACGAGTGAAGTTCGAGCGAGGGCTGGCGCAGCGCCGCTCAGCCGCTCAGCCGCTCAGCCCCTCGCAGGCGCCTTCCACCCCTGGAGCGTCAGCTCCAGCGCCTGCAGTGCCTGCTGCAGGCGTTCGGGGGGCGCCCCTTCCTCGGCAATCCAGAACGCGGATTCCACCAGGCAGCCATTGAGCAGCCGCGACATGGCCAGCGGGCTGGCACGCACGATCACGCCGCGCTCCATGAGCTGCTCCAGGTAGCCGGCCACGAAGGCGATGCAGGCGCGGTGCTGCTCGCCCTGGTCCGTGCCCGTGAGCACGGCACGCGCATCCTGCAGCACGATGCGGCGTATCTCGCCCTCCTGCGCCATGGCCAGGTAGGCGCGGCAGTAGGCCAGGAACCCCTCCCAGGGGTCGGCATGGTCGGCCAGCACCTGCTCCAGGCGTGCGTCCATTTCGGCATCCATCTGCGCCACCACGGCGGCCAGCAGGCCCGGCTTGCCACCGAAATGGTGGTACAGCGCGCCGCGCGTCAGCCCGGCCTTGGCCGTCAATTCGTCCATGGAGGCCTGGGAATAGCCCTGGCTGCCAAAGGCCTCGCGCGCAGCCTCGATGAGCTTGGCGCGTGTCTCCTCGATCATGCTGGCCCGGCTTTTGCGCATGGCGCACTCCATTCACATACAAAACGTATGCCAATGATACGGCGCGTCATGGGCAACCCGTAGAATCGCTGACATACGCCGCGTATGTGATTGCAGCGGCCTGTCCGTTTTCCGAGGTTTCCATGTTCCACGCCTACCGCCAGCTGTTCACCCGGCCCGGCACGGCCGCCTTTGTGCTGGCCGGTCTCCTGGCCCGCCTGCCCCTGTCGATGACGGGCATCGGCCTGATCACCATGCTGTCCCAGCAGCGCGGCGCCTACACGCTGGCCGGCGCGGTCGCAGCCTGCTTTGCGCTGTCCATCGCGGTGCTGGCGCCCCGCATCTCGGCCCTGGTGGACCGCCATGGCCAGCGCAAGGTCCTGCCCTGGGCAGCGGCCGTGAGTGCTGCCGCCATGTTTGCGCTGCTGGCCTGCGCGCATTGGCAGGGGCCGGATTGGCTGCTGCTGGTGCTGGCAGCGCTGGTGGGCGCCCTGCCCAGCATGCCGGCCATGGTGCGCGCGCGCTGGACCGTGCTGCTGCGTGGCACGCCCCAGCTGCAGACGGCCTATGCGCTGGAGGCCGTGCTGGACGATGTCTGCTTCATCGTCGGCCCCCCCCTGTCGGTGGGTCTGAGCATGGTGCTGTTCCCCGAGGCCGGGCCGCTGGCCGCCTCCTTGCTGCTGCTGGTGGGCGTGGCGCTGTTCGTGGCCCAGCGCCGCACAGAGCCGCCCGTGGACACATCGCAGCAGCGCACGCGCCAGCAATCGCTGGCCCGCCATCCCGTGGTGCGCACGCTGGCGCTGTTCATGCTGGCCCAGGGCATCATCGTGGGCACCATCGACGTGGCCAGCGTGGCCTTTGCCACACAGCAGGGCCAGCCGGCGGCGGCCAGCATCGTGCTGTCGTTCTATGCGCTGGGGTCCTGCGTGATGGGACTGGTGTTCGGCACGCTGCGCCTGAAGGCGCCGCTGCACCGCCAGATTGCCTGGGTGGGCGCCTCGGTCTGCATCACGGCCGTGCCCCTGCTGCTGGCCACCAATGTGTTCACGCTGACCCTGGCCGTGTTGCTGGCCGGCATTACCTTCGGGCCGACCATCACCGTGGCCATGGGCCTGGTGGAGCAGCAGGTGCCGCACCAGCGCCTGACAGAAGGCATGACCTGGCTGCTGACCGGCATTGCCATGGGCGTGGCCCTGGGCGCGGCCGCCGCAGGCTGGGCCACCGACCTGTGGGGCGCACGCATTTCCTTCGTGGTGGCGCTGCTGGCCGGTGTCGCCATGTGGGCTCTGGGCGTGCTGGCCGCACGCCAGGCACGAGCGAAAGAGAGCCCGCCTGCCGAAGACGCAGCCGCTGCCTGCACCTGAACACGGCCGCAACGCCCGCGCCAGCCCAGACCGCTCAGCCGCTCAGGCCGTGGCCATCAAGGCCAGCAGCTCGGCCAGGCGCTGGCGCATCCACAGCGCTTCGGCCCCGGGCGCCAGCCCTTCCAGCCAGAGCATGCGCACGGTCAGCGGAGGCAACGCCAGCCCCTCGCAGGCGCGTTGCCGCAGATGCGGGCGCAGGTCGCCGAACTCGGCAATGTTGACCGGCAGGATGGCCCAGCCCAGGCCGTCGGCCACCATGTCGGCAATCACATAGAAGCTGTTGGAGCGCCAGACGGCGGGACTGAGCACGGTGTCCTCCACGCCCTCGATGTGCATCAGCAACTGGCGGTGCGCGGCCAGTTGCCTGCGCGTGAGGGCCGCCGTGCCATCAAGCACATGGCCCTTGGCCACGCAAATGGTCTGCGGCACGCTGCCGATATGGCGCTGGGCACAGGTGGCCGGCGCAGGCGCTCGGTCGAACTGGAAGGCGACCTGGGCACGCTGCGCCGCCACATGCTCGGCCACTTCGGAGGCCGTGCCGTTCAGCACGGTCAGCTCCATGGCCGGAAAGCGCGCCGCCAGCTCCTTGAACAGCTGGGCCAGCGGCACATAGGGCAATGCCTCGTCCAGCGCAACGGCCAGGCGTGCCTGCCCGCCTGCGGCCAATGCGCGGGCGCGGTGGTCCATGGCCTGGGCCTGGTGCAGCAGGGACCGGGCCTCCAGCAGCATCACCTCCCCTGCCGCCGTCAGCTGCACGCGGCGCCCCACGCGGTCGAACAGCTCCAGCCCCAGGTCGGCTTCCAGCAGGCCGATGGCCGTGCTCACGGCCGACTGCGCACGCCCCAGGCGACGGGCGGCCTCGGTCATGGTGCCGGCCTCGGCCACCGCCACAAAATGCTTCAGCCTGTCGAGTGTCCATTCCATCCATCAATTTTATGGATGGAATCAAACTTTTATGAATCATTTCATTGATGGAAACTGTGGTTTTCATCAAGAAGGAAGCCCTGGCCCACAAGGCCCGGGGCAAACAGGTGCTTTATGGCGTTCACAACGCAAACCCAGAACCCCGTTGCGGGGCATCTTCCAAAATCCCAGGCGGCCGATCCGCGCCGCTGGCTGGTGCTGGCCATCGTCTCGGTGGCGCTGCTGCTCATCGTCATCGACATGACGGTGCTCTACACGGCGCTTCCGCGCCTGACGCATGACCTGGCGGCCACGGCCTCGGCCAAGCTGTGGATCGTCAACATCTACGCGCTGGTGGTCTCCGGCCTGCTGCTGGGCATGGGCACGCTGGGCGACAGGCTCGGCCACAAGCGGCTGTTCATGGCCGGGCTGTGCGTGTTCGGCGTGGCATCGCTGTGCGCGGCCTTTGCGCCCTCGCCCGCCTTGCTGATTGCAGCACGTGCGCTGCTGGGCGTGGGCGCGGCCATGATGATGCCGGCCACGCTGTCCCTGATCCGCCTGAGCTTTGCCGATGAGCGCGAGCGCGCGCTGGCCATCGGCATCTGGGCCTCGGTGGCCTCGGGCGGCGCGGCATTCGGGCCGGTGGTGGGCGGGCTGCTGCTCGAATACTTCTGGTGGGGCTCGGTGTTCCTGATCAATGTGCCCATCGTGCTGCTCGCCCTGCCCCTGGCCGGCTGGCTGATTCCCGCAGGCACGGCCACCTCGCAGCGGCCCTGGGACTTCATCGGCTCATTGCAGGTCATGGCAGGCCTGGTGGGCAGCACCTACGCCATCAAGGAAGCCGGCAAACAGTCGCCCGACTGGGCCCTGGCCGCCGTGACCCTGGTACTGGGCCTGGGCTTTCTCGCGCTGTTCGTGCGGCGCCAGCGCCGCAGCAGCGACCCGCTGCTGGACTTCGCGCTGTTCCGCAACCCGGCGTTTGCCACGGCCGTGGCCTCGGCCCTGGTGGCAGCGGCCGCGCTGATCGGCATGGAGCTCGTGTTCAGCCAGCGCCTGCAACTGGTGCAGGGACTGTCGCCACTGCAGGCCGGCCTGGCCGTGCTGCCGCTGCCGCTGGCCGCCTTTGTGGCCGGCCCCGTGGCAGGCCACTGGCTGCCACGCCTGGGCGGCGCGCGCATGCTGCCGGCAGCGCTGCTGCTGTCGAGCCTGGGCATGGGCGGCTATCTGCTGGTCCACGACATGGGCTGGTGGCCACAGGCGGCAGCGCTGGCCGTGCTGGGCCTGGGCATAGGCGCGGCCATGACCACGGCGTCGAGCACCATCATGCAAAGCGCTCCCGCGGACCGTGCCGGCATGGCGGCCTCGGTCGAGGAGGTGTCCTACGAGCTGGGCGGCGCACTGGGCGTGACGCTGATGGGCAGCCTGCTGTCGGCCATCTATGCGGGCTCATTGCGCCTGCCGGAGGGCCTGGGCATGGCCCTGCCCGACTCCGTGCGCGACAGCCTGGACGAAGCCCTGCTGGCTGCCGATCAGCTGATGCCGCAGGCCGCGCACCAGTTGACCGAACTGGCACGCACGGCCTTCGGCCAGGGTTTCAGCGCCGTGATCGCCAGCGCCACGCTGCTGCTGGTCTGCACGGCACTGTGGACGGGCTGGCGGCTGCGCGGTCAGCGCCGCTGAGCCGTCGCCTTCCCCTCAAAAAGCAAAAAGCCCCGTCCGGGGCTTTTTGCTTTGCGTGCACATGGTGTGCACATGGCGTGCACACGTCGTACCTGCGCTTCGATCAGGCGAAGTTCTGCTCGGCAAACTTCCAGTTCACCAGTTGGCCGAGGAAGGTCTCGACGAACTTGGGACGCAGGTTGCGGTAGTCGATGTAGTAGGCGTGTTCCCAGACGTCCACGGTCAGCAGGGCCTTGTCTTCCGTGGTCAGGGGCGTGCCGGCAGCGCCGGTGTTGACGATGTCCACCGAACCGTCGGCCTTCTTGACCAGCCAGGTCCAGCCAGAGCCGAAGTTGCCCACGGCCGACTTCACGAAGGCTTCCTTGAAGGCGGCGTAGCTGCCCCACTTCTTGTTGATGGCGTCAGCCAGTGCGCCGGTAGGCTCGCCGCCACCGTTGGGGGCCATGCAGTTCCAGAAGAAGGTGTGGTTCCAGATCTGGGCTGCGTTGTTGTAGATGCCGCCGGAAGACTTCTTGACGATCTCTTCCAGGGTCATGTTTTCGAATTCGGTGCCCTTTTGCAGGTTGTTCAGGTTCACCACATAGGCGTTGTGGTGCTTGCCATGGTGGTACTCCAGCGTTTCCTGGCTGTAGTGGGGTGCCAGCGCGTCAATCGCATAGGGCAGAGGGGGCAAGGTATGTTCCATGGTGTTTCCTTCGTGGTTGAAATCTTTTAGGACGGGCCAGCACCTGTTGCGCAGAGCGCCTGCAGCGCCTGCCGTGACCGTCGCGCGGGGCCTGCACTGCGCGCATTGCTGCGAGCCCTGGCCCTCACGCACCCGAACGGGCATTGTAGGAACAACTTCGTGACCCTGCGGCGAAAGCGCGCGCCAAATGGCCCATCTTGGCCCGCTGCTGCGAGGGTGGATGTGAATTGACCTTGATCCGGCCAATCGGCCTACACGGATACCGCCTGCCGCCCGCCACTCCCTGCACGCCGAACGCTGCACACAGCGGGCCGCAGTTCAGAGCAGGCGCGGCTGCGTCACCACCAGGTCCAGGCTGCCGTCGGCCAGCTGCGCCTGCAAGGCCGTGCCCGGTGGCGCGCTGCGCGCCTCGGTCACGGGATGCCCCTCGGCATCGGTCAGCAGGGCATAGCCGCGCTGCAGCACCAGGCGCGGGTCCAGCAGTTGCAGGCGAAGCTCCATGCGCGCCAGGTGATCCGCGCGCCGGTCCAGGCCGCGACGCATGCCGGCAGGCAACTGCGCCTGCAGGCCCTGCCCCGCATGGTCCATGCGCTGCAACCGCAACTGCATGGCATGGCGCAATCGCTGGGCCTGGCGGCTGAGCTGCAGCCGGCTGCGGGCCAGTTGCTCGCTGGGCCGGCCCAGGCGCTGCGCTGCCAGGTCCAGGCGCTGCTGCTGGCGGTCCAGCAGCCGCTGCACACCGTCCTCCAGGCGGCCCTGCATGAGCTGCAGCGCACCCATCCAGACCTCGCGCGGCTGGCTCACCAGTTCGGCCGCCGCCGTGGGCGTGGGCGCGCGCAGGTCGGCGCAGAAGTCGGCAATGGTGCAATCGGTCTCGTGCCCCACGCCGCAGATCAGGGGCACCGGGCTTTGCACGATGGTGCGGGCCAGGCGCTCGTCGTTGAAGGCCCAGAGGTCTTCGATGGAGCCGCCCCCGCGCACCAGCAAGATGGTGTCGATGGGCGGCGCGCCGGCCACCGAGCCATCAACCGAGCCCGCGCCTTCCCGCGCCAGGTCATAAAGCCTTTGCAGCGCATCGTTCAGGGAGGCCGGCGCCTGCGCGCCCTGCACCAGGGCAGGCACCAGCACCACGGGGATATGGGGCACGCGGCGGCGCAGCGCCGTGATCACGTCGTGCAGCGCAGCAGCCCCCGGCGAAGTCACCACGCCAATGCCGCGCGGCAGCGGCGGCAGGCTGCGCTTTCGGGCCGCGTCGAAAAGGCCTTCGGCCTCCAGCTGCGCCTTCAGCCGCAGGAACTGCTCGAACAGGGCGCCCTGGCCCGCGCGCTGCATGCTCTCGACGACCAGTTGCAGGTCGCCACGCTGCTCATAGACGCCCAGCCGGCCCCGCAACTCGACCAGTTCGCCGTCGCGCGGCGAAAAATCCATGAGCTGGGCCGCACGCCGGAACATGGCGCAGCGGATCTGCCCGCCCGCGTCCTTGATGCTGAAGTAGCAATGGCCGCTGGCCGCGCGGGAAAAGCCGCTGATCTCGCCGCGAACCGCCACCGGATTGAAGCGTGCCTGCAAGGCGTCGCTCACGGCGCGGCACAGCGCACCGACTTCCCAGACCAGCGGCGCCGCTGCTGGGTTCATTGCGCCGAATGCACCACTCATGCGGCCTCCCGGTCTGCATGCAGTGCAACATTCTCCACAGGCAGGCGGATGCAGACCCGAGCAGGCACTTTGGCGGCAATTTGCAGAAGCACTCTCAAAAACACCTCGCAAGCAATTGATTCATAAAGATTTTTTTGCTGCAACAAAGAATTCACATTTGTCACAGTGTCCATTCGCCGCCGCAGCGGCGTTTGCGCAACCCGCTTGATAACAAAGTTATCCACAGAAATCTGTGCTATAGCGACCATCCAAAATCCCGAATATGGGGAGCCGCCCGTTGCCTGGATGCTGCGCCGGGTCACAGTTTTCAGGCGATCGCGGACACGAGACGCCTGGACCGGCCATATGGCTGGGCCATAATCGTCGGCTGCAGTTAAACGCGGGGGGAAAACAACTTGCTGTCGATCATACAAGCCGCAGGCTGGCCGATCTGGCCACTGATTGCCTGCTCCATCCTGGCTCTGGCCCTGGTCTTTGAACGTTTCGTGGCGCTGAAAACGGCCCGCGTGGCGCCGCCCGCCCTGCTGGGCGAGGCGATTTCCGTGTCCTCGCGCGGCCTGCCCAGCCAGGAAGTCGTGCAGCAGCTGTCCCAGAACTCCACGCTGGGCGAAGTCCTGGCAAGCGGACTGCGCGCCCTGCAGGCCCATCCGGACAGCAGCGAAGAAGAGCTTCGCGCCTCCATGGAAGGCGCCGGCCGCGCTGCTGCCCACACGCTGGAAAAGCACCTGAGCGCGCTGGCCACCATCGCCTCTGCCGCGCCTTTGCTGGGCCTGCTGGGCACGGTGATCGGCATGATCGAGATCTTCGGCTCGCAAGGCGGCGCATCGGCCACCGGCGGCGGCAACCCGGCACAGCTGGCGGCCGGCATCTCCATCGCCCTGTACAACACGGCCTTCGGCCTGATCGTCGCCATTCCGGCGCTGATCTTCTGGCGCTACTTCCGCGCCCGCGTCGATGGCTACCTGCTGGGCATGGAGCTGGCCTCCGAGCAGTTCGTGCGCCACCTGGTGCGCGTCGGCGGCAAGTGAACCCGCAGAACCCGCACGCGAGAGACCTGCCATGAACTTCCGTCCCCGCCGCCGTGACGAGCCCGAGATCAACCTGATCCCGTTCATCGATGTGCTGCTGGTGGTGCTGATCTTTCTGATGCTGTCCACCACCTACAGCAAGTTCACCGAGCTGCAGCTGACCCTTCCAGTGGCCGATGTCGAGCAGCAGCGCGACCGGCCCCGCGAAATCATCGTCGCCATCGCTGCCGACGGCCGCTACGCCATCAACACGACCGCCGTGGAAGACCGCAGCGTCACCGGCCTGACCCAGGCACTGGCCGCAGCGGCCGTTGCCGGCAAGGACAGCGTGGTCATCATCAGCGCCGACGCCACCGCGCCGCACCAGTCCGTGGTGTCGGTGATGGAGGCCTCGCGCCGCGCCGGACTGTCCCAGATCACCTTTGCCACGCAGACCTCGGCCAGCGCCGGGCGCTGAGGGCAAGGCCTCCATGCCCGGGAATGGCCCCGCCCCCGCAGCCCGGGGGCTTCGCGCGGCCTGGCGCCACCGCGGCCCGCTGGCCTGCGCGCTCCTTCCCCTGTCCCTGCTGTACCGCGCCCTACTGGGCCTGCATCGGCTGCCTTATGCACTGGGCTTCAGGCGTGCAGGCCAGGCCGGCATTCCGGTCATCGTCGTCGGCAACGTGATTGCGGGCGGCGCCGGGAAAACCCCCGTCACGCTCGCCCTGGCCCGCCATCTGCGGGACAGCGGCTGGAGCCCTGGCATCGTCTCGCGCGGCTATGGCCGCAGCACGGATGATTGCCGAGAAGCCACGCCCGAAAGCGCCCCCGCCGATGTGGGCGACGAGCCCGCGCTGCTGGCGCGCGCCAGCGGCGTGCCGGTCTTCGTGGCCCGCAAGCGCATCGAGGCCGTCCAGGCCCTGCGCGCCCGCCATCCGCAGGTG
>Ga0105243_10001813_pt1 | contig 18294 bp, 16 predicted proteins | sample KBSM34metaG_FD_81525 | JGI IMG/M metagenome (GOLD analysis project Ga0105243, IMG submission 81525) | Miscanthus rhizosphere microbial communities from Kellogg Biological Station, Michigan, USA - KBS M3-4 metaG | ecosystem: Host-associated > Plants > Roots > Rhizosphere > Soil | place... | reverse complement strand
TGTTTGGGGAGTTTTCCGCAGCATGCTTTGCGTGCATGTTTCGCTAGCCCAACTAGTTGGCTCCTCCGGTTTGCCGAGTGCCCGCAGTCGTATCCACACGAGAACCATTATTAAAGATGGCTACTTACAGCTGCGTAATGTTGCAGTCCTTTGCGTATCACAGTATTTTCCCCTCGGTCGCTTAAATCCCCGCGGAGATATGAGATGAGACTAAAGGTTGCTGTGTGTTTCGCAGTAGTGATGGCTTTGTTTGGTTTGCCGGTAGTGGCAAGGATGAGCGTGTCGAAAACACAGCGGAAACTGTCGCTTGATCGTAGAGTCGATGAGCTGTTGTCGCAGATGACGATCGAGGAAAAGGTGGGCCAACTGAACCAGGTCTTCTACTTCAAACAGTTCATGAAACCAGAAATTGTTGAGCCCGGCATTCGCGAAGGCAAGATCGGCTCTCTCCTGTTCGTCACCGATCCGGCCATCATCAACCGGTTTCAAAAAGTTGCCGTTGAGAACTCGAGGCTGAAGATCCCGCTCCTCTTCGGGTTCGACGTCATTCACGGTTTCCGTACTATTTTCCCTGTACCGTTGGCGATGGCCTCGTCGTGGGATCCCGCACTAGTTGAGCAAGCTCAAAGCGTCGCGGCAAGCGAGGCGAGGGCGGTGGGCATTCGCTGGACCTTCGCGCCGATGGTTGATATCGCGCGCGACCCGCGTTGGGGCCGCATCGTTGAGGGTGCGGGCGAAGATCCTTTTCTCGGTGCTCGAATGGCCGCAGCTCAAGTGCGTGGTTTTCAGGGCCAGGACCCATCGAGCCCAGGCCGCTTGCTTGCCTGCATGAAACATTTCGCGGGTTACGGTGCGGGTAGTGGCGGCCGCGACTACGACTCTGCTTACATCGCGGATGCAGAACTCTATAACGTCTACTTACCTCCATTTAAAGCTGCGGTTGACGCCGGAGTCGGAAGCGCGATGTCGGCCTACATGGATCTCAACGACGTCCCAGCAACCGGCAACGCTTTCCTTTTGCGCGATGTACTTCGCAAGCAATGGGGGTTCAAAGGCTTCGTCGTGAGCGACGCAGAGGCCGTCGGCAATCTCGTTACGCACGGCTTTGCGGAGGATAAGTCAGACGCAGCTTATCGCGCGTTTACTGCCGGTGTTGACCTGGAGATGTCATTTCCTGGTAACGCGATCTCGAACGCGTATACATCGAGTCTTACGAAGTTGATCGCGGAAGGTCGAATCACTAAAGATCAGCTCGACGAAGCGGTGAGACGCATTCTTGAGGCGAAGTTCAAGCTTGGTCTCTTCGACAATCCGTACGTTGATGAATCTCGCGTAGCAGCGATTCACAACAACCCCGAGCACAGGCGACTCGCGCGCGTAGCCGCTCAACGTTCCGCAGTGTTGCTGCGCAACGAAGGTAACCTCCTCCCGCTCGTCAAAGGCGATCCAAAGGTTTCATCGGTTGCCGTCATCGGACCATTAGCCGATTCCAAACGCGACATCCGCGGTTCATGGAGCTTCGTCGATGACATTAAAAGCGCAGTCACTGTGCTTGAAGGGATTCGAGCAAAGGTTGGGTCGTCGGTAAAAGTTGAATATGCACCCGGCGTAGACATCGCCCGTGTCTATCAGTCTCCATTCGTGATAATACAAGGTCCGCGGCCCGCGCCCTGGACCGAGACGCAGAAGCGAGCGGAGTTTGAGAAGGCCGTGTCGCTCGCACGGTCGTCGGACGTCATCATTCTAGTGCTTGGTGAACATGAAGAGATGAGCGGTGAGGCCGCGTCGCAGTCTTCGATTGAGTTGCCGGGTCAGCAGCTTGAGTTACTCAAAGCCATGTCAGGTCTCGGCAAACCAGTGGTGCTCGTGCTCATCAACGGTCGTCCACTCGATATCTCATGGGCAGCTTCAAACGTTTCTGCAATCCTCGAAGCGTGGCACCCCGGTAGTGAAGGTGGAAACGCTGTTGCCGACATACTCTACGGTGATGCTACACCCGGCGGTAAACTCCCTGTGACGTGGCCACGAAGCACAGCACAGATCCCAATCTATTACGCACACAACATCACTCAAGAGCCGGAAGCCAAGAAAACCTTCACTTCGCGTTATTGGGACATCCCGAGCTCTCCTCAATATCCGTTCGGCTACGGTCTAAGCTACACGACCTTTAGCTTTTCGAATCTGCGCGCGACTAAGTCGGAAATGAGAGTGGGCGAGAGCACGGAAGTGATGGTAGACGTTGAAAACACAGGACGACGAACCGGTGAAGAGGTGGCACAACTTTATATTCACCAGCGGTACGGGAGCGCTTCGCGACCAGTTCGCGAGCTTAAAGGATTCGAGCGGATCACACTTGCACCGGGTCAGAAGAGAACGATTCGTTTCACGTTGGGTAAGCCGGAACTAACGTACTGGAGTGGTGCGGTCAAAGAGTGGGTGCAGGAACCTGCGGTTTTTGATTTGTGGGTTGGTGCGGATGCAACTGCTTCGCTGACGACGACGTTACGAGTGGTCAAGCGCTAGCGGACTATTCGTTAGTTTCATCATCAGCAGGTTCTATGAGATGTGACTGCGGATTCCTATGCGGGAAGTAACCAACGGCTCTGATTAGCCGCAGGTCATAAGCCAATGCTGCGTTTATATCCTTGAGTTTGCCTGATTTTTTCCGAAGCTCTTCAGCCTCCCGGAGGAGCGTGGATGAGTACACGCGCAGGTACACGGATTTCTCATAGAGTACCTGGTCACGACTTGGCCGTTTTGATTCAGGCATTGGACATTAATTTAAACTACTCCCTCCCATTTTGTCCGTACATTTTCGCACAGCGGAGCTAATAATATTGGATTCGTGCCTGCGGCCTTCAATCCAATTTGCAATCTGCTGAAAATATATTTACAAACAGCGGCGTAATGATATCTGGTCGGATCCCATAGCCATCTGAGGCAGCAAAGATGACGTCCGTTAGTTTCGGAAAATCCGGATCGTCACTGTGTAGTACAGTCCCTGCTAGTAGCGCGTCGAACCGATTTTAAGCAACACTTCTTTCTCGGTCTCAGGTGAAAGTTGGCCGGGCCATGATTGCATTACCTCCGCCTTTCTATTGATTAGTATCAGAGTCGGTGTGCCTTTAACTCCCACTGCGTTCAGACTCGATTGTCGTACTTCATCTATCGAAACATTGTGATCCTTGAGATACTGCTTGCTCTTACTTATCTCCTGCGGAAACGTCGCGATCAACTGAACTCCGCGATTGTGTGCTGACTCGCGCACGATTTGTTGGTAGAAGGGCGCGCTCGCAGTACAGTAAGCACATCCTGTGTCCAACACGAGCAGTAGCGTCTGGCCGTTTTTCTCCCAATCAATGTCCGGCAATGAAACCTTACTTCCTGCGGGCACGCCATAGTCTCTGGGTGGAACTGCAGAACGTCCTGGGTGCCAGTAGTGCCTGATCACAACCACTGCGATGGACACCAGGACGAGAGCGATCATCACATTCAGAGCCAGGTTGATTCTTTTATTTAGGTTGTTCATGTTAACCCCAGGGCAAAGAGTGAAAGCGGGAGATACAAGACGTTAGCGAGCTACCTCCCGCCTTCGCTCTATTTACAGTTAAGTCGTAGTAGCGTTCACTAGCTACGACAGCCTTCGATACAGCCAAACCTACAGATCGGAATCGTAGGATCCTCTTCACAAACAGAGCAGCACGGTTTAAAAGAACTCTTGCTGGAAGCCTGAGTTCCGAGTTGAGTTGAAACTACCCCAAGGCATCCCAATAGAACGCCCAGGATGAAGAATTTCCGGATAAGTTGTCGACCTTTAAGAATCATGACTTACTCCTTTTTGAGGTTTGAGTTAGACCGATGAGCGTACTGCTCGCCGGCAGAATTGTGGGGGAATTCCGTTATTAACGAACGGGCAGCAGTATGGCCGTTATCAGTCGTTGCTAAGCAAACGGCAGCATACGCGCTCGTTTTCCGCTGGGCGTTAAGTTTGCCGGGCTAGGAGTAAACCAAGAAGGAAGAGGAGGAGTTGTGCAACGCTTCTGGTAGGAATGAGATTAATACGCGAGTAGGGATCGGTCAAGTGTCGTTTTGGTTATGAGTTCTTATCAATGGAATTGTTTGTTAGCGAGGCGTTGGCAAGCGACAGGATCGTCGCGCCAAAAAGAAGCGTGTCGGCGAAGTAGTTGAGACCTTCAATTTTTACCCCGGTACTCGGATCCGCTAACGCCCCGATCAGCATCGGCCCGTAGTAGCCCACAACCAGGAGCAGAATCCAGGTTCCCAGATAGGTGGCTGCCACTCGCGTCTTCCGCGCTATCAGAAAGCAGACACCGCCAACGATCAGAAATGCGCCTGTTAGATAATCAATGATGGCGCGAGCAGGAATCCACGTGGGCATCTGCTTTGCGAGTGGCACTCCGGGAACAGCAAGGGGGTGCAGAAAGTGTTGAACGCCAAAAAAGATCGCAGCGATCGCGATTAGCACGCGGCCCACGGTGATAAGAGCGTTGCTCTTCCCTCGCAACTGGCCCAGAGCAACTCCCGCGAGAACCAAACCGCCGCCGCCGAAAGACATTTCCCGGATGACGATCGTCCATATAATTCGGTCACCGCTTTTAATCGCTCCAGGCAAATGAATCATCGCCACAAAGAGAAACATCATGATCCCAAATAACACTCCGGACCAGCGCACCAGAATTTTGGTGGCGATGCTCAATGATGCGACGATCAGCGCAACGCCGACGAAATAGATCCAAAACAAACGCCACGGCATGTACAACGGCACAAGGCCGATCATGGAATTGCCGAGCGCAAAGTGTTCGGCGCCGAAAACTGCCAACGGGATCGCAAAGCACAAGTTGGTCAGCGCTACGATCCGGTCGAGGCCGCGAGCCCGAGCGATATCATTTCTCGCGGCGACCACGCCAATTACGAGCAGCGCCAGACCTGCGGCGGACATCCACAAGGCGGTGTTGGAGAATTCAAAGAGCGCGGCGACTATAGGTGGCTGCATGCATCTCCTCACTGAAGACTATCTGGTCCTTCACAGAATCTAATCTATGACCCCCCCTTTAGGTTCACTTGCGAAGTTCTCAAAATCTCACACACGTGGTGGTTTTGCGAAGCAGTTCTCGCGTTAATAGTTGGGAAGATCCCAAACACACTCAATCTCAATGCGGCAATCCGCGAACTGCTTCTCTGAAAGGAAGACTGCCATGGAGAACCGGACAAATACCGATGCCTCCAACCAACCCAATGTCAATAAACCCAATATCATTCTGATCACGGTTGATCAGTTGCGCTTTCCTATGCACTTTCAATCCCTGGGCATGAATTCTGCCGACGAGTTCGTATCGAAATACATGCCCAATCTCTACAACTTTCTTTGGAAGGACGGAGTTAAGTTTTCCAACTACTACACAGCCGCGTCCGATTGCACTGCCTCACGTGCGACTATCCACACCGGGCTCTACGGCTATCAGACTTATTCGATGCTGACTCTGATAAGTAGTCCGCCCAATGGCTTACCCCAGCCCTCGCTGGAGCCGGCCTTTCCAACCATCGGGCGTTTGATGCGCGAAGAAGCACAATACAAGGTCACTCCTTACTTCCACTAGAGGACGGGGTGGAGCTGCCCCACGATGCTTCAGAAGAGCTCAAAGGACGAGCAGCGCGAGTGTGGGTGTTATAAGCTCATCGTTTCGCTGGTGCGAGACAAAGGCCGCTGGTGTTCATTCCGGCGGCCTTTTAACGTCGTAACTCCTCACATTTCTCTCTTTGCTCTTTGCTAAGGCGCCAAATAATCCCGCCCACGGCAGTGGGCGGATAATTCAAGTCCTCTCTATAACCGTCACCCAAAAAGGCGTTCGAATCCCGTCAACGGCAGTTGGCGGATTGTTCAAGTCCCAACTATTCATCAACAACGCCGGTTAGCATAAACAGCGACGACTTGAAGTATCCGCCCACTGCCGTGGGCGGGATTCCGGACTTTTGTGCAAGCCGCTTTGCTATTCACCTTCGTCAACGTATGGTGGCGCAGCCGTCCTAGGCGTTTACGGCGTCGATGGACCACTAGAGGCGCCCTTCATCATATCGTCACGCTTGGCCTTGAATTCCGATCCAGCTTTCCATTCGGGATACCTGTCGCCTTGCACAATTCGATATCCGATCATTGTCAGCAACTGTGCGTCATCAACTGCTCCCGTGAGATCCCAGTCAGGTTTAATCTGGTCGGAAACTTTGTGGTAGTCCTTTTCTGTGTATTCGTCGCGCTTCTGTTTGCTGTACGAGGCATCTTTCCCTTCGTAGTTAATTCCGGCATCAGTGTAGAGCGCTGGAACTCCCTGTTTCGCAAATTCGAAATGATCCGAGCGGTAGTAAAACCCTTTCTCCGATTCCGGATCGGGATTCACTACTCGCTTCTGGGTAGTGGCAGCTTCACGCAGCAGATCGATCAGAGTGCTGTTGTCATCGCCCACCATCGTGATGTCCGTCGTCCTGCCCCACTGATTGACGCCATCCTTGTTGATGTTCGCGAGCGTTTTGTTCAGTGGATATAGAGGATTCTCAGCGTAGTACTTTGCACCGAGTAATCCTTTCTCTTCGGCCGTAACGGCAAGAAACAAAATGGATCGCTTAGGAGGTGTGGCGAGTTTCGTGAATGCTTCGGCAATCTCAAGCATGGTGGCAATGCCTGACGCATTATCGAGTGCCCCATTATAGATTTGATCACCTGCCAGTTTTGGATCGCGTCCGAGATGATCCCAGTGTGCCGTGTAGATAAGGTACTCGTTCTTCAGCACCGGATCAGATCCTTCGAGCTTTCCTATGACGTTATTCGAATTGATTTCACGTAACGTGTTTTTGACCGTCATGTTTGCTTTCGCATTCAGAGCGACGGGCTTGAAGTCTTTTGAAAGAGCAGCCTTTTTCAGCGCGTCGAAGTCCTGGCCACTGGCGGTAAACAACTCCTTAGCGCGCTCGGTAGTGATCCACGATTCCACCGCCGCCCGCTTCATGTTCTTGTCGGGTGTTTGGATATCGAAGTTCTCACGAGACCAACTCCCCGAAACAACTTCATAGGGATAGCCGGCCGGTCCCGTTTCATGAATGATCACTGCGGCTGCGGCGCCTTTCTCCGCTGCAATCTCATATTTGTAGGTCCAACGACCGTAGTAGGTCATTGCCTTGCCTTTGAACATCTTGTCGTCCAACTTCGCGGGATCGGCTGAATCAGGAACCTGTGGATCATTGATCAGCATCACGATCGTCTTGCCGCGGACGTCCAATCCTTTGTAGTCGTCCCACCCATACTCAGGCGCCACTACGCCATAACCAACAAAGACCATGTCCGAATTCTCAACCTTTGATTCAGGAACGAACCGGCGTGAAGCCGCAACGTAGTCTTCTGGAAATTTCAGGTTTATTTGCTTGCCACCGGCAGTGAATGAAGCTGTTGGGGCGCCCGTAAAACCAACGAGGGGAACCTTCTGAACGTAAGTGCCATCCGGATTCCCGGGCTTCAAGCCTATACGTTGATACTGTTCGGTTAGATACTTTACGGTGAGTTCTTCACCCTTTGTCCCTGGACCACGCCCTTCATACTCATCCGCCGACAAGACTTTGATGTGTTGCAGGATGTCGTTTGCGGTAATTGAGTCAAATGCGGGCTTCAACTCAGCCGCGAGTGACCCGTTAGTTGCACCCGAGTTCGTGTTCAGGTTGGTCGGCGTGGTTGTACACGCGAGTGCGAAACTAAGCACCGCAGCGCACGCAACCATCGCCTGGATTCGCTTCTTCATTTGATAGCCCTCGATTCCGTTGTTAGATTGAAAGATGTTTTATAAGCGGAGCCATAGCCAAGTCAAATTCGGCATCCCCTCTCTCCCTTGTTTCATAAAGCGCATGATCTGATTGGCGCGGCCAGAGAATTGGAAGAAGTTCGGCAGGCCTAGCGAATTAACTTCCGCATGCGATACGCGAGCTGGAGAACCTGAGGAGCGGTGCGCAGAGCCAGGCAAACGGTGCTGAGCTTCCAACCCCCGGCGAGCTTCTTTGCTGCTGTGAAATCCTCCAGCGCCCGAGAAAACTCGCCTCGCAGCATTGCATCCTTTCCATGTATGACAGCCAGTTCCGCAAGTGAGTGGTCGCGGCTGTGTCGCAACGCGTCTAACTCGTTTGCGGTAAGCCCTCCTCGTTGTTCTATGATTTTCAACAACTCGAGAGTGCGTTGAACCTGACTGCTTTCGTTTCCTGACAAGCCCGTTTCAGATAACGTGTAGTATAGAAGGCGCATCCGATTACAAACGAACATCGCTCGATTCTTCGCGAGGCGAAACCACAACTCAAAATCCTGACCGCGAGTTATCGTTTCGTCGAACCCGCCAACCGCATCCAGCAGCGTTTTTCTCGTAATAACGCCGGAAGTTATGATGCCTACATCAACTGCCAGCAAACTCTCCGGACTGACAGCGCAGCGAGTCGGAGCCAGGTCCATGTAGGTTCGTTTTGCAACGCGACCATCAGCAACTAAAAACGCGTCGCAGTACACTACGTCCGCAGACGATTGTTGCAACAACTCCATCTGCCGTTCGAGATATCGCGCAGTCCAATAGTCATCGGCGTCAAGAAAGGCTACCCACTCACCTCGTGCCATCTGTATACCTTGATTTCGTGCGGCAGCTGCTCCTCGATGTTCATTTCGTACATACCGCACCGCATCGTACCGTTTGAGAATGCGTTCGAGTTCTTCACTGTCTTCAGAGCCATCGTCTACGAGCACGATCTCGTAACTGGTCAGTGTTTGCGCGAATACGGAATCAAGAGTGCGTTCAATGTAGCTGGAAGCGTTATAAGCAGGAATAAGGACGCTGACTCGTGGCCCAGTCGGGTATGCTGTCGTATGTTGGACCATGTTATGACGTGCTCAAGAGATCCTGCCGCGAACTGCTTGTGCAGACACTCAATAATAGAACGGTGGGATTAAATGTTCGCCCCTGGTAGGTTTGTGCGGCAAAAATTTTGAGAAGCCGGAGATCCATCCCTCCAGTTCGATCAACTGAAGTGTAGACGTGTCGACGAGCCGCGGGAGACGATAACGATGCGAGTGATCAGTCGCCAGGCCGGGCTCACAAGTGGTCGCGGAAGCGACATTCGATTCTCGCAGCCACGCCTCCTTGCCTGCCTCATAAACTCCGTTTGGATAACAGAAGTGGTGCGGTGATTTCGTAAACCGCCTGATGAAATTCTTATTCTCTTCGAGCTCACATAAAAACGACTCGCGTTTGTTCGGCAAGTAATGACGGTGAGTGTGAAGCTGTATATCAATTCCTTCACCAGCCAGCTCAGCAAGTTCGTCTGCCGTTAGCAGGTGTAGAATCCGTTTGGAAAGAATTGCCTCGTAATCTATTGATAGTCTCTCCGCGAGGGCTGTGAGCAATTCATCTTTGTCGGCAGCGGAGTATTTCGCATCTCTCGCGAACTTCCGCAGTGCTACCGTGGCCGCAGCGCGGGTCGATTCAGTCCTCAAATCGAGCGTGTCGGTGCCGTTGATCAAACCGCGCGCATCAATAACTGCGCGGCGTCCCTTCCACAGCAGGTACGAGCACATAACATCAAATACGGGCCGGTTATACAATGAGTAGTAGCTCGTGAGATAGACAGTTGCAGACCACCCAAACTCCCGTAGAATCGGAAACGCGTGGTTATAGAAATCACAGAAACCATCGTCAAAGGTCAAAGCAACACTGCAAGGCGGCAAAGTCCTGGCCCACAGCCTCTGTAATGCCTCAGCAAGTGGCAGAACGTTGCAGCCGTATTTCTTTAACAGAGTCATACGACTGCGGAAGTATTCAGGGCTGACGTAGAGATCAGGGTTCCAGTGATGCTCGTCGTGTTGCGAGACGCCGTGGTAGCCTAGGATTAATAATTGGTTTTTCCGCCAGTCGCTTCGACCCAATGCGTCAAACAGGCCGACGGATTTGCCGAGCCCCAGAGTACTCAGTTTTGCTGTTCTTAAAACCCCCATTGCTCGTTAAGTACCTTAAGTAACGTGCTGTGCACACGTATACATTTCTGGGCAAAGACGCAGATTTGAATTAACGCAAAGGGGGACAAGGTCCTGGATTATCACCTTCAAGAGTTGGCAATAGCAAATGATCCGAGCGATCGACGCCGGATTATGCCAAATCTCGGGGAAGCTGATCGCCGCATACTTGATGTTGGTTGTGGTGCGGGTCAGACACTCATAGGTAGTGCGCCACTCCCGGGAGTATTAGCGGTGGGGGTTGATTCAGACTATGCAGCGCTCAGGTTAGGAACTCAGTTGACTGATGCAGTCTGCTTTGTGACTGCAAGGGGTGAAGCACTGCCTTTCGGAAACGAATCGTTCGACCTCGTCATATCGCGTGTCGCTCTGCCTTACATGAACATCAGCAATGCGCTGAAGGAGATTAGCCGGGTACTAAGAGCGGGTGGGCGGATCTGGTTAGTGCTGCAACCGTTCGAGCGCACGTTGAAAGAACTAATGTCACATTTAGTTCGATTTGAAATGAAGGCTGGAATATATCGGCTGTGGGTTCTAACCAGCGGGGTCACGTTGCACTTGTTTGGCAAACAATGGACGTGGATCCTCAAGCCCGGCAGGTATGAATCCTTCCAAACGAGCGGTGCGGTTCGACGGCTTCTCACGGCTGCCGGTTTCGAGCGCATTGAAATCACGCGTGGACAGCACTTCGTTGTGACGGCCGTCAAGCGCCAGCCGAGAATTTGAAAACCCGAACGGCGGGTTGGTGTAACATCTCTCCCGTCTCGGATCATTACTGCTTGCTAAAGGAGATCACCCATGACTCTTCGCAGGATCTTCTGCATAGGACTGCTTATCTTCTGTGCCGCGTGCGGAGGCAGTTCCCCCGAGCCGCCGACAGCCGGTGAAACTAAAGAGTTCGCCTCGGTTTGCGACAAGGCTAACGAAGGCAAGCGGATTGCGGTCGCCGGCTTCCTCCGCTTTCCAGAGAAGTTCACAGGGACGAGCAGCGTCGTGCTCCGGCTCTACGGGGGCGGTGACTACGCCGGGGCGCCTATAGGCGTTCAGACCCGAATCGGCAACCAGGCTAACCAGGTTGAGCTCGCCCCAAAAGAGTTCACAGACAAAGACCTCAAGGTACACACGTCTGATGGAGAAGTGGCCGGGTACGGAACCAGGGTCAAGGTCTCGGGTAAGATTTACTACCCTTTGGTCGGTCAGGATTTTAAGTGTGGGTTAGAAAATCCCCTGATCGATTCCGCGCGCTAGTGGTCCCAAATTCGGAACACTTACAACGTCACCAAAAACTCAGGCCACCTTCGCGGGTGGCCTTTTATTTCCGTTCGCTCCCTGATACGAAATGTTTTTTGAATTTCTTTCATTAGGAAAACAGAGGAGTACGATTCACAGAGATTTCAGGAGGCAAGCTAATGATTAACCGCAACTTCTTCTTCGATCACACTCGCATGAGTCTATTCAACGGAAAGTTTAGCCAAAAGCAGGTTGAGGGTTTGAATTTTATCCTGGACGTCTGGGAAGAGGATCACGCGGATTGGGACGACCGCTGGCTCGCTTACGCTCTAGGCACAACGCATCTCGAGACGGGAGCGGAGATGCAACCGATCAACGAGCGGGGCGGCTTTAAGTATTTCGAGTCGAACTATGGTCCGCAAGGTCACAATCCGGCGCGAGCTAAGAAACTCGGAAACACTCAGCCGGGCGACGGCGCAAGATATCATGGACGCGGCTTTGTTCAGTTAACCTGGAAAAATAACTACAGGGCGATGTCAACTCACCTTACAAAGGCTTTTGGCAAGAACATCGATCTCGTCGCTGATCCTGAACTGACGCTCAAACCGGAGTACGCCGCGGAAATCATGTTTCATGGAATGAACGTTGGCGCCTTTACGGGAAAAAAGCTGGCGGACTATTTCACCAAAAATCCAGATGGCAGTCCGGCTAAGGACAATTGGGTCGGTGCGCGCGCGATCATCAACGGCAACGACAAAGCTCCGGTGATAGCAAACTTCGGCAAGCTATATTACGCCGCTCTCAGCCACATCTAGCGTTGCTGATAGTTTTTTGTCAGCAGCCTAATATCCGTGTAAACCGAGGATAGCTCGGGGGAGGAACAGTCTATGAACTTCAGGCAAATTACTTTACTACTCCTGTGTGCAGTTGCGTTTTTTGCTTTGCCGTCCCTGGTCCAGGCGCAAGAACAAGAAGCGCAGAGTTTGTGTTTTCCGGGAACGGGAAAAACGGTCGTTGTCAAAAGTTTCATTGGCGGCGAAGCGCACGATAGTTACGCTCTTCATCTTCGCGCCGGACGAAAGTTCAGTGTGACGATTGAGTCGAAGGCCAATCGTGCGGGGTTTACCGTCAGCACATCAGAGTTTGGTGAGCAAGTCAGCTTTGGTAAGTTTAATGGAAAGAATACCTGGACCGGCACGATTCCCGAAACCGGAGTTTATTTTATTTCAGTAGTCGCCCATCCTGACGCTCATTACACTCTGAGAGTGACAAGAGAGTAGAGGAACGTACAGCGTTGAGTAGCTTTGCCTCAAAACTAAGCTTCGTGCTTGGACGAGGTCAGTACCGTAACGCGGTAGCGTCGGGTGAGTCTTGTCAGCGCAATTATTCTTGGTTATTGATGTCCGAGGGACCCGACGCTACCGCGTTACGGTACTGACCTCGTCCAACAGCGACTTTTGAGGCAAAGCCGGGTTGAGTATTAACGCTTGCGCTAAACTCGGTCGATTCGATACGAAGTGATTATGGGTCGATAAAAGGGCTGCGCGATCCATAACTCCATGGTCCGCGATGGTCGATAGCCACCATCAATTGTCTTTAGCCGCCATGGTATTTCCCTTGCCTTCTTTGTGGCTCAACCGAAAGCCACACCGATTGGCGCAATTCCAGGATCCACAACGATTGGCAGAGTGCCACCACCAAACGTAATCGTCAGCGGATTCGTTGGCGTGCCAATACTCGCGGATTGGAAGTTCTTGAAAAACCCTGATCCCAGTTGCAATGTGTCAACTGATGAACCGTCGGTGCGCGTCAGCCGGAAATAAAAATCCGGCAGTGGTTCCGGAACGGCACTTCGCGTCGTAGTGGTGGTTACCTCCTCCGTATCGAGATTCTCACGCGTTGTCTCGACCACCTTCGTACCCGCCCTGCTTCTCAGCTTGTCACGCGGAATGTAGATGCGAATGCGACCATTACGATCGGCGACAATATCGCGGAACACTTCATCAGCGGTACGCTCAAAATGTGTTTTGGTAGTGATCGCAAAGTCGCCGATCGGTGAATGACTGGTTGAGGTGCGCGTCGTAGTCTGGGTGCTCATGACTACGTCATCACCTTCGGGCGCGGGATTGTCGCGATCCATCAAGCGGACGCGCGCTCCTTTCATCGGTTTTGTCAGGAACGCCACCGGACTCTGAGTATCGCGTTCCATGAAGCGAACGTAAAAATAGGTATTCAAGTCGTCCCGCCTGGTACCGAGTTGTCCCGCCATGAGCATCGTACTTTCGTCTACTCGAATGAAGTTGCCGGTCAACGTTGGCAATAGATCGGTGCCGGGAATCGGAAAGTCCAATTGGATAATCGTCGGCTTGTCATCTTCGCCATCGCCAAAGATAAGATCAAAGTCTTCCTCATCAAACAGCATGATCAGGGAGAGAATGCCGATGAAACCGAACTCGAGCAGTGCTGTGATTCCGGCTGCTATCGTGATGCCGCCAAACCATAACGCAGCGAAGGCGGCGAGCAGAGCTAATCCAAGCGAGCTAATCGCGCACCAGAACGCATCGGAGTCGTCAACGTTCTCACTCGTTTCCTTCTCGACTTTGATCTGCGTGGCTTCCAAAGTAATCGTAACGGTGGTCGTAACGGTGAATCCTACATCCAGACCGAACGGGCACATGTCGACGATTTTTCCCTTTGCTATCAACTTGATGGTGTTTGGTCCGAATGCGATATCGGCACTGTCGATGACGGCATCACTGTGAGTCTTTTTTGCTTCTTGCGTCAGTATCCCGCTTTGCGCAGCTCGCTGAAGGATCATGCGGAAGACCTGATCATGTACACGCGTGAATAGATTGGTTTGCGCGTTCGGAAAGAGCGGTACGAGGTTGTTAGGATCGCCAATTCCAGGGGTGCCCACTACTTTCATTCCTACCAGCAGCGCGTCACTGCGTGTGAGCACGACCACTCGGGCGATTTCGAGTCTTCCAAACGGAACCGAAAAGCTGGCGCTGAGACTCAAACGCAGGCTGCCGCCCAGCCGTTGCTGAATTTGGTTTTGCAGCACCCCGGCGACCACGTCTATCTGCCCCGGGGGCACCGGATTCACCAGTTGAACCGGTGAACTCGGATCGATCTCCAGACGCGCGTTTTGTCCCTGCGAGAGATCGAGTTGAATAACGACGCTACGCGATCCGACGTTGTCGACAGTTGTCTCAGCAACGATTCTAACGTCAAGTTTCATGACGCCGGTGGCGAAGGTGACGATAGTGCGACGCGGGGCAATAACACTGGTTCCGATTTTCTCGAAGTTCAAACGGAACGGCAGCGCGAACAGGACGCGATCAGATCCTTCGCTGATCTGCGTCACTGTCGGTGCGGTGGTGAATGAAAGTGAGCCGATGCGCCCGCCGGGACGATCGATAATGAAGATGCTCTGTAGTGTATCGATGTCACTGGGCGACAAAAGTTCATCGAGCAGCAACACATTAGGAATGGTGCCATTTGCGTACAGGCCCGCCACGATCTGATTGGCGACCGACATACGCACTCCGGCACTGAACTCGTATTCGTTAGGTGAAAGCTCGCGCGGAGCGATGCGGGGACTCTGGCCCGTAGTGACTCGCACCTTGCCCGCCTTGCGAGCTGCTTGTGTCCAGAGTCGCCGTTGTTCGGGTGTCGGTGCGTGGCCGGATTTGAGTTTCTTCTTTATGTCGCTGCTGAATTTATGTCCTCGCTTTTCAAGTGCTGTGACAACGTCGTCGGTAGGTTTAATGGTTGCGAGCAGTGGAAGTAGATCCCGGACTTTAGAGATGGTAGCCACGTTTGTGCCTCCTTGTGTGAGATGTCCCGGGGGAAGGACGGACGGTTAAGTGCTCGGCCTGGATCGTCTGAGAAGGCAACCGAGGAAATTGGCGTCGGGTATAGCGCAGATTTTAGAATCGAACCCGCTCTTTCGACAACTATTTCCGGCCGGGTTCAGACTCTCTTGAAGATCGGATGATGAAATTCGCAAGTTGTGTGTCAATATTGGATGACTTATGGCTCGTGGCTGGGAAAGCAAGGCGATTGCCGATCAAATCGAGGAACAGGAATCACGCCAGCAACAAGCTTCTGCAGTTGAGACCACACCGGAGCAACGAATGCTCAGGGAGCGGCTCGATTCGCTGAAGCTGTCAAAGTCGAGATTGCTTCAACAACTCGAGCGCGCCACACATCCGGCCCATCGCAACGTTTTGCTCAACGGGTTGAAGGCAGTTGAGAAAGAGATCGACGAAGTTTCTGTTGAAATTCATTAGGCGGGTTACTTCAATTAGTGCCTCTCCACGTTACCAGGCACCGCTCCTGGCAGTTTTCTGAGGCAGGATCCTTTCGTGCGGCGCGGCGCTCGACCCACTCATAGACCATCGGCAAGATCACTAGCTTGAGGGGGTGTTACCAATCCTCCGACCACTACGATCGCTAGTGGTTTCTCGATCTCCGCACCGGTGCCGGAGGAAATGATGAAGCGGATTAAAACACTGATGCTGCCGATCAAGGCACTTAACAACTCAGCGCGCGAACGCCGGGCGTCCGCGCTTCCTTCCGTTTTTGGGGTTCAGGAACTTCTAATAAGAAAGACATCCCAAGCCCAGCGTCCAACATGTGCCCCATGTCGGTCTCTCACTTTGGCGCGATATTTAAACCAATTTCCGTGATGATCCATGTGCCTGGATTCTGCGTAATCGAGGTCGATGGAATACACACCTAGTTGTTCTAAGGTATGCAATTCTGCCGACTCAGAAAGGCCATTGTGGTTTATGTCCTGCCATAGACGTAAACTGGAGAAGACAGCGTCATCTTTGTTAATTATGCCATCTCCATTTCCGCCATACCCACCATTCGCATAACCTGCTTCCTTATCAAACTCCGCAAGAGCAAGGAACCCGTGTCTCTCTCCTCCAGGCACACTGCTTGGTTGATACGTAAAGTTTCCGAAGAATTCAGCACCCTTGTCTATTAGGCCGTTCCCGTTTCGATCCATGACGAGCCAAGCATCATCATCTCCGGTAATGGTCCAAGATAGTTTTTCTGGAGTGCCGTCGCCATTCATGTCAAACGAGACACCGCCAGAGCCGTTTGTTAGATCAAACCCGTCTCCATCGACATCGACGACGATTGGTGAAGTAGGCGCGCAAGGGCCTGTGCAGCCGCAAGCGAATTCGTTCCACATCTGGCCCACAGTTACGCATTCGTATTGCTGGTCCCAACATAGCCCGTTTGGGTCGCGGCACTCACCTTGAGTGAAACTCCAAACCCATCCCGAACTATTACAGGCATTACTCTCTGCATCAGAACAACAACCGTTACAGCCATTGTTAGTAGTCCCTATCGGGCAGTTGCCTGAAAAGTCCGGCGGAGTTGAACATCCACTTGCAACGGTCTTTAAACAAGAACCCGAAAAGGTTTCTGGCGCGTTAAATGTTAGCGTCCCGAAAATGTCACATTCAGGCTCTTCATTCGGCGGAAACACAACAACCTTCTCATCGACCTTAGCCACCCACTTCCGGTAATAGTATGAGGAGGTTGAGCCTGTTTCTATAAAGGTTGGTTGACGGAAACTTGGCCAGCATTGAATCGTGCCAAAGGCAGCGCATTGACCTCGACCGTTCGAGCGTCCATATGTCTCCGACGGTTCGTAAAAAGACACAAAAGTCCTCTGCTCTTTGTAGAGATTAGGACATCCTGTTGTTGCCACGATCTCGCCATTCCCCCAAGTCGGACAGCAAGCACACGGGCGAGGTAGAGGAGCCCATGCCGGGTCATTGGCGGGCTGGGCCACGGCCGAATTGTTTATTGCAAATAAGGCGAGTACAAACGATGCGCATAGTCCTCTTATGTTTGCCATCGCGACTCCTGTTAATGCTTGTGAGTTCGAAGTAAGTATTCAGAGGACAGCGATCCTACGTTCAATCCGCTCTTTCATCTGTCGAATCAGATCGCGCTGTTTCAGATGCGGTTTCCTCTGCTGTCTTGTTCGCATCACGTCGATGAGGGCGGCAAGATCGCCCTTGGCTCCTTCCAGTGCGTTCGCACTGTCACCATGTGTCGGCGGTAGCTTCAATATCGCTGATTCAAGTCGGTCAAAAGCTCCAGGGGTATCGGCGTCGCGTGACTGGGCTTCGGCAATGATCAATCCAAGCATACGTTTCAACTCCACCTTCAAGGCGGAGCGGCTCGTTTGGAGTTCGGCAACGGTAGTTTGATTTCCTTCAAAAGTCCCGTCCGCGTACATCACAGCTAATATGGTGATAGTTGAAACCTGACCGGCAATCACAATATCCTGCGTTTGGCCGGGCGAAATCACCCGGTCTCCTGTAGTGGTGTCATAGTCGACCCTACCCTGATTCGGCACCGCCAACACAAACCCAGTGAAATCTTTGGCGGAAACGTTTTTGAACTCCAGCCGCGTTCTGCCGCCCGTAGTTTCATGCGCCACAAGTTCGAGACCTTGAGTATTATTCAAGACTTGGATTTGCGGAACTTGCGATGGCCTGAACTTTGACAAACCAATTGTTGCGAACACCGCGGCAGCACAGGTAAACGCAACAGTGGATACAACGACAATCCATTTGCGAGCTTTTAAAACGGATGGATGATTGTTCATTGTGGACCTACTCACGAAGCGGACTCTTTGCGAAAACGGACTAGATCACTTGAACCGTTGAAGGCGAAGCGTCTGCGAGGATGTTTCTCCTGGAATTCCCAAAGGTCAATAAGAAACGCCATTGCGGTGCGGGGGAATTGAGGGCCGCAGTCTACGCCCGGGTCTGGGCCACTGTCAATAAAAATCCAAGGTCGTGATAAACCCAAAAGGCCCGTGCATCTACTTCCTTATGAGCCTACGACAGAAATGTTCAAGCCTCAGCTTCGAGCGTGGGTCGGTCGTTTCGTGCGGCGCGGCGCTCGACCCACTCATAGACCATCGGCAAGATCACTATCTTGAGGGGGCGTGTTACCAATCCTCCGACCACTACGATCGC
>Ga0105243_10001805_pt1 | contig 18376 bp, 11 predicted proteins | sample KBSM34metaG_FD_81525 | JGI IMG/M metagenome (GOLD analysis project Ga0105243, IMG submission 81525) | Miscanthus rhizosphere microbial communities from Kellogg Biological Station, Michigan, USA - KBS M3-4 metaG | ecosystem: Host-associated > Plants > Roots > Rhizosphere > Soil | place... | reverse complement strand
CGCGATCACCGAGCTCCAGCGGTCCTCGGCCATGTTGGCCAGCTTCTTGTCGCGGGTGATGCCTGCGTTGTGCACGATGATGTCGGCGCCGCCGTGGCGCTCGAGCAGGTGCTCGGCCAGCTTCTCGCCCGCGTCGTCGGCGGTGACATCGAGGGCAAGCGCGGTGCCGCCGACCTTGTTCGCGGTCTCCGACAGCGCCTCGCCCGCGGCCGGGATGTCGGCGCAGATGACCTTCGCGCCGTCGCGCGAGAGCACCTCGGCGATGGTTGCGCCGATGCCGCGGGCGGCACCGGTCACCACGGCGACCTTGCCCTCGAGCGGGCGGTCCCAGGAGGCCGGGGCCACGGAGTCGGCTGCGCCGACGCGGATGACCTGGCCGTCGACGAACGCGGACTTGGCGGAGAGCAGGAAGCGCAGGGTGGACTCGACGCCGGACAGCCCGGTCGACGCGTTTGGCGAGACGTAGACCAGCTGCGCCGTCGCGCCGCGCTTGACCTCCTTGCCGACGCTGCGGGTGAAGCCCTCGAGCGCGCGCTGGGCGATCTGCTCGTCTACGCCCGAGGTCTCCTCGGGGGTGGTGCCGAGGACCACGACCCGGGCGCTGGGCGCGAGGTTGCGGATCACCGGCTGGAAGAACTCGAAGAGCTGGACCAGCTCGCTGACCTGGCCGATGCCGGTGGCGTCGAAGACGAGCGCGCCGAGGCGGTCGTCGTGGGGTGCGGCGGCGGGGTAGTCGGAGAGCAGGTTCCGCAGCGGTTCGACCAGGCGGCCCTTGCCGCCGATCAGCACCGGGCCTGCCAGCGCAGGCTCGCCTGCCTTGTACCGGCGCAGCTTCTCGGGCTGCGGCAGTCCGGCCTGCTTGGCGATGAACGCGCCCGGCGCGGAGGAGAGGAACTGGGAGTAGAGGTCGGGAGCGCCCTTGCTGGCTGCCACGGTCCACCTTCTTTGTCGCAATCGGGGCACCCGGATTTCGGGTGCGGTGTCGACATTGAACTTACTCTGGAGTAAGTTCAATGTCGAGGCAGGATCCCACATACATGGAGACCGACGTGACCCCCAGAGCCCGAACCGCCAAGAAGCCGGCCGCAGCAGCCCCGAGCGCGGGCGGCAAGCAGCTTCGCCCCGTCGCCATCGTCGGCGGCAACCGCATCCCCTTCGCGCGCTCCGACAAGGCGTACGCGCAGGCATCGAACCAGGACATGTTCACCTCGACGCTGGACGGCCTGGTGAGTCGCTTCAACCTGCAGGGCGAGCAGCTCGGCATGGTGGTCGGCGGCGCTGTGCTCAAGCACAGCCGCGACTTCAACCTGATGCGCGAGAGCGTCCTCGGCAGCGCGCTGAGCCCGTACACCCCGGCCTACGACCTGCAGCAGGCCTGCGGCACCGGCCTGCAGTCGATCATCGCGGTCGGCGACGCGATCGCCTCCGGCCGGATCGAGGCCGGGATCGGCGGCGGCGTCGACACCACCTCCGACGCCCCGATCGGCGTCAACGACGCGCTGCGCGAGTTCCTGCTCTCGATCAACCGCGCCAAGACCACCGGCGACCGGATCAAGCTGCTCGGCAACGTGCGCCCCTCCATGCTCGGCCTCGAGATCCCGCGCAACGGCGAGCCCCGCACCGGGATGTCGATGGGCGACCACGCGGCGATCACCGCCAAGGAGTTCGGCGTCCGTCGGGAGGACCAGGACGAGCTCGCCGCGGCCAGCCACAAGAACATGGCGGCGGCCTACGACCGCGGGTTCTTCGACGACCTGGTCACCCCCTTCCTCGGGCTGACCCGCGACGACAACCTTCGGCCCGGCTCGACGGTGGAGAAGCTGGCCACCCTCAAGCCGGTGTTCGGCACCAAGCTCGGCGACGCGACGATGACCGCGGGCAACTCCACCCCGCTCACCGACGGTGCCTCGGCGGCGCTGCTGTCCACCGACGAGTGGGCGGCCGAGCGGAACCTGCCGGTGCTCGCGCACCTGGTCGACTCGGAGACCGCGGCGGTCGACTATGTGCACGGTGGCGACGGGCTGCTGATGGCGCCGACCTATGCGATCCCGCGCCTGCTGGCCCGCAATGGGCTCACCCTGCAGGACTTCGACTACTACGAGATCCACGAGGCGTTCGCCTCGGTGGTCCTCGCGACGCTGCAGGCCTTCGAGTCGGACGAGTACTGCAAGGAGCGCCTCGGCCTCGACGGCGCGCTCGGCTCCATCGACCGCAGCAAGCTCAACGTCAACGGTTCCTCGCTCGCGGCCGGGCATCCGTTCGCGGCGACCGGCGGCCGCATCGTGGCCTCGTTGGCAAAGATGCTCGCGGAGAAGGGATCCGGCCGGGGCCTGATCTCCATCTGTGCCGCGGGCGGCCAGGGCGTCACGGCGATCATCGAGCGGTAAAACCGAACGGGCAGGCCGCCGAGCCTGTTGCTGCTGTCGACGCACGGTCTGGAATCACGTTGATCCCAGACCGTGCGTTTGTCTTTGTGGTGCGTGAGGATACGAGCCATGACTGTTCGCACCGTTGCGCTCGCCGAAGGACTCGACGTCAGTGCCCTGGGGTACGGGGCCATGTCGGTGGCCCCCGTCTACGGACCGGTCGACCCGGCCGAGGCCCTCGCCACCCTGCACCACTCGATCGACATCGGCGTCACCTTCCTCGATACGGCCAACGTGTACGGGAACGGCGACAGTGAGAAGGCCGTCGGCGAGGTGCTGCGCACCCGGCGCGGCGAGGTGCAGTTGGCCACCAAGTTCGGTCTCGTCGGCAACATCGCCGCGGGACAGCGGGGCATAGACGGCCGACCCGAGCATGTCGCGGGCTTTCTGGAGGCGTCGCTGAGCCGCCTCGGCGTCGACAGCGTCGACCTCTACTACCTGCACCGGGTCGATCCGAATGTCCCGATCGAGGAGACGGTCGGCGCGATGGCCGAGCTGGTGACCGCGGGGAAGGTGCGACACCTCGGGCTTTCCGAGGCCACCGGCGACGAGCTGCGCCGGGCCCACGCGGTCCACCCGATCGCCGCGATCCAGAGCGAGTGGAGCGTGTGGAGCCGCGACGTCGAGCGCAGCGTCGTCCCCACCGCCGCCGAGCTCGGCGTCGGTTTCGTGCCGTATTCGCCGGTCGGTCGGGGTTTTCTCACCGGCACCTACGACCCGGCCGCGCTCGGCGAGTCCGACCTGCGCCTGCGGTTCCCCCGCTTCGACGCCGAGGCGCTGCCCGGCAACGCGAAGGTGCTCGAGGTGATCGAAGCGGTCGCCCGCGAGTCCGATGCGACGGCGGCCCAGGTCGCGCTGGCCTGGCTGTACGCCAAGGGGCGCGAGTTCTCGTTGCCGGTGGTGCCGATCCCGGGGACGCGTTTCGCCGCGCGGGTCACCGAGAACGCGGAGGCGGTGGCGCTCGAGCTGCCCGCCGACCTCATCTCCCGGCTCGACGAGCTGGCCGCGATCACGGTCGGGGCGCGGTCGGCTGATCCGACCTGGGTGTCCTCCGGCCGGGAGTAGGACCACCCCGCGAGGGAGCCCGCTCGACGACGAGAGCCGCCCGTCCGGAGTCCGGTCTCGGATATGTCACGGACAGGGCTCGCGGACGCCGTTCTGTGTCCAACCGAGGTTCGACCAGGCCCGGTTACGGGTGTTGTGTAGGACACCAACCGACCGCCCTGTTTTGCTTGCGGGGTCGCGAGGGCGATGCCTGCAGGTCACGGGACCGCTCGGGAACGCCGTCGTCGATCGCGACACCGACCCGGCCCTGCCGTGCCGGTTCATTGCGATGCGGCGGATGAATCTCATTGGAGTACCCCGACATTGGGAAGCCGGCCGCGCGTCGGCCCGTCCATTCCTGGGCGAATCCTGCCGTGGTGGCCGTGGAGGAGGACTGCCGCGCCGAGCGGGTCGCCCAACTCCGATCGGCATCAAATGTCAACCCGACACGCCAAAGCACTGTTTGTGACGCTCGTCGCAATTGGTTGAAATCTGGGTCACCTGCGACGTTACCTGGTTGTGACCTAATTGCTGCTTGACGGTGACTTGACAGGACGATGACGTCCTTGTCCAAGCGCCCGCGGCACCGTTCGGAGGCCGGATCGACATTCGGTCGAATCTTGGAGCCCGACCCTTGAACGTTTCACGCTCGCGCCATTTCGGTGTCGCCCTCGCCGCAGCCACCCTGATCGCCACCGGAGCCGCAGTCATCGGACCCGGTGGTGTCGCCAACGCCGCCACCGCAGTGCCCGCCGGGTTCTACGGTCCCCTCGACGCCTCCGCGCCCCCTCGGGTCGAGACGCTTCGTGCAGCCAAGCCGGCTCCCGCGGATCCGGCTCCCGCCGAGCCGGCTGCCGCGGCCGAGCCCGCGCCCCAGCCGCCTGCCCCGGCGCCTGCGGGCGTCACCCCCGACGAGCTGGGACGCATCGTGCCCGGCATGCCGGCGGAGAAGATTGCGGAGTATGTCGCTCCCCTGAACGCGGCGATGGAGCGCGGCGGAATCGACAACCCCGTCCGCCAGGCGGCGTTCATCGCGCAGCTCGCCGTCGAATCCGACTCGTTCCGGACCTTCGAGGAGTACGCATCGGGCGGGGCGTACGAGGGTCGGGCCGACCTCGGAAACACCCAGGCGGGCGACGGTGAGCGTTACAAGGGCCGCGGCGCCATCCAGATCACCGGCCGCCACAACTACGAGAGCCTGAGCCAGTTCACGGGCATCGACTTCGTCGCGCACCCCGAGCTCGTCGAGGCGCCGGAGAACGCGTTCACCACCGCGGTCTGGTACTGGCAGTCGAGGGACCTCAACCAGGTTGCCGATTCCGCGGGAATCGTCCGGGTGTCCGAGCTCGTCAACGGTGGTCACCACGCTCTCGAGCGGCGGGTGGCGGACTTCCAGCGTGGTCTGGACGTGCTCATCCGCCCTTAGCGCTCACCGTCCGGTCGTTCCGTGTGGTCTCGTCGGCAAAGGTGCTCGCGGAGAAGGGATCCGGCCGTGGTGCGACAGGCTTCTGCGCGGCGGATGGCCGAGTGTGCAGGTATTTGTGCAGGTGGCGTGGCTTCATCCCGAATCTTGGGACGGCCGAGAAGGGTTCTGATCTCGGTGTGTAACGGGATCTCGACGCCGGTCGATACCCGTGTAGTCCCGCGTTGCAGCCTGACCCCCGACCCGGTTGCAATGCGGGACTACCCATATCCGCGTGTTGGCGTCCGCCTGACTGGACGCCCGACCAACATTTTTCGCCAAAGTTACCGAGGGGCTGAGTCATTCGTGATGACGCCGTCTCGTGGTCCGACGGTGACCAGAGATGGAATCCGACGGTTCCCCGGTCCGGCGACGCGACGAATCTGCAGCCCCATCAGCGTCGCGTTACGCTGGACCTCGGAAAACAGGCGGTTGGCCCAGCGGCAATTCGGTAGGAGGGGCCAGGGTGACGGACGGTAACGGCGGGAGCGGTAGGCATGCGAACGGGCATGTCGCACCCCCGACCGAAGATGGCGGGAAGGTGCCCGGCCATTCCGTCGGCGACGCCGACGGCGCCAAGACGGTTCGCATCGTCCTCGACCCGGGACAGGAAGCCGAGGCCCCGACCGCGCGGATCGAGCGCCAGGAGCAGCCGCAGCCAGACCAGGGTGACGACGCCGGGCCGGACGAAGCCGCGACGATGATCATCCCCGTCGTGCGCCCCGATCAGCAGGCGGATGCGCCGTCGGAGGCCTTCCATGCGCCGGTGCAGGCCTACAGCGACGTGCCGGGAGCCGGCGCGGGCGCCGGACCGTCGGATCCGGTCGACCCCGACACCGTGCTCATGGCAGGGGAGGGCGCCGCGCATCAGTCCGGCCCGCCCGCCGAACCGCGGCAGGAACCCGCCGCGCCCGGACCTCCGCCCGTCCCGCCGGTCGGTCCGCCGAATGGCCCGCAGGACGGCCCCGGGTCGTCGCAGCCCGGGTCGCCGGGCCGATCCCCGCTCGCCAAGATCGCGATCGGCGCCGCGGCGCTGGCCGCGGTCGGGCTCGTCGCATACGGGGCGGACTACGTCCTGTCCGGCGATTCGGTCCCGCGGGGCGTCACGGTGGCCGGTGTCGACGTCGGTGGATTGAGCACCGCCGACGCGGAGGCGAAGCTGCGCGCACAGATCGGGCCGAGGGCCGACCAGCCGGTCCCGGTGCAGGCCGGGGAGGTGCAGACCGAGATCGTGCCGAGCGAGGCGGGCCTCGCCGTCGATTGGTCGGCCACGCTCGACCGGGCCGGCTCCCAGCCGCTGAACCCCGTCACACGGCTGACGTCACTGTTCTCCGAGCGCGAGATCGGCGTCGTCACCACCACGGACCCGGTGAAGCTGACCGAGGCGATCGACGGGATCCGGCTGCAGACCGACCGCGCACCGCTCGAGGGCAACGTCGTGTTCGAGGGCGCGACGCCGATCGCCGTCACGCCCCGACAGGGCCAGAATCTCGACGGACAGGCCGCGGAGACCGCCTTCGCCGAGAACTGGGCGAACGGGGAGAGCGTGGACCTGCCCGTGAGCGTGGTGCCCGTCTCGGTGGGGCAGGACGGCGTGGATCGGGCGATGAGCGAGGTCGCGGTCCCGGCCGTGGCGACGGATCTCGTGGTGACCGGCCGGGACAACAAGTCCGCGGTGCTGCGCCGGGACCAGGTCGGCGGTGTTCTCACCTTTGCGCCCGACGGGAACGGTGGACTCACCCCGCAGTACAACGTCGACGCGGCGATCGGTGTGCTCGCGCCGCAACTCGCAGGCACCGAGGTCCAGCCCAAGGACGCGACGTTCAGCCTGTCCAGCGGCGCGCCAACGGTGGTGCCCGCGGTGACCGGCGACATGATCGAGTGGCGCAAGACCCTCGAGCAGCTGCCCACGCTGCTGGCGCAGACGGGACCGCGCAGCACGGCCGCGGTCTACGAGCAGAAGCAGCCCGCGTTGACCACGGCCGCCGCGGACAAGCTCGGCATCCGGCAGGTCATCGGCGAGTTCACCAGCGGCGGTTTCGAGGCGGCGTCGGGGGTCAACATCCGTCTGGCGGCCAGCGAGATCAACGGCGCCGTCGTCAAGCCGGGGGAGACGTTCTCGCTCAACGGACACACCGGTCCGCGTGGATCGGCAGAGGGCTACGTCGAGTCCGGGGTGATCAACAACGGCCGGCCGGCGAAGGCGGTCGGCGGTGGCATCAGCCAGCTCGCCACCACGCTCTACAACGCCGCCTACTTCGCGGGCATGGAAGACGCGGGCCACACCGAGCACAGCTACTACATCTCCCGCTACCCCGCGGCCAGGGAGGCGACCGTGTTCGAGGGTGCGATCGACCTGAAGTTCAAGAATGACTCGCCGACCGGTGTGCTGATCCAGGCCGTCGGCACCGGATCCGATGTGACGGTGCGGCTCTGGGGCACCAAGACGGTGGACGTGGAGTCCATCCCGGGGGAGCGGTACGCGCCAACCGACCCGAACACCGTGACCCTGCCCAAGGGGCCGGGCTGCATCGCCTCCAGCGGCGCGAAGGGCTTCACCACCAGTGACACCAGGGTGATCACCGATCACGCCACCGGGCAGGAGATCTCGCGCGACACCCGCACGGTCAAGTACGACCCGGTGCCCATCGTCAAATGTGAGTAGCGGCCGCTCAGTCCGAGTGGGTGATCTGCCCGATCGGGGGTCGCTCGCCGCCGAGCAGGCGGCGGTGGGCGTCGTCCAGCTGTCGTTCCGCGCGGGCGTCGACCCAGCGTTGCCCGCCGGGCAGTCGGGCGATGACGCGATGCTTGACGGTGTTCGCAGCGGCCCGCCACACCGGGTACCAGGGCGGCCGCATCGGCACCCGGAGCGCACGCACTCCCGCGGGGCCGAGCAGCGTGGTGGCCAGGCTCAGCCCGCGCTCGTAGTCGTAGGTGCGGCGGACTCGCTGGAAGTTCTTGTGGTGGATCAGCTTCGGCGATTCGATCAGCGACTTGGCAAGAGCGAGGCTGTTCGCGTCTGCCGCCGGTGACGCGGTCCCGATGTGGTAGATCATCCGGCGGCCGCCTGCCTCGGTGAACGGCAGCCAGTGCTCGTCCACGCCCATCAGCCAGCCGACGTAACACCACAGGTGCATCGCGGCGTCGGCGTCCGCCTTTGTGTAGCGCAGGCCGAGAACCCGGGTGTGGATCAGGAAGGTGGTCGAGAACAGTCCGAGGGTGCCCGCCTGGTCGAACTGGTTGATCGGCAGCCCGCGCACGTCGCTGCGCCAGGCGGGGTCGTGCTCGTGCTGGTAGTTGAGGAACGCGTGCATCGCCCGCACGTGCACCGTGAGTTTCCAGCCCTCGCCGAAGCGCTCGAGTCCGTCCGGCGCGGTGACCGCGCGCCACCACACGCTGGTCTCGGATACCCGGCGCAGCGTCTGCTCGCCGGTGAGTTTGCCCGATGCCATCAACAGCGGCAGCGGCCCGGAGTTGTTGTAGCCGCCAAGAAGTGAGCCGTAACCGAGGACAAGGGAGGCATCGAGGCCCACCCGGCGCAGCACCCGTGCGCCGTGCGTCAACTTCGCCTCGTCCACCCAGTCGGGGGTCCGGGCCAGCGTCTCGAAGAAGTCCCGCAGCGGGTCCGGCGGATCGGGGATCGAGTCGATGCCGTGTTCGAGGGCCTGGCGGAACATCGGCATCGTCACGATGTGGTCCTCGCGGATCGCCCGGACCAGGGCGTCGGCCGGTTCGTCGCGTTCCATCAGTGCCCGGCCGAGCCGGTCGCGTTCGTCGTCGGTGGGGTCCGGCGCCGCGCCGACGAGCAGGCGCAGGGGCGCCGCGACCCGGCGCGCGGCGATCGGATCCCGCATGAACCGCTGCGGCGCCCTTGCTCCGGTGGTATCCGACAGGCTCTTGGTCACGGTGTGCCCTTCGCTCGGGGGATCCGGTGCCCGCGGATCTGCGTACCGGCCCATGGCCAACATGCAGTATGACAACGCATGTTGTCAATACCTGGTCACGGCCCGGCGCCTGCGGCCCATCCGGCACGGAAACGGCGATGCCGCACACCGTGTCGGTGTGCGGCATCGCCGTTGATCCGGATCGGGCCCGTTTGCGCGGCCGAGCTCGTGCCGTTTAGAACGCGGCCTCGTCGAGCTCCATGATGTCGTTGTCGGTGTTCGCGATGATGGCGCGGTTCGCGGTCAGCTCGGGCAGCACGTTCTTCGCGAAGAAGGACGCGGTCGCGACCTTGCCCTCGTAGAACGACTTGTCCTTGTCGGCGGCACCGGCGTCGAGCGCCTTGATGGCGATCTCGGCCTGCTCCAGCAGACGCCAGCCGATGAGCAGGTCGCCGACGGACATCAGGAAGCGCACCGAACCGAGGCCGACCTTGTACAGCTCGGTGGTCTGCTCCTGGGCGCCCATCAGGAAGCCGGTCAGGGTCGCGGCCATCGTCTGGACGTCCTCGAGCGCGGTGGCGAGCAGGGCACGCTCCGACTTGAGGCGGTTGTCGGCATCCTCGCGCTCGATGAACTTCTTGACCTCGCCCGCCACGTGGGCCAGGGCGACACCACGGTCGCGAGCGATCTTGCGGAAGAAGAAGTCCTGCGCCTGGATCGCGGTGGTGCCCTCGTACAGCGAGTCGATCTTCGCGTCGCGGATGTACTGCTCGATCGGGTAGTCCTGCAGGAAGCCCGAGCCGCCGAGGGTCTGCAGGCTCTCCGTCAGGTACTGGTAGGCCCGCTCGGAGCCGACGCCCTTGACGATCGGGAGCAGCAGGTCGTTGACGCGGAACGCGAGGTCCTTGTCGGCGCCGGAGACCAGCTGCGCCAGCACCTCGTCCTGGTGCGCGGCGGTGTAGAGGTACACCGAGCGCAGGCCCTCCGCGTACGACTTCTGCATCGCCAGCGCCCGGCGGACGTCCGGGTGGTGGGTGATGGTCACGCGCGGCGCGGCCTTGTCGGTCATCTGGGTCAGGTCGGCACCCTGCACGCGCTCCTTGGCGTACGCCAGCGCGTTGAGGTAGCCGGTCGACAGGGTGGAGATGGCCTTGGTGCCGACCATCATGCGGGCGTGCTCGATGACGTCGAACATCTGGGCGATGCCGTTGTGGACCTCGCCGACCAGCCAGCCCTTGGCGGGGATGCCGTGGCCGCCGAAGGTGAGCTCACAGGTCGCGGAGGCCTTGAGGCCCATCTTGTGCTCGACACCGGTGACGAAGACGCCGTTGCGCTCGCCCAGCTCGTTCTTCTCGAAGTCGAAGTGGGTGTTCGGCACGAAGAACAGGCTCAGGCCCTTGGTGCCCGGTCCGGCGCCCTCGGGGCGGGCCAGCACCAGGTGGAAGATGTTCTCGAACAGATCGTCGGAGACCGCCGAGGTGATGAACCGCTTGACGCCCTCGATGTGCCAGCTGCCGTCGTCCTGCTTGACGGCCTTGGTGCGGCCGGCGCCGACGTCCGAGCCCGCGTCCGGCTCGGTCAGCACCATGGTGGCGCCCCAGCCGCGCTCGACGCAGGTCTCGGCCCACTTCTTCTGCTCTTCGGTGCCGTTCTCGAACAGCACGCCCGCGAACGACGGGCCGGCGGCGTACATGAAGGCGGCAGGCTGGGCGCCGAGCAGCATCTCGGCGATGGACCAGACCAGGGCGCGGGGAGCGGCGACGCCGCCGATCTCCTCCTGCAGGCCCATCCGGTACCACTCGCCGTCCCACATGGCCTTGAACGAGGTCTTGAACGACTCGGGCAGCGCCAGCGTGTGGGTCTCGGGATCGAAGACGGGCGGGTTGCGGTCCGCGTCGGCGAACGCCTCGCCGAGCGGGCCCTCGGCCAGCTTGGCGACCTCGCTGAGCATGGTGCGGATCGTGTCCGCGTCCAGGTCGCCCCAGGCGCCCTCGCTCAGCGGCTTCTCGAGACCGAGTACCTCGAAGAGGTTGAACTCCAGGTCACGGACGTTGCTCTTGTAATGGCCCATGTCTTTTTCTCCCGGTGAGACGGTGCGGTCATGCTGTGTCAAGTACCGCCCAAGTAGCTACTCGTCGGTAACTTAGCCGATATTACTCGGCATTCAGTTAGCTGCCAAGATAGGGGCGCCTTCCCACGACCAGCGCATCGATCGCGGTGCCGGTCTCGGTGTGCCGGTACCGCCGTTCTGCGACTGTGGGGTCCACCGCGTCGCCGAGCTCGTCGACCAGCTCCGTTGGGGTGTATAGGATCTCGATGTCCTGTGGCCCGCCAACGCCATCGGCGATATTGGTGGCGTCGTGCCCGAGGACCAGCAGCGTGCCGCCTGGCCGGAGTGCGGCCGCGGCCCTGCGCAGCAGTTCTGGCCGCTCTTTCGGCGAAAGATGCAGGTAAACGGCGAGAACCAGGTCATACTCCTGCCGGAATTCGATCTTCGTCACATCGGCGTGCAGCCACTCGAGTCGTTCGCGCACCGACCGGGGCAGTGGCGCGGCGGCCCTTGCCCCCTTCTCGAGTGCCACCGAGGAGAAGTCCACCGCGGTGACCTGCCAGCCACGAGTGGCCAGCCACAACGCATTTCGGCCCTCGCCGCAGGCGAGATCCAGGGCCCGTCCCGCCGGCAGGGAGGTCGCGAACTCCATGACCACGGCGTTGGCGGGCGCGCCCCAGACCAGTTCGGTGCCCGCGTACTTCTCGTTCCAGTCCTGTGCGTCCATCGCGGTGACGCTAGCCGTGCGCTGCCGGCCGGCGTTCACCGATTGAGGGTGGTGCGCATCAACAGGACGTTGTAGTTGGAGTGCACGGTGGTGAGGAAGTACAGATCGGGCCCGGTGGACCAGGGATGGATGTACGCGCCGTAGGCGGTCGGCAGCTCACGGGCCTCGAGCAGCACCTCCGGCGGGCCCCAGGGGCCGGTGGGTGACGGCGAGCGGCGCATCACCACGGAGTTGAAGTTGTCGGTGGTGAGCATCAGGTACTGGCCGAGGAACTGGTTGTACTGCACCGACAGCTCGGCGACACCGCCGAACACGATGGGCGCGGCCGCGTTCGGGTCGCCCTTCTTCCATTCGTGGCCGTTCCAGTACTCGTAGGCGCCGAGGTCGCGGATCTGCTTCTCCGGCACCCGGGCCAGGTGCACGAGTCCGCCGCGGCCCGGCGGGGTGCCGTATTGGTAGACGAAGCCGCCGTCCTTGACGAACGCGCTCATCTGGAAGTTCCGGTTACCGGCGGTGGCGGGACGGTTGGTCTCGGGGGCGACGGTCCAGTTCTCCCCGTTGTCCGTGGAGAACGCGAGCCCGGAGTAGTTGGTGTCCCACTGGCCCGGCTCGCCCCAGTTCTTGACCGACATCAGCGACATGTACTGGACGCCGTCCACCGCGACACCGGCGGTCGGGATCCTGCTGATCTCGACGAACGGGATCTTCGGGCTGGGGATCAGTTCCTTGGCCTGGCCGAGGAAGTCGCGCGGCGAGCTGTCAAAGCTCATGCCGTCGGCGAGATTTCGATCGGCGCTGCGGAAGAGGGTGTTGCTCCGCCACGACCAGAGGCTTCCGTTCATGAGGTTCGGGATGCCGAGCCCGGCCGAATCGCCGAACGCGGTGAGTACCTCGCCGTTTCCGTTGTCCCACATGATGCCGAGGTCGGTGCCGAGGACGTTGGCATCCTGGGTTCGATTGGGGCTGAGCAGGCCGGTGGCCTGGGCGATGGCCGAGGAGCGGCCGTTCAACACCGGCAGCCCGTTGGTCCCGTTGAGGCCAGGGATCGGGTTCACGGTGTTCGGATCTGCCGCGGCAGGCCCGGCCAGCAGGAGCATCGCCGCCGCCCCGATTGCCGAGACCTGCACCAATCGCTTCGAAGCTCCCACGATCACACCACCCCATCGACGTCCATTGTGACTTTTGGTCATGGAACACGAGTTCCCGTGGCGTGAGCGGCAACGCGCACGCCACGTAGATCCTAATCAGGGTTAGCCGGTATTGCAGGGATTCACCGGGGATACCCTGGATTCATGTTGCCGGTGGTCGACTTCGGCGAACTGACCAGTGTGCGGGGGCGACTGGCGTTGCGCCGGGCGACGCACGAGCTCGGCTTCTTCTACCTGACCGACCACGGCGTGCCGAGGGCTCTGATCGACGAGGTGCTCGGGGTGGCCCACAGGTTCTTCGCGCTGCCGGTCGAGGAGAAGATGTCGATCGAGATGCTCGGCAGTCCGCATTTCCGGGGCTACACGCGGCTCGGTGGAGAGCTCACCGAGGGACGGACCGACTGGCGGGAGCAGATCGACATCGGGCCCGAGCGCGCGGCGATCCCCGGCGCGGTCGGGTACTGGAACCTGCAGGGACCGAACCGCTGGCCGAGGGCGCTGCCCGAGCTACGGGCGACGATCATCCGCTGGGACGCCGAACTGTCGCGGCTCGGCCTGGAACTGTTGCGGGAGTGGGCGGTCTCGCTCGGGGCGAGTGCCGACGTGTTCGACCCCGCGTTCGCGACGGACCCGGCGACCCTGATCAAGGTGGTGCGCTATCCGGGCCATCGAGTCGGCGAGGGGGCGGAACGGGAGAGCGACCAGGGTGTTGGCGCACACAAGGATTCGGGTGTGCTCACCCTGCTGCTGGTCGAGCCGGGGTCGAGCGGGCTGCAGGTGGAGGGGCGCGGCGGTGACTGGATCGACGCCCCGCCGCTGCCGGGGGCGTTCATCGTGAACATCGGCGAGCTGCTCGAGGTGGCAACCGCGGGATACCTGAGGGCGACCAGGCATCGGGTGCTCTCGGCCCCGGGTTCGCCCGAGCGGATCTCGGTGCCCTACTTCTTCAACCCCGCGCTCGACGCGGTGGTGCCGGTGCTGACCTTGCCCGCGGAGCTGGCCGGCCGGGCGCGCGGGGTCAGCGCAGACCCGGGAAACCCCATCTTCGACACCTACGGCGCGAACGCGTGGAAGAGCAGGGTGCGCGCGCACCCGGACGTGGCGGCCCGCTGGGGGTACACCAGCTGAACCGCGCGGCCGTACGCGATTGTGTACCGCATCGCCCTTGTGGGCTGGATCACCGTCCAGTTTCTTTGGGCGCTACGGTGTCGAGCGAGGAGAGTTCGTGGGTTTCGCCCGAGCATCCCGAAGCGAAACTTTGAACAAGAGGAGATAGACCATGGGTGCAGTGATCACGAACTCCACCGAAATCCGCAATACCGCCATGCTCGGGCTCGGGGTGCACCGACCCGAGCGCGTGGTGACGAACGAGGAGATCTGCCAGTCGATCGACTCGACCGACGAGTGGATCCAGTCGCGCACGGGGATCAAGGAGCGGCGGTTCGCCAAGGCCTACCCGGAGGAGTCCGTGCTGGACATGTCCGAGTCGGCGGCCCGGTCCGCGCTCGCGGCCGCGGGAGTCGAGCCTGCCGAGCTCGACGTGGTCATCCTGGCCACGTCGACCTACCCGATGCAGACGCCGCAGGGCGCGGCGATCCTCGCCGACATGCTGGGCGCAGGCGGCCCCTCTGCCTTCGACGTCGCCGCCGGGTGCGCGGGCTTCTGCTACGCGCTCGGGGTGGCCTCGGACCTGGTCCGGGCGGGCACCGCGAACAAGGTGCTGGTGGTCGGGGTGGACCGCATGACGGACTCGACCGAGCCCACCGACCGCTCGGTGCGGGCCATCTTCGGTGACGGTGCGGGCGCTGTGGTCGTCGGCGTCTCCGACGAGGTCGGCATCAGCTCGACGGTGTGGGGCTCCGACGGTGCGCAGGGCCGCTCGATCCGGCAGGAGCCGGACTGGGTCGGCTTCGCGCTGAACCCGGAGCAGAAGCGCCCCTGGATCATCATGGAGGGCACCGCCGTCTTCCGGTGGGCGGCATTCGAGATGGGCAAGATCGCCAAGACGGTTCTGGACCGCGCAGGGGTGCGGATCGACCAGATCGACGCGTTCGTGCCGCACCAGGCGAACCTGCGCATCAACGACGTCATCGTCCGGTCGATCGACCTGCCCGAGGGCGTTCCGGTCGCGGACGACATCATCGAGACCGGCAACACCTCGGCGGCGTCGATCCCGCTCGCCATGGAGAAGATGCTGCGCACCGGTCAGGTTCAGGCCGGCGCGACCGCGCTGCTGCTCGGATTCGGCGCCGGCCTGTCCTACGCAGGCCAGGTCGTCAAGATGCCGGTGCTGGCCGAGAGCTGACAAGGGCGGGACACCCCGCGCCCGGCCGAGGGGGCATCCTCGCGCGAATTCGCGCTTGCGGTGCCCCTTCGCGTCCGCCTGTCAGTTGCCGGTGGTCAGGACCATCCGGAAGCGGGCCTTGCCGGTGAGCATCCGGTCGAAGGCCTGTCCGTCCTCTGCGAGGGGAGCCTCCTCGATCCAGGCCCGCGCCCCGGTCTGCGCGGCTCGCTGACCTGCATCGCCCGGATGGTTGCGGAAGTCATCACGTGTCCTTACTCGAATGAGGTGATGGCCTCTCCAGACTGGCGCATCGGCGGCACCACGAACAGGCCCCGCCGGACGAGAAACGGCGGGGGCGTCACCGGAAGGCGACGCCCCCGCCGTGGGGCGAGCGGTTCGATCAGGAGCCGAAGATGCTGTCTGCCGAGCCGCTACCGCCGCCGGGGGTGCCCACCGCGGTCACGTTGACCACGTGCGCGTCCGACGTGGAGCCCAGGAATCCGGCCGCGCCGCTGTAGACGGCGGTGATGCCGTGCGCGCCGACGGCGCCGAACGCGTGGGACAGCGTCGCGGTGCCGTTGGACAACGGCACCGCGACGCCGATCGCGGTGACGCCGTCGTAGAACTGCACGGTGCCACCCGCCTCGCTCGGTGCCACGGTGGCGGTGAGCGTCACGGCCTGGTTCTGGGTGGCCGGGGTCGGGGCGTCCAGCGTGGTGCTGGTGGTCGCCTCGTTCGGCGCCGGGACGGAGACCGTGACGGTCTTCGCGGCCGCCGTCGAGGGGGCCGAGCCGGGCGCACCGCTGAACGACGCGGTGATCGAGTGGCTGCCCGCCGAGTCGAAGGTGTGCGCCAGCGTGGCCACGCCGCCCGCGACGGTCACCGGTGCGCCGATCGGGGCACCGCCGTCGAGGAACTGCACCGTGCCGCCGGTCGGTGTGGGTGCGACGGTCGCGGCCAGGCCGACCGACACCCCGGTCTTCGCGTGGGTCGGGGTGGTCAGCACCGTGGTCGTGTCGACGGTGGCGACGCCGACCTCGACCGAATGCGGCGCGGAGGTCGAGCCCGCGAACCCGGGAGCGCCGCTGTAGACCGCGGTGATGGCGTGTGCGCCCGCGGTCGCGAAGGTGTGGCTCAGCGTGGCGGTGGCGCCACTGAGGGTGACCGGCCCGCCGATGTTGTCGGCGCCGTCCTTGAACTGGACCGTGCCGCCCGCGGGGGCGGGGCTGACGGTGGCCGTGAGATCAACGGCCGCACCGGTGTTCGCGGTCGTGGGCGCGGCGACCGCGGTCGTGGTCGTCGCGTCCGGTGGGGCGGTGACATTGATCGTGGCCAGCGGTCCCGCACCCGCGTTGAGCGGGACGCCGCTGCCGGGGTCGGTGCCGTTCTTCGGCACGCACCGGGTGGCGGACCAGTAGGACACGGAGAACACCGGGTCCTTCTCACGGACCAGCGAGGTGAAGAAGTTCTCGTCGGCCTTGTAGTTCGCGGCCGCTCCGGTGGTGCGAATCTTCGGGGTCACCACGGATCCGGCCGGACCGGCCACGGCCGTGATCTCGATGGCGGGCAGCCGGTACGAGGTGTCGCCGGAGCCCGCGGCATTCACGACGATGCCGCCCTCGGCGCCGTCGTTGGTGGTCGGGCCGTTGCCCACGGTCTCGTTGTTGCCGGACAGGCGCAGGATCGTGCCTGCGGCGGAGGGGCTACCGTTCTCGGCCACCCGGGTGACCGTCGGCGCCGATCCGGCCAGGTTGACCCCGGTGCCGGGAACCACGGTGGCGGAGACGAACTGGGCGCCGGCGGGGATCTCGTAGTCGAACTTGATCCGGGACACGCTCGAGCGGATCCGGAGGTTCTCGCCGTTGCGCGCCAGCGTCATCGTCTCGGGCTGGAGCCGGTACGTGAAGGTATCGCCGGTGACGACACTGGCGGGGGCCTCGACGGTCACGCCGGTGCCGATGGACTTGTGGGTGTTGTCCAGCAGGCTCTTGAACTTGCCCCAGCACGCGGCATCGAAGCCGGTGGTGGTGGGCGCCGCGGTGGCCGGGGCCGCCAATAGCAGTGCGCCCGCGGTCAATCCGGCGGCCGCGAGGGCCGCCGCGCCGCGGCGCAGGGTGGGGGATGTCAAAGCAACTCCTGAGGGGGTGGGTCTGAGGAAGGTGATCAGGAACCGAACAGGCTGCCGGCCGATCCGCTGCCACCCGGGGTTCCTGCGGCCGAGGCGGTCACCGCGAAGGTCGCGGACGTGGAGGCCACGAAGCCCGGTGCACCGCTGTAGACGGCGGTGATGCCGTGCTCGCCCGCCGAGGTGAAGGTGTGCGCCAGGATCGCGGTCCCGTTCACCACGGTCACCGGTCCGCCGATCGGGGTGGTGCCGTCCATGAACTGGACGGTGCCGCCCGCCGGGGAGGGGGTGACCGTCGCGGACAGGTCGATCGCCGTGTTGACGGTGGCCGTGCTCAGCGCGGTCACCTTGGTCACCGTGGCCACGTCGGTGGGCGCCGGGGCGTTGACCTCGATGGTCTGCGAGGCGGAGTTCGATCCCAGGAATCCGGCGCTGCCGGAGAAGGACGCGCTGATGTTGCGGTGCCCGGTGGTGGTGAAGGTGTGCGCAAGGGTGGCGACGCCGCCCACGACCTCGACGGGTGCGCCGATCGGGGTGTTGTCGGCCTTGAACTGGACGGTGCCCCCGCTCGGGGCGGGCGCGATCGTCGCGGACAGGCCGACGGCGGAGCCCGTGGTCGCGGTGGCGGGGACGGTCAGGGTGACGGCGGTGGCGACGTCGACGGGGGCCGGGCCCTGGACGTCGACTGTCGCGGCCGCGGAGGTGGAACCGGTGAAGCCGGTCGCGCCGCTGTAGACCGCGGTGATGGCATGGGCGCCCGCGGTGGCAAAGGTGTGGCTGCGGGTGGCGTTGCCGCCGGTGAGGTTGACCGGTGCGCCGATGTTGGTGTCGCCGTCCTTGAACTGGACGGTGCCGCCGCTGGGGGCGGGCGCGACGGCCGCGGTGAGGTCGATCGCGGTGCCGGTGGTCGCGGTGCCGGGCGCGGTCAGGGTCGTGGCGGTGGTCACGGCGGCCGCGACGACGTTGACGGTGGCCAGCGGTCCGCCGCCGGCGTTGAGCGCTCCACCGCTGCTGTCCTTGGGCACGCAGCGGGTGGGCGCCCACACGGTGCCGACGAACGGGGCGCTGGCCTTCGCCAGGGAGGTGCTGTAGTTCTCGTCGCTGTTGTAGGCGGCCGCGTTCCCGCCCACCCGCAGCTTCGGGGTGATGGTGCCTGCGGACCCGGCGACGACAGTGACGTCCACGGCGGGCAGCTGGAAGACGCTGTTGCCGCCGGAATTGTTGGT
>Ga0105243_10001803_pt1 | contig 18395 bp, 14 predicted proteins | sample KBSM34metaG_FD_81525 | JGI IMG/M metagenome (GOLD analysis project Ga0105243, IMG submission 81525) | Miscanthus rhizosphere microbial communities from Kellogg Biological Station, Michigan, USA - KBS M3-4 metaG | ecosystem: Host-associated > Plants > Roots > Rhizosphere > Soil | place... | reverse complement strand
GGCGTAGGTCTTGCCGTCGGCCGAGATCTTGGGCATGCCCTCGGCCAGCATCGGCACCACGTTCCACTTGGCATCGAAGGTGTACAGCGTCTCGTACACGTGCTGCATGATGGTTCCGACCAGGTCGGCCGTGGAGGCCATCGGGTCGAGCGTCTGCGGCTCGGCCACCATCGCCAATGTGGCGAAGTTGCGCGGGCCTTGCGCATGCGCTGGATGGTGGGGCAGCGTGGTGCACAGCATCGCGAGCAGCGAAGCGCCCAGCAGGCTGCGCTTGGACAGACGAGGCAGGCGCTGGACAACAAGACCGGCGTGAGACATGGGGTGTTCCTTCATGGGCGATCGGTGGGCAATGAATTCACTTTTTTCAGGCCCGAACTTTGAAGCACAACCTATGCCAAAACATCACCATTTACCCTGAGCAATGATCTAAATATTCGAACCCTCCCTTCGAAATTCAATGCCGTTCGCGCACGCATCCGCTGCTAGATTCCGGTCGAATCTTTTCCCACCGAAAGATGGCGTCCGATCGAATTTGCGAGGATGAAAATGAGCACCAAGAAAGTTCTTGCGGTAGGTTTTCTGTTCGGCTGTGCGTTGCTGACGCATGCGGCGATCACCGGGGTGAACCCCCTCGACACAATCCGCAAGGCCGCCACCAGCATGGCCTCCGCGGCCGCTGACCTGGTGGCCGATCCCTTGCCTTTGCAAGGACCCGGACTGGGCAACCTGACCTACACGCAGGCCGAGCTGTTCAAGCCCATCTCGATGATCAAGGAGGAGGTCGACACCGGCGTCGGAGCGGGCACCGGCGCCGACGTGCCGAAGATCCCCGGGGGCAGCGTGACGCACCCCACCGCCGGGTACACCAAGTACCACTACGGCCAGAACGTGGGCCTCATGATCAACGGCTACTTCCTGACGACGTTCACGCCCGACGGCGGCCTGGGCCCTGGCGGCTTCCTGCTCTACGACGTCTCCGATCCGCGCAACCTGCGGCTCGTCAAGCGCATCTACGAGCCGGACGGCCGCACCAAGGAACTGAGGGAGCCGCATTCCATCGGCATCGCCACCATCGGCGGCAAGCAGTACGTCGCCGTGCCCAGCGTCTTCGGCGTGGAGTTCTGGGACTTCACCGACATCAACGACGTCAAGCAGGTCAAGAAGCTGGTGCTGCCCAACGTCAACAAGGGCGACTACAACAACGTGAGCTGGCAGCTGTGGTGGCAGGCGCCCTACCTGTACGTGGCGGCGGCGGAGCAGGGCGTGTTCGTCATCGACGCCACGGACCCTGCGAACGCAGTGCTCGCGAACCGTGGCGCCGGCAAGCCCAACCCGATCCCGACGGGCGAGCTCGGCGGCTTTCGCGTGGGACCGATCTTCACCATGGGCAACCACATGGTGCTGACGTCCATGACCAACACCAGCGGCTTCGCCAGCCTGGACATCTCGGACCCGCTGAATCCCAAGGTGCTCGACACCGTCTCCGGGTCCACCGCCAGCTACTACTCCACCTGCTTCGACGGCAAGAAGGTCTACGCCTCGGCGCAGGAGAGCGGCGGCAAGATGTACGGCTACGACCTGAGCGACCGCTCGCGCTTCGTGGCCGAGGACAACCGGCTGGTGATCAACCAGCAGCTGTACTGCAGCACGCAGGACAACTTCGTGTTCCAGGGCGCGCAGAACTACATCCACAAGGTCGATGTGAGCAACCCGCTCAACCACGTCGAAGTCGGGCGCGGCGGACTGTTCGCAACGACGCATCCCGATTTCTCGAGCTCCGACCATGGCCAGGTGTCGCCGTTCGGCAACCTGATCTACGTCGGCAACGACCACGGCTCGGGCAGCGGCTTCATCGTGCATGCGGTGGACCCCGACACCACCAAACCCGAAGTGAAGCAGGTCTCGCCCGTGAACGGTGCGAAGCAGCAGGCCCTCACCTCGCGCATCGGCCTGGGCATGACCGACAGCATCCGGCCCGAGAGCGTGAACGCCAACACCTTCATCGTGCGCCCGGTCGGCGGCAACACGCTGGCGGGCACCTACAGCGTGCAACTGGGCATCGTCAATTTCCACCCCGCGCAGCCGCTGCAGCCGGGCACGAGCTATGAAGTGTTCCTGCCCGCCAACGGCCTGAAGGACTATGCGGGCAACGCCATTGCCGCTGACTACCGCTCCACCTTCAACACAGGCAATGCCAACGACATCAACCTGATGCACCACTGGGCGTTGACCGGTAACCTAGGTGACCAGATCAGCGCCAACAACGGCACGCCCGCCACCGGCGACGCGTTCGAGAGCATCGGCCTGAACTTCGCGAACCGCACCACGGGCGTGCAACTGAAGAACGACAGCGTGTCCACCACGCTGGGCGGCACCGCTTCGCTTAGCTTCTACATGAAGACCACGCAGGCGGGCGGTGCGAACTCGTGGACCGCGCCCGGCATCTTCGGGCGCGACCAGTCGCCGGGCGTCGACGACGTGTTCTGGGGCTGGCTCGACAGCACCGGCAACATCAAGCTGTCGGTGGGCGACCACGCGGGCACGCGCTCGCAAAGCGCCGTGAACGACGGCAACTGGCACCACGTGGTGCTCACGCGCGACGCGGCTTCGGGCGCACAGGCGGTGTACGTCGATGGCGTGAAGACCACGTCGACCGGCCCCACCGGCACCAAGGGCCTGTCGACCAAGTTCCAGCTGCTGGGGCAGATCCAGGGCAACGCCGCACTCTTCAAGGGCACGCTGGCCGAAGTGCGTGTGTACGCCCGCGTGCTCGGCGACACCGACGTGGCCGCGCTGCGGGCGCAGGCCGTGATCGGCGATCCCGGCATCGTGGGCGCACCGAAGATCGTCAACGGCCAGCTGAACTTCAACCCGGCCACGCTGGGTGCCACCGGCGCACAGTTCCGCTGGAACTTCGGCGACGGCACGCAGAGCGCGTACGCCTCGCAACCCGGCGTCACGCACACCTACAGCAGCCCCGGCCACTACACCGTGACGCTGACGGTGAAGGCCGCGAACGGCCAGGAGACCTTCTACACCTACAACCTCACGGTGATCGCACCCGTCACGGCGGCGGCGCCGACGCACACGACCAACATCGCGGGCGATGCGAACGCGGTGTATTCGGTGAACCCCGACAGCGGCACGGTGGCCGCCATCGACGCGCAGACCTTCGCCAAGCGCTGGGAAGTGCGCGTGGGCGATGAGCCGAAGACGCTGGCCGTGGGGCCCGACGGCCGCATCTGGGTCACGGTGCAGGGCGAGGACAAGCTGGTGGCGCTCAACGCCGCCGACGGCACGCTGTCGACGACGGTGCCGTTGGCCTACGGCAGCGGCCCGTACGGTGTCGTCTTCACGCCCAGCGGCACCAAGGGCCTGCTGACGCTGGAAAGCAAGTCGGCCCTCGTCAGCTTCGACCCGACCACCGGCGCCGCCACGGGCACGCTCGCCCTGGAAGGCAGCCTGCGCGGCATCGCGGTCGATGCGGGTTCGCAGTCGGCCTACGTGACGCGCTTCAAGTCGAAGATGACGGGCGGCCAGCTGCACAAGGTGAACCTGCAGAGCTTCAGCGCCGCCACCCCGATCGCGCTGGCGGTCGACACGACCACGGTCGACACCGAGGCCGCCTCGCGCGGCGTGCCCAACTACCTGAGCCAGGTGGTGATCTCGCCCGACGGCGCGCGTGCGCTCCTGCCTTCGAAGAAGGACAACATCGTGCGCGGCACCTTCCGTGACGGCCTGCCGCTGGAGCACGACAAGACCGTGCGCTCCATCCTGTCGCAGGTGAACCTGCAGACGGCCGCGGAAGTGTTCAGCGAACAGCTCGACTTCAACGACCGCGCCCCCGCGCGCGCCGCGCTGTACTCGCCGGCCGGCGACTACATCTTCGTGGCGCAGATGGAAGGCAACCGCATCGCCATCGTCGATGCCTACAACCGTTCGGTGCGCGGCGAGATCAACGCCAGCAGCGCGCCGCACGGCCTGTACCTCGATGCGGCGCGCAAGCGCCTGTACGTCAACAACTTCCTGGCGCGCTCGGTGTCGGTGCACGACGTGGCGCAGGTGCTGTCCTCGGAGTCGGCCGCCCCGGCCTTCCTGCAGAACATCACCACGGTCGCGCAGGAGCCGATGGCCGCCGCGGCGCTGCGCGGCAAGCAGGTGTTCTACAACGCGTCGGACCGGCGCATGAGCATGAACAACTACATGTCCTGCGCGAGTTGCCATGCCGATGGCAGCGACGACGGCATGGTGTGGGATTTCACCCAGCGCGGCGAGGGCCTGCGCCGCACCATCAGCCTGCAGGGACGGCGCGGCACGGGCCACGGCAAGCTGCACTGGACCGCCAACTTCGACGAGGTGCAGGACTTCGAGCACGACATCCGCAACGAGTTCGGCGGCACGGGCTTCCTGACCAACGCCGACTTCTCGGCCACGGGCGACCCGCTCGGCGTGCCGAAGGCCGGCCGCAACGCGCAGCTCGACGATCTCGCGGCCTACCTGAACTCGCTGAACAAGTACATGCGCAGCCCGGCCCGCGCGGCAGACGGCAACCTCAGCGTGGACGCGGTGCGCGGCCAGACCGTGTTCAACACGGCCCAGTGCGCGACCTGCCACACGGCGGGCAGCCTGCGCGACGGTCTGCGGCACGACGTGGGCACCATCCAGCTCTCGTCGGGCAAGGGCAGCAACCAGCCGCTGGCTGGCGTGGGCTTCGACACCCCGACGCTCTACGGCACCTGGAGCAACCCGAGCTTCTTCCACAACGGCCAGAAGGCCACGCTGCAGGACGTGCTCGCGGGCGGCCACGGCAATGCCTCGAGCCTGCCGGCGGCCGACCTGCTGGCACTTGGCGAGTACGTGAAGTCGTTCGACACGGCACCGGCGATCGACACGCGCATCCGCTCGGAGGTCAACAACCTGTGCGTCAACGTGTCGGGCGGCTCGATGGCCAGCGGCGCCACGGTGGTGCAGTGGGCCTGCGGCAACGGCGCCAACGAGACCTTCACCGTCAACAGCAGCGGCGGCTACAGCCAGTTCGTCGCGAAGCACAGCGGCCTGTGCCTGGCGCAGGGCAACACCAACGCCGGCGGCGGCCCGGTGGTGCAGCTGGCGTGCACGGCGGGCGCGGCCACGCAATGGAGCGTGGTCGGGGCGACGCTGCGCAACCGGGTGTCTTCCGGCGCGTGCCTCGATGTGCCCGGCTCGACCACCACGCAGGGCACGGCGCTGTCCACCTACGCCTGCCATGGCGGGGCCAACCAGCGCTGGAGCCAGATCCCCTGAGCTCTTCTGTCCGTTCTCTCTCTTTTTCTCTCGCTCTCTCCAAAAAGGAAATCACGTGTCGGCACTCCAACTCTCCCTCCCAGGCGGCTATCGGTTCATTCCGGGCGTCCAGCAGTACTCGGCTGGCGTGGCCGCCGAACCTGGGTTTCGCATCGAGCGCGTGCGCTTCCTGGAGCCCCTGCCCCTGAAGCAGGGCTTTCGTCGCATCAAGGAAATCCTGGAGGAGGCCTCGCGTCCGCTGGCCGCCTTCTGCGCGTGCGAACTGCGGTCCCCGGCACCGTTCACCGAACAGGGCTTCGTCGAGTTCAACAACCTCTACGTGGGCACGTTGAAGGAATGGGGGATCTTCATCGGCGACCTGAACCCGGTGGCGCGAAGCAACGTGTGCCCCGCGCTGTCGCCGCCGTCGGAGCCTTCGTTCCATGCCTTCAGCTACACCGTGCCCGACGCCGAGGCGGCGGCGTCGTTCGTGGTGGCGGGCAGCGCCGAAGCGCCGGAAGGCAAGGGGCACTACCGCGACCATGCCGTGCGCCTGGGCGACACCTCGCCGCCCGCCATCCTGAAGAAGGCGCAGTGGGTGCTCGACGAAATGGAACGCCGCCTGGCGTCGCTGGGCTTCACCTGGGCCAGCACCACGGGCTCGCAGCTGTACACGGTGCACGACATCCATCCCTTCATCGCCGACGAGATCGTCAAGCGCGGTGCCGCGCGGCACGGGCTCACGTGGCACTACAACCGCCCGCCCGTGGTCGATCTCGAGTACGAGATGGATTGCCGCAGCGTCCAGTTCGAACGCGTCGCGGTCTGACCGCGCGCGGGTCGCCACACCTTCTCACCGAGATGCCCATGCCCAAGAAATTGCCGCATCGCCTGGCCGCCACCTGCCTCGTCCTGAGCGCGTTCCTGGCGGCCGGCCTCGCCGCTGCGCAGAACATCCAGGAGCGCACCTTCAAGTTCGCCTTCGTGAACCAGAAGGAGCATCCGCAGGGCATGGGGGCGCAGCGCTTTTCGGAGATCGTCGAGAAAAAGAGCGGCGGCAAGATGAAGGTGAAGCTCTTTCCTTCGGGCGTGCTGGGCGGCGATGCCTCGGTCATCGCCTCGCTGCAGGGCGGCACGGTGGAAATGACGATGGCGATTCCGGGCCTGCTCTCGGGCATGGCCCGGGAGTTCTCGCTGTTCGACCTGCCGTTCCTGTTCAACAACGAGAAGGAAGCCGACTTCGTGCTCGATGGCCCGGTCGGCCGCAAGCTGCTGGACAAGCTGCCCGAGAAGGGGCTGATCGGCCTCACGTACTTCGAGCACGGCTTTCGCAACGTCACCAACAGCCGGCGGCCGGTGGCGAAGATGGAAGACCTGCAGGGCCTGAAGCTGCGCGTGATGCAGATCCCCGTGATGATCGATGCCTTCCGCGCGCTGGGCGCCAACCCGTCGCCGCTGCCGCTGCCCGAGGTCTACACCGCGCTGGAGCAGAAGGCCGTCGACGGCCAGGAAAATCCGTACTCGCTGGTGGAAGCCTCGAAGTACTACGAGATCCAGAAGTACGGCTCCAACACGCGGCACGTGTTCAACCCTGTCGTGCTGCTGTTCAGCAAGAAGCGCTGGGAGCAGCTGTCGGAAGACGAACGCAAGATCCTTCTCGATGCCGCCCGGGAGACGCAGCCCTTCCAGCGCGCCGCCAACCGCGACGTCAACGCCAGGGCCGCCGAGTTCCTGAAGGGCCAGGGCATGGTGTTGACCGAATTCCCCGCCGCCGAGCGCGAGCGCCTGCGCGAGAAGCTCGCGCCGGTCACGGACAAGCATGTCAGGCAGATCGATCCGGCGCTGACCCAGGAACTGTTCTCCGAGCTCGGCAAGGCGCGCGGCAGCGCCGCCAGATAGCCAGCCAACCAACCACCAAGGAATGACGAATGAAGCTGTTGCGTTACGGGGCCGTCGGCCAGGAAAAGCCGGCGATGCTCGACGCAGAAGGCCGCTTGCGCGACCTCTCCATGCACGTGAACGACATCGCACACGAGGTGCTGTTGCCCGCCGGCCTGGCGCGCCTCGCCGCGCTGGACCCGCAGAGCCTTCCGCTGGTGGAGGGCTCCCCGCGGATCGGTGCCTGCGTGGCCGGCTCGGGCAAGTTCATCTGCATCGGGCTCAACTACTCGGACCACGCGGCCGAGACGGGCGCCACGGTGCCGCCCGAGCCCATCGTCTTCCTGAAGGCGACCTCGGCGATCGGCGGACCGAACGACGTGCTCGAGATTCCGCGTGGTTCCACCAAGACCGATTGGGAGGTGGAGCTGGGCGTGGTGATCGGCAAGACCGCGAAGTACGTCAGCGAAGCGGACGCGATGGACCACGTTGCGGGCTACTGCCTGATCAACGACGTGTCGGAGCGCGCCTTTCAAACCGAGCGCCAGGGCCAGTGGACCAAGGGCAAGTCGGCCGACACCTTCGGACCGATCGGGCCCTGGCTCGTGACACCCGATGAAGTGCCCGACCCGCAGCAGCTGGACATGTGGCTGGAGGTCAATGGCGTGCGGCGCCAGAGCGGCTCCACGGCCACCATGGTCTACGGCGTGCGCTACCTGATCGCGTACCTCTCGCAGTTCATGAGCCTGCGCCCGGGGGACATCATTTCCACCGGAACCCCGCCCGGCGTGGGCATGGGGTTCAAGCCACCGGTCTACCTGAAGGGCGGCGATGTCGTCACGCTGGGCATCGAAGGGTTGGGCACCCAGCGGCAGGTTGCCGCGCAGTTCGACTGAAGGGGAGGTGGCAGGGGGCGGCAGCGGGCCGTGAGGCGCCCGCTGCTGCCGCTGTGTCAGACCAGCGTGGCGCTCACGCCGCGTTGCACCACGGGCGCGATGCCGGCGTAGAAGAACGCCAGGCTGTCTTCCGGCCCGTTGACGGCGCGCCCGCGCACCTTGGCCATGGCGCAGACGCCGACCTGTGCGCTGTCGGGGCCGATCACGAGGACGAAGGGGTTGTCGTCGTCGCCACGCAGGTAGCGTCCGCCGAACTCGCGGCGTGCGGTTTCGAACACGTAGGCCGACGCCAGGAAGTGCAGGTCGTCGGGCAAGGGCGCCTGCTGCTGGAAGAAGTCTTCGAGCACCTGGTCGACCAGCACCAGCGAGGCTTCGGAGTAGTCGAGCGCCGCGCCGTCGATGGGCGTGCCGGGTTGCGAAAAAGCGCCGATGAAATCTTCCGCCTGCGAGGCCATGCCGGCTTCGAGCGTCGACGGCATTTCTACTTCCGGTTCCTTTTTCTTCTTCAGGAAATCGAACAGTCCCATGGTGCGTCTGCGCCTTTCTCTTGCGGATGGAGGAGGCCGCAGGCTAGCGCAGAACGCGCACGCGGCGATGACGGGGGGGAGGAAGCTCAGGCCTGCACCGCAGCCGACAGCTGCCGCAGCATCACCGACTGCCGTGCCTCTTCGGCGTCGCGCAGGCTCTTCGCGGCGCGCGCCGCGACGTAGGTGACGTACAGGGTCTCGACGGCCCGTGCCCATTCGTGCGCCTTCTGCGACACGCCTTCCGCCTTCACCGGCGAGCCGGTGGCCATCGGCGTCGACAGGTCGTCCACCGGACGGGCCGGTACCTCGACGCCGGCCTTCCCGAGGATCACGGCTTTCTGAAGGATGGTGAGCATGGACGGACCTCTCTTTTTTCTTGTTCCAGATTAGCGGCGCCCTTCGCGGGTCGCTATTCGCCAGATGACGTATCCGCCCCCTGAATTCAAGGTGAACTTTCAGCTACATGGGGTTTGCCCGGGGCAGCCGGAAGCAGTGCCTACACGAAGCGCCATCGGCCTCTCGCAATGTCCCTTCGGCGGTTCTGGATGCAAATAATATTTGTTTGCATTCTCAATACAATTGATGCTGATCAGTTGGTACGCAACAACAACAACGCATCCGAGAGCGGCCCTGTTTTTCCTGCCGTTTCCCGTGGAGTTTTTGCATGTTGTTTTCGCGTTGCGGCCGTCGGCCGCGTCCGTCGGTGCTGGCGCTGGCCGCCGCATCTCTTTTCTCTCCCGCCCTGTTCGCCCAGACGCCCGCTGAACAACAACTGCGCGAGGTCGTCGTCAGCGCGACCGGCTTCGAGCAGGAACTCAAGGACGCGCCCGCTTCCATTTCGGTGATCACGCGCCAGGAGCTGGAAACACGCCAGTTCCGTGACCTGGCCGAGGCGCTGCAGAACGTCGAAGGCATCGACGTGGGTGGCTCGACCGGCAAGACCGGGGGCCTGGACATCTCGATCCGCGGCATGCCCAGCGACTACACGCTGATCCTCATCGACGGCCGCCGCCAGAACGTGGCCGGCGACGTGACGCCCAACGGCTTCGGCGCCGCGCACACCAGCTTCATGCCGCCGCTGGCGGCCATCGAGCGCATCGAGGTCATCCGCGGCCCGATGTCCACGCTGTACGGCTCCGACGCCATGGGCGGCGTGGTCAACATCATCACGCGCAAGGTGGCGCGCGAATGGGGCGGCCAGGTGACGATGGAAACCGGCATTCCGCAGGACAGCGAGTGGGGTTCGCAGACGCGCTCCAGCGTCTACCTGAGCGGCCCCGTGGCCACCGACCTGCTGGGCCTGACCCTGCGCGGCAACATCTACCGCCGCGAAGCCGCCGACTGGGTGCTGGCCCCCGGCCAGGCGCAACCCGCGACGGCGCGCAACCCCGCGCCGGCCGAGAGCCGTCAGCACAGCGTGGGCGGGCGCCTGATGCTCACGCCCAACCGCCAGCACGACATCTGGCTCGACGTGGAATCGGGCCGCAGCTGGTACGACAACGAAGACGGGCGCCTGGGCACGCGCGATGCCGCCGCGCCCAACCGCACCGGCAACAACCCGCCGGGCTACCAGGACGCGCTGCGCTTCAACCGCGACCAGGTCGCCATCGGTCACACCGGGCGTCTGGGCTTCGGCACGGTGGAAAGCAGCCTGATGCACACCACCACCGAGACCGTCGGCCGCACGATTCCCGGCGGCGCCATCCCGCGCAATGCCGCGGCCCGCCGCACCGTGTACTGGCTGAACGAAGCCGACCGCGGCCGCGCGCGCGAACTCAAGACCACCAACCTCGTGCTCGACAGCAAGCTCGTCGCGCCGGTGGGCGATGCCCACGTGCTGACCGTCGGCGGCCAGTGGTGGGACGCCAAGCTGGTCGACGGCCTGCTGCCCCGCTCGCAGAGCCAGACCATGTGGGCGTTGTTCGCCGAAGACGAATGGCGCCTTGCGCCCGGCCTCACCGCCACGCTGGGCGGGCGCTACGACCACCACAGCGCCTTCGGCGGCCACGTGAGCCCGCGCGGCTACCTGGTCTGGGACGCCACGCCGCAGTGGACCTTCAAGGGCGGCGTCAGCAAGGGCTTCCGCGCGCCGCGCCTGAACCAGCTGATCGACGGCATCAGCGGCGTGAGCGGCCAGGGCGCCACGCTCAACATCGGCAACCCGAACCTCAAGCCCGAGACCAGCACCAGCACCGAGCTGTCGGCGCTGTTCAACAACCAGAAGGGCCTGACCGCGTCGGCGACCCTGTTCCACAACAAGGTGAAGGACAAGATCGCCAGCGGCGGCGACTGCAGCGTGGCGCGCATCTCCAGCTGCGTGGTCGACCCGACCGCCAACTACTCCGTCAACGTCGACCAGGCCAAGACCTGGGGCATGGAACTGAGCAGCCGCGTGCAGCTCACCAAGGCCTGGGGCCTGAAGGCGGGCTACACCTGGACCGACAGCGAAGTGATCGAAGGCGGCGTGAAGAACGGCAAGCTGGCCGACACCGCGCGCCACCTGCTGCATGCGCAGCTCGACTGGAACCCCGACGCCAAGTGGCGCTTCTGGCTGCGCGGCGAATACCGCGGCAAGAGCCCGCGCTTCACCGGCGACCCCGCGCGCCTCACGGGCAACAACCTGGCGATCTACCGCGCGGTGGGCGACATCAAGGCCTACCACCTGTTCCACCTGGGCGGCTCCTACCAGGTGTCGAAGAACGTGCGCCTGAACGCCAACATCAACAACCTGTTCAACAAGGACTTCCGCAAGTTCCAGCAGGTGAACCTGGCGGGCACCTCGGCCTGGGTCAACGAGTACTTCCAGGGCGGCGCGTCGGTGGCGGGCACCACGCCGGCGGGACGCACGATCTGGCTGTCGGCGAACGTGACGTTCTGACGCCGGCGATGGCCACGGCGGGCCGCGCGGGCCTCAGGGGTCCGTGCGCGCCTGCCACACCAGCGTGGCCGCGCTCAGGTCTTCGAGCGCACTGCCCACGGCCTTGAACACCGTGCGCTCGGCATCGCCCGTACGCCCGGGTCGGGTGCCACGGCACAGCTCGGCGAGCGTGCCCTGCACCGCGTCGGCACGCAACGTGCCGGCCGCGATCGCGTCGAGCAGGTCGCCGGCCTTCTGCAAGGCTTCGGGCGTGTCGATGAAGGTGCGCGTGCCGTCGAAACACTGCACATCGGCCTCGCGCATCGCGGGCGTGAAGCTGCCGATCAGGTCCAGGTGCGCGCCCGGCGTCAGCCATTCGCCGCGCACCAGCGGCGTGGTCGCCAGCGTGGCGCAACTCACGATGTCGGCACTGCGCACCGCCGCCTCGAGGTCGGTGCCGGCCGCCTGCGCGTTCCATCCTTCGGCACGCCATTGCTCGGCCAGCGCTTCGGCGCCCTCGGGCCGATGGTTCCACACCCACACCTCGTCGATGGGCCGCACGCTCGCGTGTGCGGCGGGCAGCATGCGCGCGATGCGGCCGGTGCCCAGCACCAGCAGCTTGCGCGCGTCGGCGCGCGCCAGGAACGAGGCGCCCAGCGCCGATGCCGCAGCCGTGCGCCGCGCCGTGATCTCGTTGCCGTCCATCATCGCCAGCGGCACGCCGGTGCGCGCGTCGTACAGCACGTAGGTCGCGTGCAGCCCGGGCAGGCCGCGCGCGCCGTTGCCCGGAAAGATGTTGATCGTCTTGATGCCCAGGAAGCCCGCGTCGCTCCACGCCGGCATGATCAGCACCGTGCCGCGCGTGGCCGCGTCGCCGCCGGTCTCGATGCTGTGCACGTGGCGCGGCGGCACCTGCGCCTCGGCCGCGAAGGCGGCGCGCAGCGCGGGCACCAGCCGCTCGAAACCCAGGGGTGCGGCGGTGGCCGCTTCGTCGAAGTGTTTCATGGGCGGGCAGGCAGCGCCGGAGCGCTGTCGAAGAAGGTGGTGAGGGCTTGCCGGTAGGTGGCGCCAAAGCGCGGCGCCGCCATCGGCTCGAGGTGACCGGCGCCTGGCACCTCGATCAGTTGCTTGGGTTCTTTCGCATCGGCCAGCAGGCGTTGCGAGTGGCCGTGCGGAATCACCGCATCGGCCGTGCCGTGGATCAGCAGCAGCGGAATCGGCGCGAGGGCCGCGACGAACTTCGAGGCCGCGTAGTCGTCGCGCACCAGCAGGCCGGCACCCGGCAGCTTGTCGTTGGCGATCGAGCGGTACGAATAGAAGGTCGACTCGATCGCCACCGCCTTCACGCCGGCCCGGTTGCCCGAGCCCACGGCCGCGATCGCGTTCGTGCCGCCCAGGCTCTGCCCGAAGACGAACAGCCGCGACGCATCGACGTCCGCGCGGGCGCGCACATGGTCGAGCGCGGCGTTCGAATCCTCGAACACGCCGCGGGGTTCGGGCTCGCCGTCCGATTCGCCATAGCCGCGGTAGTCGAACACGAAGACGTTGTAGTCCTGCGCGGGCAGCCACGCCACGAAGCGCCAGTGGCTGCTCATGTTCTGCGCGTTGCCGTGGAAGTGCACCACCGTGCCCTTCGCCGCCTTCGGGTCCGCCCGGCCCGCGGCGGGAATGAACCAGCCGCTCAGTCGCGTGCCGTCGGCGCTGGTGAAGCGCACGTTCTCGTAGCGCAGGCCCAGCGCGTCGGGCGTTTCGTAGCGCACGCGGTCGGGGTAATAGAACATCGACTGCACGCAGCCGCCGAGCAGGAAGAGGGGCAGCGCGGCGAGCGACATCCACCATCGGCGAGCGGGTGCGGTGGTTCTGGTCATATGCGGCGCGATGTCGGCGTTTCCGGTGGGGGAGTCTGTCGGTTGGAGAACTTCAGCAAGAGGTTGATGCAAAGCGCGTGCAGGCCGAACGCAAGCAAGCCAGGCACATAGACCATGAAGAAATCGCGCCAAAAAAAGTCGGGCCTGCCGCCAGAGCCAGCAATCAGCGAAGCAAAAAACAACGCGGCGATCAGTGTGGAAAGGGCGAACGGACGAGAGGTCGAGCGACAGCAAAGATAGAGGTAGTACGCGGTAAGGGCGGCACCGAGCCAGAGGCCCGGAATGATCAGTGCTTCGGGGCCCATGCAGGTTCCTTGTTCGGGTGAATCGAGTCCTGGATGCTGCCGGCCTGGATCAGGTAGCGGCTCTCGGTAACTGAAAGACATGCATGTCCATCCAGCGCCCCGACGCGTTCTCGATGAGCACGACCTCCGTGCAGCGCGCCTGCACCGGCCCCGACGCAAGCAGCCGCGCCTGCAGTTCGATGGCTGCTTCTTCCGCATGCTGCGCGTTGCCGTGCGCCACCGACAGATGCGGAACGATGTCGTCATGCGCTCCGTCGTACGGCGGGAATTCCGGAAACGCTTTCACCAGCGCACGCGTCATCTCGATGAACGGCGCAGCGGGCTCCGGTGCCAGGTAGGCGGTCTCGGGAAAGCGCCCGACCTTGCCGAGCACGAACGAGAACGGCGCCGTGCGTTGCAGTACGCGCCGCGCGCGGTCGAGCACCTCGTCGGTGATCAACGCGGGGTCCATGAAGGGCACGAGCAGCGTGATGTGCGCGGGCACGCCGAGCGCCACGGTGGGGTCGAAGCGGCGGCGAAGGTCTGCGGCGATGGGTTCAGCCGCGGGAACCTTCACGGCGAATGCGGAGATGGGCATCGGGCGGAGGATAGCCCATCGATGTCCGGATTCGCTCCCGGAAAACGCGGCGACGAAGGCGCCTTCTGCCTCAAAAGAAATCGGCCTCCCGCAGTGCTTTCGCGGCGACCACCAGCCGTCGGACGGTGATGCCGATCTGTTCGTGTTCCACCCCATTCGACAAGACGGCGCCCGCGTGGAAGTCCGGCTCCAGGGTGACCCGGTAGCGCATCTGGAAGCGGATGGCGCTGTTGATGGTCTCGATGACCATGTACAGCGCGTTCTCGTTGAACTGCTTGCCGGTCTTTGCGCCGGAGGCCTTGAGCACCTGCCAGTCGTCCTGCTTGTGAGCTCGAAGGTCTCCCAGATCGTGCCGCCAGGCATCCATCAGCTTGTCGCAGATGGCCAGCCCGATCTGGTCGTCGAGCGTCGATGCGTCGAGCACGATGGGCGTGCCGGTCTCGGCGATGCTCGTGGTCGAGGAGACGATGTACGTGCTGTCCCCGTACAGGTACAGGACCGCGCGCAGTGCCTTGCCGGTGCGCAACCTGGCGTCGTTGATCTCGACGGCGGAATGGTCGGGCGACGCCCTCCTGGCGGGCTCTTCCTTGGGAGCTTTCTTCAAGAAGTCGAACATGGACAGGTTCTCCTCAGTGCTTCGGCAGCGTTGAAATCCGGCCCCAGTCCAACCCCATCTTGGCCAGGTACTTGCGCAGCCGGTCCGCATCGTTGACCACGCTGCGCTGCGTCCGTGAGGCCTGGAACAGTTGGCGCCCCGCCTCTGACAAGCTGCGCGCCGGCCGACACACGCGCACCACCGCTTCGAGCTGCAGGCGATCGAACAGATCGAGCGCGGCGAACTTCTCTTCACCGAGCAGGGCTTCCAGGTCGACGTCGTCGCCCGCCGTCGTCGATGTGCCCACGCCTTCGTGCTTCCACAGCCAGCGCAGCCGCGCGATCTCCGCCTCGACCAGCGCGACGGCGATGCGCCCGCCGTCGGCCAGTGTGGCAAGCCGCGTCACACTGGCCGACAGGTCGCGGAAGTTGCCGCGCCAGATCGCCTCGCTGCTCTGCGCAAAGCGCAGGTAGGCCGTGCGCGCCTCGGCGTTGAAGCGCACCACGCGGTGGTTCTCGGCCGCGTGCAGGGCCAGCAGGTGGTCGAGGTTGGGCTCGATGTCCTCGGGCCGCTGTGCGAGGCCGGGCAGGTCGTAGGTCCAGAGGTTGATGCGCGCGAACAGGTCTTCGCGAAAGCGCCCCTGTGCCACGTCGCGGCGCAGGTCGCGGTGGGTGCCGGCGATGAGCTGGAAGTCGCTCTCCACTTCCTTGTCGGCGCCCACGGGGAAGAAGCGCTTTTCCTCGATGGCCTTGAGCAGCATCGCCTGTTCGTCCAGGCCCAGCTCGCCGATCTCGTCGAGAAACAGCGCGCCCTGGTGCGCGGTGCGCAGCAGCCCCGCGCGGTCGCTTGCCGCGCCGGTGAACGAACCCTTCTTGTGGCCGAACAGCGTGGAGGCCGCGCCGTCGCCGCGCAGCGTGGCGCAGTTCACCTCGACGAACGGCCCCGTCACCTGGTGGCGCGCCTGCTTCAGCTCGAACATGCGGCGCGCCAGGAACGACTTGCCCGCGCCCGTCGGCCCCACCAGCAGGATCGGCGCGCGCGAGCGCACGGCCACACGCTCGATCTCGTCGATGAGCGCGTTGAAGCGCGCGTTGCGCGTGGCGATGCCGCTCTTCAAAAAGGCGACCGCGTCGCGCTGGTCGGCGTCGAAGCGGCGCGCGATCGGGTCGTAGCGCGACAGGTCGAGATCGATGAGCGCGACCTTGCCGGCGTCGCCCTGGCGCTGCTTGCGCGGCGGCGAGGTCTGGGCCAGCACGCCCGGCACCACGCGCGATTCGGACAGCAGGAACATGCAGATCTGTGCCACGTGCGTGCCCGTGGTGATGTGCGTCCAGTACTGCTCGCGCTCGGGCTGGAAGGGGTAGGCGCGCGCCCAGTCGTACAGGCGCGTGTAGACCTCGCCGAAGTCCCACGGGTCTTCGAGGTCGAAGGGCACGAGGTGGACGGTGGTCTCGGGCGACACGGCGGCGATGTCGGCCTTCACCAGCTCGGCCAGCGCCGTGTGCTTGCGCGTGTGCAGCAGTTCGATGCGCGCCACCACCATGTCGTCGTGCTGCGCGAGCGAGACCGTGGGGCGCCACTTGTGCCAGCGGCCCGCGCCCTGGCCGGCATCGAGCTGGGTGCCGAGGAAACCGATGACGACGATGGGCTTCATGGATAAAAGGCTAGCTGAAATTCTAGAAATTATCCGAATGCTAGCAAGGGATCGGCGCCGTGTCACACCGGGAGAAGAAGAAATTTCCCTTGCCGGTCAATGACTTGCGTCGCCGTCGCCCTGTTTTCAGGCGCCGCGCGCGCAAGTTGGCACGCTCGCTGCAATAGAGAAAGGGTCCGGATGCAGTTCATCCGCTCCCAGGTGCCGCATGAAAGCGGCCCGGTGCCGCAGGCCAGACCTGTTCTTGGGTCCGCGGTATGCCGCTGTTGAACTGCTTTGGTCACTGGACTTGTTCCAGTCTGCTCATGGTGGAGCACCGTGCTAACCACACGGCGTGGCGGGTTCGATTCCCGCAAACAACCTTCGGCGGTGTTCGCACCGCCGCTTTGATGGGGGCGAAAGCCCCACCGCCCCGGCACACCGGAGCGAGGCGCAGGGCAGGGCCCGGCCGAGCGACACCGTGCCAGTGCAGGCGGCTTGCGCATCGCGCGTTCTGCCAGGAACCGCATGCAGCCATCGACGCAGAAGGAGGCGATGGCGCAGCCACCGCACCGACCCGTCGACCGCTGTACTGCTGACCTCGCAAACCACGGTGCCCGCCGCCTGCCCTTCGTGGGCCCCGACACGAAACGTAGACGAACGACAACCGCAACGAAGAAGAAGAGAGAGGAAGAAGAAATGCTGGGATTCACCCAATTCACCGTGAAGAAGAACGAACGCGTGCTGCTGCTGCGCAACGGCGATTTCGAGGGCCTGTACGCCGCCGGCAAGTACCGTGTGTTCACGGGGTTCGACACCGTGCAGCTCGAACGCTTCTCGCTGGCCGAGCCGGCCTTCGAGCACGAACTGGCCGACTACTTCCTGGCGCGCGAGCCGCAGCTGGTGCAGCGCGAGTTCGTGCAGGTGTCGCTGGGCGAGACCGAGGTCGGCCTGCGCCATGAAGACGGCGTGCTGGTGCAGGTGCTGCCGCCCGCCACCCGCAAGCTCTACTGGCGCGGCCTGCGCGAGCAGCGCGTCGACGTGATCGACGTGGCCGCCGATGCACGCCTGCCGGCCGAGCTGCTGGCCAAGCTGCAGAGCGTGGCGCTGCGTCCGCGTGCGGTGCAGGGGCTCGAAGGCGTGCTGCTGGTGCAGGTGCCCGAGTTCCACGCCGGCGTGCTGACCCTCGAAGGCCAGATGCAGGCCCTGCTGCCGCCGGGCAACCACGGCTTCTGGCGCTTCAACCGGCAGGTGGCGGTGACCAGCGTGGACCTGCGCTCGCAGATCGCCGAAGTGAGCGGCCAGGAAATCCTGACCCGCGACAAGGTGGGGCTGCGGCTGAACCTGTCGGCGGTGTGGCGCTTTGCCGATGTGCGCCAGGCCCTGGCGCAGATGCCGAAGCCGGCCGAGCATGTGTACCGCGAGCTGCAGTTCGGCCTGCGCGCGGCGGTGGGCGAGCAGACGCTCGACGCCCTGCTGGAGAACAAGTCGGCCATCGACCAGACGGTGCTGGCGCAGGTGCGTGAGCGGTTGGAAGGTTCGGGCCTGGTGCTGGAGAGCGTTGGCGTGAAGGACATCATCCTGCCGGGCGAGATGAAGACCATCCTCGCGCAGGTGGTGGAGGCCGAGAAGTCGGCCCAGGCCAACGTGATCCGCCGCCGCGAGGAAACCGCGGCCACGCGCTCGCTGCTGAACACCGCCAAGGTGATGGAGGGCAACCCCGTCGCCTTGCGCATGAAGGAACTCGAGACGCTGGAACGCGTGGCCGAGCGCATCGACAAGATCTCGGTGGTCGGCGGCCTGGACCAGGTGCTCAACGGACTCGTGACGCTGCGGCCGAACGGGTCCTGAGCGGTAGAGAAATGAGAGAGACACGGGCACGCAGGCACAGAAGGGAGCGCCACTGCCAAAAATGTTTGAAATTGCCGGCAGCCTGGGTAAGACCAGGTACGGCGGGCAAGTCGGTCGACGAGCAAGGTTGAGGATGCAGGTGCTGG
>Ga0105243_10001801_pt1 | contig 18399 bp, 15 predicted proteins | sample KBSM34metaG_FD_81525 | JGI IMG/M metagenome (GOLD analysis project Ga0105243, IMG submission 81525) | Miscanthus rhizosphere microbial communities from Kellogg Biological Station, Michigan, USA - KBS M3-4 metaG | ecosystem: Host-associated > Plants > Roots > Rhizosphere > Soil | place... | reverse complement strand
GCTCTTCCTGTTCGACCTGGCGACGCTGGACGGGATGTTCCGCGTGCTGGCGTTCATCGGGGTCGGGCTGTTGCTGCTGGCGGCGGGGACCCGGTACGCCCGGGCCTTCGCCGAGGGCGCACAGCGCGGTCGGGTGCAGACATAGCCACCCGACCGTTGGCTGCTCGCCCCGCCCTCAGTCCTCCTGGTGGCGGGCGAGCAGCTCGCTGACGCTCACCGTCGGCGAGCCGGCCGAGTGCCGGTGCCTGCCCTGATCCTCGTCCGCGTCCGCGGACTCGTCCGAGCCGTTTGTCTGCATCGGAGCCGTCATCGGAGGAGCCGCCTGCGGCGGCCGCGGCACCTTCAGCTCGGCCAACCAGCTCTCGATCGGACGGGAGTCCCGCTCCGCCTGCGCCGGGGCGGGTGCAACTCTGCTCGACTGTGGCGGGGCGGGTGCCCGACGCGGGGCCTGCTCCGGCGCGACGACGGGCGGGTGTGCCCGGGGGATCGGCTCGGTCAGAGGTTCCGACAGTGGCGCCTCGTGCTCGGCGATCGCGGTGGGAGCCGCGGTGCGCGCGGGCAGGACCTGCTCGACCGCGGCCCTGGTGAGCGGGACGGGATTCGCGGGCCGCGGCTCGACCGGGACGGGCATCGGGGGAGTCACGATCACCGGGACGTCGGACGGCATCCGCTCGTCCTCGAGAACCGGCTCGCCCAGGCCCAGCTTCTCCTGGATGCGCTTCATCCAGGCCGGCGCCCACCAGCAGTCGTCGCCGAGCAGCTTCATGGTCGCGGGCACCAGGAACATCCGGATCAGGGTGGCGTCGATGACGAGCGCGGCGATCATGCCGTAGGCGATGTACTTCATCATCACCAGTTCGGAGAAGGCGAACGCGCCGGTGACGACGATGAGGATCAGCGCGGCCGCGGAGATGATGCGGCCGGTGTGCGCGGTGCCGACCCGGACGGACTCGGTGGTGCTGGCGCCCTGTGCCCTCGCCTCCACCATCCGGGACAGCAGGAACACCTCGTAGTCGGTGGACAGGCCGTAGATGATGGCCATGATCAGCACCAGGACCGGCGACATGATCGGTCCCGGCGTGAAGTTGAGCAGCCCTGCGCCGTTTCCGTCGATGAAGATCCACGTCAGGATGCCGAGGGTGGCGCCGAGGCCAAGCGCGGTCATCAGCACGGCCTTGATCGGCAGTACCAGCGATCCGAAGGCCAGGAACATCAGCAGGGTGGTCAGTAGGACCACCATGGTGATCATCAGCGGCAGGTTGTCCAGCAGCGCGGCGATCGAGTCCTGCTCGATCGCGGGGGTGCCGCCGACCAGCATGGTCACCCCGTCGGGCACGTCCATGGCCCGGAGGTAGTCGATCGTCGCCTCGGAGTCGTTGCGGTCGACAAGGCCGGCCTTGAAGACGGTCACCCCGTCCTTGGTCGGGTTGTTGATCGTGAACTTCTCGACCAGACCGGGCGCTCCGTTGGCTTCCTTGACGATCTGGGTGATCTCTGCGCCCTGGGCGCCGTCGAGCACCAGTTTGACCGGCTCGGAACGGGAGTTGGGGAACAGCTCGTTGAACTCGCCCTGCGCGACGCGGGTCGGGTTGTCCGGGGGAAGGTAGGTCTCGTTGATGCCGCCGAACTTGATGTTCGAGATCGGGATGGTGAGCAGCAGCAGGCCGATCACGATCGGGATGGTCACCTTGAGCGGGTGCTTCATCACCCACTGGGTCAGCCGGCCCCAGACACTGTTCTCGATCTCGTCGGTGGTCTTGGTCTTGCGCATGAACTTCAGTCCGAGCGCGTCCACCCGGCGACCGAGAATGGCGAGGATCGCGGGCAGCACCGTCACCGAGATCACCGCGGCCAGGATGACGGCCGCGATGGCGCCGTACGCGACCGACTTGAGGAAGCCCTGCGGGAAGATCAGCAGGCCGCCGAGGCTGGCGACGATCATCGTCGCCGAGAAGATCACGGTGCGCCCGGCGGTCATGACGGTTCGCCGCACGGCGTCGCCGGTGCTGTAGCCCTCGGCGATCTCCTCGCGGAAGCGGCTGACCATGAACAGCCCGTAGTCGATCGCCAGGCCGAGGCCGATCAGCGAGACCACCGGCACAACGAAGGCGTTGACCTCGGTGAGGTGGGTGATCAGTTTGACCACGCCGTTGGCGGCGATGATGGTCAGGCCGCCGACGATCAGTGGCAGCGCCGCGGCGACGACGCCGCCGAAGATGAAGAAGAGCAGGACGCCGACGGCGGGGATGGCCAGGATCTCCATGCGGTGCACGTCGTTGGCCATGGTGTCGTTGAGCGTGCCGGTGACCGGCTGCAGTCCGGTGAGCTGGACGTCGACCCCATCGATGTAGAACTGGTCGCGGACCTTCTTGAAGTTCCCGGCGACCTCGGTGTCGTTGTCGCCCTTGATCGCGACGCTGGCGAACGCGTGCTCCTTCGAGGGATCGGCCATCAGGGCGATCTTGGTCGACCAGTAGCTGGCGTTGATCTTGAGGATCTCGTCCGGGTTGTTCGCCGCCAGCTCGTCCAGGCTCTTGGTGATCTTCGCGCCGAACGCCGGGTCGTCGACGGTCTTGCCCTCGGGCGCGGTGTAGACGGGGATCACGTCGGCGACGGTGTCGCGTCCGAAGGTGCCGTCGGCCAGCTTGGCCGCCGCCACCGATTCGGAACCGGGGTCGTCCCAGCCGCTCTGGCTGAGATTGTTCTCCAACCCGAGGCCGTACGCGCCGAGGGCGAGCATCAGCCCGACCATCGCTCCGATCACGGCGAATCGGAGGCGGTAGACGAGTCGGCCCCAGGTGGCGAACACTATTGAACTCCTTGACGCCCGATGAGCAGGGCCGACAGCGGTCTGAACGGCTGCAACCAGGCACCCTCGTCGGGCAGGGACTCCAGGCTCACCCGCGGCAGCGGCTCGCGGAACACCCCTGGGATGTCCTCGAGGTCTACGAACTCGAGGATCTCCGAGGCGACCGCCCAGCTCGCGTGTTCGCGGAAGCCAAGAACCTGCACCGGAACACCGGTTGCAGCGATGTCCTCCAACGGTTCGCGAAAGGCCTGACCGTCGGCGGAGGCGACCATGATCCCGGCCAGCCCGCCGTCCCGAGCGCGAAGGGCGATGTGGTCGAGCATGTCGGCATCGACATCGCTGTCCTCATCGATCTTCGGCTTGGCGAACACCGCGAAACCAACATTACGCAAGGCCTCGACCCACGGGCGGACGACATCGGCGCTGCCCGAGGCGATGTTCGTGAACACCGTCGCCTCTGGTTCGAGGCGCACCCCGCTGGTGCCGGACAGCTCGGCGGTCCTGCCGAGGAGCCAGCGTCCGAGGGCGTCGAATCGTGGCCGGTAGGCGGCGGTGGGGCGGCCACCGAGGATCGCGCCGAGGCCCATGTCCAGGTTCGGCGCGTCCCACACCAGCAGCACCCGCTTCTGGTGCCGTACCTCACGCGCCTCGTCCGCGAGTGAGTTTGCCCCCACGGCGTCGGTCGGTGTCGTGTCCGGTAACCGCTCGCTCACACTCATGCTCGAACCTTTCCCCAGATCAGCTCTGTGATGGGTCGGCCAACCTGCTGCGCCTTGTTCTCGAATTTGGTGACCGGTCGTTCGTGGGTCATCGGCGAATCGGCCGGACCCTGCGCGAGATCATCCCAGTCGAGCGGCGTCAGCAGCGGTTCGGCATTGCCTGCCTCGGCGATCCACTCGGCGTACTCGGCGTGATCGGTGGCGACGTGCAGCACGCCGCCCGGCATCAGCCGTTCCGCGATCAGCTTGAACGTCGGCCCCTGCAGGAGCCTGCGCTTGTGGTGGCGGGCCTTGGGCCAGGGGTCAGGGAAGAACACCCGGACGCCGGTGAGCGACTCCGGTCCCAGCATGTTCTCGAGCACGTCGACGGCGTCGCCGCGCAGCACCCGGATGTTGGGGATCGAATCCCGCTCGATCGCCTGCAGCAACTGGGCGAGACCGGGCCGGTACACCTCGATCGCGATCAGGTTCGCGTGCGGCTCGGCCTTGGCCATGGCGGCGGTCGCGGTGCCGGTGCCGCTGCCGATCTCCACGATGGTCGGGGCCTCGCGGCCGAACCACCCGGCGACGTCCAGCGGCGCGTCGGAGACATCGGCGCCGATCTCGGGCCACAGTCGGTCCCAGGTCTGCTGCTGAGGGTCGGTCAGTGCGCCGCGGCGCGAGCGGAAACTGGTCACCCGGGGGTACAGGCGGGAACCCTGTTCGGTGGCCCCTGCCACCCGGGATTTTGCGTCATTCACCCGACCATTGTCACGCATGACGGAGGGTTGTGGCAGGTGGGTCTGAAGTGAAAGTTGAGACTTTCCCGGGCGGGTGCCGCCGGGTGGGGGTCCGGACGCGGGTCGCGCCGCCGCGGCCGCCGCCGGTGAACAGGTCGCGACCTGGCGTTTCGGTGATGTGATCGACGAATTCCAGGCCTCGTGGTGCGTCGGGCCACGGAGGCTGCGATCATTCGGGGCGCGCCGGGGGGCGCGTTCTTTTCTTTGGGGGGTGGCGCGATGGCGTCGATGAAATTCGATGCGACGGTCGACGGGTTACGACGATCGGCGACGGAGGCGGATCCGGCGGCCGGGGCTCTGGTGAGCCGGGCTGTCCGGCGGTATCGCGCTCCGGTGCGGATAGAGGTGACCGGGCGCGCTGGCGTCGGGCGGTCCGCGGTCATCACGGCGCTCGGGCCGATGCAGGGGGCCGAGGTCGTCGAGACCCCCGCCTGGGACGTGCCGGGCGGCGAGGACCCGGCACTGACCGCGGAACTGATCGTGCTCGTGGTGTGCGACCCGCCGCGCCGCGCCGACGTGGCCGCGGCGGGCATCGCGGGGGATCGGGGGCTGGCCGTCCTGAACAAGGCGGACACGTTGGCCGACTCCGCGGTCGCCGCCGAGCGCACCGCGGCGGCCCTCGGTGTGCCCTGTCTGCCCGTGGACAGTCGGTCGCAGTTCGGGGTGGCCGATCTGCGGATCGCGGTCACCGATCGGCTCGAGGCCTGCCTGGCCGCCAGGGCAGCGGCGCTGTCGGCGGACCTGCGGGCGCTGATCGGGACCGCCAGCGTCCGCGACGCGGTGGAGGAGTACCTGGCGGGCGACGAGGCGCTGACTGTCGCGGTCGCGGCGATCCTCCCGCACGAAGGGGAGATGCCGGCGGAGTCGCCGCCGGACGATCCCGCTCTCGCGCTGCGTCGGGCCCGGACGTGGCGGGGCCGGATGAACGGTGGCTTCGACGCCCGCGGCACAAGGGCGGCCCTGACGCTGCACCGGAGCGCGGTTCGGCAGTGGGTCCGCGGGGAGGTCCGGTGAACGAGACGGTGCCGCCGGAGTTGGCCGCCGTCCTGCGCCGGTGGAATCCCGGCGCGCTGCCCGGTCTGGAGCGGCCCGCGCCGCCCGCGCCGGATCCGGGCGGCGCGGTGACGGTGGTGGTCCTCGGCGTGCCCGGCAGTGGTCGCGGCGATCTGATCGCTGCGCTCACGGAGGGCGGGGCCGGGAGCCGCGAGCTGCGGTTCGCCGAGGCACCCGATCCCGCGGCAGGCGTGGCCCTGATGGTGCTCGACGCCGCGGCACCGCTCGGTCGGGAGGAACTCGAACTGTTGCGGGCCGGCGCCGAGTCCGCGCACACCGTGCTCTTCGCGCTCACCGGGGTCGACGCGCACCACGACTGGGCGGCGGTCGCCCGGCGGAACACCGAGCTGCTCACCGAGCACCTGCCCCGATTCGCGGGTGTCGTGATCCATCCGGTCTCGGTGCCGGACGGTCGCGGCATCGAGGAGCTGCGTGCGGCGATCCTCGAGGCGACCACCGCCGTCCCCGAGCGACAGGCACGGCTGCGCATGCGGGCCGCGGGCGCGGCCGAACAGGCCGCCGCCCTGATCCGGGGCTCCGCCGAATCGCTGCGCGCGACCGACGACACCGCGGCCCTGCGGGCAGAGCGGTCCGCGCTGGTGGCAGACCGGGACGGGTGGCGCGGCGATCGGGCCGCGGTCCTGCGCAGGCTCACCGCGCTGGCCCGGGTGGAGCTGGTGCACGAGGTGAGCGACCAGGTACGGGCGGAGTCCACCGCGGCACGGGAGGCCATCGACCGGGCCGACCGCACCGCGCTGGCGGCATCCCCACAACACCTGCGGGACGCGGTCGCGGCGCTCACCGCGAGGGTGGATGCGGCGGCGGATGCGCGCCTGGCCGAGGTCAGCGCGCGGGTGCTGGGTGGGGCGCTGCACGACGAGAACCGAACGCCTACCGTGCCGGCGATCGAGCCGCCCGCGCCGCGGCACCGCGGGCTCGAGGACCGGATGATGATCGTGTTCGGGGCGTCCGCCGGGCTGGGCCTCGGCCGGATGGTGATGGCCCCGCTGTCGACCGTGCCCGCGCTCGACCTCGCCAGCATCCCGGTGACCCTGCTTCTCGGTGGCGGCGCCGCGTGGTGGCTGACAAGGGCCCGCGGGCACCTCGCCGATCGCGCACACCTTCGCCAGTGGGCGGTGGAGACCCTTGCGACGGTGCGGTCGGTGTTGGAGCAGCGGGTGCTCGGCCGGCTGGTCGACACCGAGGCCCGGTGTGCGGAGGCGATCCTGGCGAGGCATCGGGAGCGGACGCGCGAGTCCGAGGACCGGCTGGCGGCGCTCGATCGGCAGCTGCGGGAGCGCGCGGGCAGCAGGGCCGGGAAACTGGCCGCCTGCGACCGTGACCTCGCCGTGCTGGAGGTGTACGCGAGCGTCACCGTTCGGTAACGGTGGAACCGCCCGCGGCGGCGCTGCGTCCAATCAGTAGCGACCAGTCCAGCCAACGGAAGGAGTCGTGGTGATGATGCACGACGACATGCTGCTGCTCGGCACGCTCGGCACGCTCGGCCCCGCCCAGCACCCGATGGGCCCCGACGCCGGCGAGATGGAGCTGCACGCTCCCACCGCGGACCTCGACGGCGACGGGATCCTCGACACCAGGACCTACTCGACGGGCGGGACCCTGTATGTGGCCTCTGACCTGGACGAAGACGGGTTCGCCGACCATGTGACCGCCATCGAGGGCGACGGTGGGTACGAGTCATGGCAGGCCAACCGTGGGGCCGACGGCGAGGTCCGGTGGGCCAGGACCGACCACGGCAGCCTGTAGGCGCCGAGCGTTGGATCCGCGGCCGGAGCGGAGTGGATCACGAGGGGTCGCCGGCTGTGCCGTGGGCGATTTTTCGCAATTGGCTGTGGGGTTGGACGCTTGTCCGTATAAAGGTCACGGTGCGATGACCTCGCCCACCCCCTGCAAATCCGGCGCCCGTCGGCCGTGACAGTCCGGCACTACGTGGTTGGCGCTGTAACTGATCGAATGGAGATCTCCACATGTCTCACACCCCGATGCGCCGCACTGCGGCAGTGGCCGCGTCTGCCGCCCTCGTCGCCGCCGGTCTGACCGTCGGCCTCGGCGCCGGCACTGCCAGCGCCGCCGAGTGCAGCCAGTCCAGCACGGCCACCAAGAACGACATCTCGACGTGGGGCGTCACCCACACCTACTCCAAGACGGTCTCGGCCACCCAGGCCGCCCCGGGCACCCTCGTCACGTACACGACGGTCGTCGGCACCACCGGCATCGGAAACCCGTATGTCAACACCATCAACGACATCCCGCCGGTGGGCTTCGGCGCTCCCGTCAAGGCGACCGTGACGGCGTTCTCGGTTGGCATCCCGACCGGCCAGCACGAGGCTGATGTCACCCCCACGGCGAACGGCGACGGCTGGAAGGTGACCAGCACCGGCTGGTTCGTCAACTCCGGCAACCCGGTCACCCTGAAGACGACCTACAAGGTTCCTGCCAATGCCGCCCCCGGCTCGCAGATCACCAGCCGGGGCACCGGCGTCGCAGGCACCGTCGGTGTCGGCACGGAACTGCCGAACCTGACGGCTTGCTTCACCGTGCGTATCCCCAACCCGGGTGAGGCCGTGCTCAGCGTCGCGGACGGCACCGGCACCGGTTCCGCCGAGGGTCAGCTCAGCTCCACCGGCTCGATCAGCGACGTTCTCGGCGACACCATCAGCAACGTCCTCAAGAACGGCAGCTAGTCCTTTCTGAACAGCTAGACCACGAACACCCCCGGAGATGTCGGGAGGGGACCGTCGGGGACCCCTCCGAGGACGAGCGTTCGGTCCTCAGTCGCCTCCGGGGGTGTTCGGCTGTCTCCGGCCGTCTCAGGCCTGCGCGCGGCCGAGAACGCCCCGCGTGAGATCACTGAATCGGTCTTGTGACTCATCGGACAAGACCCGATTCCCTACGGGGGGACACTCAGCGTTAACCTCGTACCAGGACACCCGGCGCCCGTGTCCTCCGTTTGCCGTCTGCGTTCGCACGCATGCGTCGACGGAGCAGCGGGATGCGCCCCGCCGAGAGGGGAAAACCGACTACATCGTCAAGTGCATTCGTGCAGCTGACGGTGGTTGGACGGTTCCGGCACACCCAGGAGAGTTTGATGACCTCAGCGACCATTCCCGGTCTGAACGGAACTGACGGCACCGCACCCACCTCGCACAGCGAGCTGCTCGCCTGGGTGCAAGAGGTTGCCGAGCTCACCCAGCCCGACCGCGTCGTGTTCGCCGACGGCTCCGACGAGGAGTGGGAGCGGCTCACCGACAAGCTGGTCGAGGCGGGCACCTTCACGCGGCTCAACGCGGAGAAGAAGCCGAACTCGTTCCTCGGCAATTCGGATCCCTCCGATGTGGCGCGCGTCGAGTCGCGGACCTACATCTGCTCCCGCGAGGAGATCGACGCCGGCCCCACCAACAACTGGATGGACCCGGCCGAGATGCGCGGCCTCATGACCGACCTCTACCGCGGCAGCATGCGCGGACGCACCATGTACGTGGTGCCGTTCTGCATGGGCCCGCTCGGTGCCGACGACCCGAAGCTGGGCGTGGAGATCACCGACTCCGAGTACGTCGTCGTCTCGATGCGCATCATGACCCGGATGGGCCAGGCCGCGCTCGACAAGCTGGGCTCCGACAAGCCGTTCGTGAAGGCGCTGCACTCCGTCGGCGCGCCGCTGGCCGACGGCCAGGCCGACGTGCCGTGGCCCTGCAACGACACCAAGTACATCACCCACTTCCCCGAGGACCGCGAGATCTGGAGCTACGGCTCCGGCTACGGCGGCAACGCCCTCCTGGGTAAGAAGTGCTACTCGCTGCGCATCGCGTCGGCCATGGCCCACGACGAGGGCTGGCTGGCCGAGCACATGCTGATCCTCAAGCTGATCTCGCCGGAGGACAAGGCGTACTACGTCGCGGCGGCCTTCCCGTCCGCGTGCGGCAAGACCAACCTCGCGATGATCCAGCCGACCATCCCCGGGTGGCGCGCCGAGACCCTCGGCGACGACATCGCGTGGATGCGCTTCGGTGAGGACGGCCGCCTGTACGCCGTCAACCCGGAGTTCGGCTTCTTCGGCGTCGCGCCGGGCACCAACTACGGCTCGAACCCCAACGCGATGAAGACGCTCGAGGCGGGCAACTCGCTGTACACGAACGTCGGACTCACGGACGACGGCGATGTGTGGTGGGAGGGCCTCGAGGGCGACCCGCAGCACCTGGTGGACTGGAAGGGCAACGACTGGACCCCCGAGTCCGGCGAGAAGGCCGCCCACCCGAACTCGCGCTACTGCACCCCGATGTCGCAGTGCCCGATCCTGGCCCCCGAGTGGGACGACCCGCAGGGCGTGCCGATCTCGGCGATCCTGTTCGGCGGCCGCCGCAAGACCACCGTCCCGCTGGTCAGCGAGTCCTTCGACTGGCAGCACGGCACGTTCCTCGGCGCGACGCTCTCCTCCGAGCAGACCGCCGCGGCCGAGGGTGCGGTCGGCACCGTTCGCCGCGACCCGATGGCGATGATCCCGTTCATCGGCTACAACGCCGGTGACTACCTGAACCACTGGATCACCCTCGGCAAGAACGCCGACTCGGAGAAGCTGCCGAAGATCTTCTACGTCAACTGGTTCCGTCGCGGCGACGACGGCCGGTTCCTGTGGCCCGGGTTCGGCGAGAACTCCCGCGTGCTCAAGTGGATCATCGACCGCATCGAGCACAAGGCAGGCGCACAGGCCACCCCGATCGGATACGTGCCGACCGCGGCCGACCTGGAGCTGACCGGGCTCGACGTCGAGGCCGCTGACGTCGACGAGGCGCTGGCCGTCAACGTCGACGAGTGGAAGCAGGAGATCCCGCTCATCACCGAGTGGTTCGAGTTCCTCGGCGAGAAGGTGCCCTCCGGCATCCGCGACGAGTTCGAGGCGCTCAAACAGCGTCTGGGCTAGTCCGACCCAGTTCTCCACCGATGCCACATCGGTTCACCTCGCGTGAACCGGTGTGGCATCGGGTCGTTCAGGGGGATGGGCGCGGGCCTGCGTCAGGCGAGCAGGCTCGGCTCGTCCTCGTTCGACAGCGTGAGCACGGCCTTGACGATGTGCGGGTGCGCCTCGAGCTGACCCTCCAGGTCGCGCAGGATGCCTGCCACCGTGTGCTCGGCCAGGTCACCAACCAGGTCGACGCCCGCGACCAGGTACACCTGCCGGGGGCCCAGGTACTCCATCCGCAGGAACGTCACCCGGCTCACCTCGGGAAGCGACAGCAGCGTCTCGAGACCGGCGCCGCGCAGCTGCGGCGACGCCTCCTCGCCGACCAGGAACCGCCGGTTGCGGTCGATGAGGATCAGCGCGATCACGCCGAGCAGCACGCCGACCGCGATGGAGCCGAGGGCGTCCGGGATCGGGGACCCGGTCAGCTGGTGCGCCAGCACGCCCGCGAACGCGATCACCAGACCGATCAGCGCGGCGGCATCCTCCGCGAACACGGCGCGGACCGTCGGGTCGGACGTCTTGAGCGCGTGCTCGAGCAGATCCCGGTCGGCGTCGGACGCCTCCGTGCGTAGCTGCCGGTACGCCTGTCGGAAGGAGATCGCCTCCAGCACGAACGAGATCCCGAGGACCGCATAGGCCACCCCGAAATCGCTGGCCGGCTCCGGATTGAACAGTTCCTGGACGCCGTGGGTGATCGAGACGCCCGCGCCGAGGGCGAACAGGCCGAGGGCCGCGAACATCGACCAGATGTAGGCCTCGCGGCCGAAACCGAGCGGGTGTGCCTTGTCGGCCGCGTGCCTGGACCGCCGGTTGGCGATCAGCAGCAGCACCTCGTTGCCGGTATCCGCCCAGGAATGGGTCGCCTCGGCGACCATGGAGGCGGAACCCGTCATCGCGGCGGCGACCGACTTCGCCACTGCGATAGCGAGATTCGCGCCGAACGCGAGGAGCACGGTGAGCGTGCTCTCGTCGCCGGCATTCGCGTTCTGCTCCGGACCGGCGTCGGGCTGTGTATCGGACTGGCTCACTCCCGAACAATAGTTGCCGCGCCCCAGCCGTGTGAATTGTCCAACCGTTGCGCGGATCGTCCACGCGAGACCCCCCGGACGCCTTACCCTTTCGGTTTGTCAGTGTTCATGTGGACATTCGTTCAGTTGAGAGGGTCGAATATGCAGGCAGCAACCCGGGGCGGTCTCAAGCGTCTCGCCGGCGGTGCGGCGATCGCCGTCGCCACCGTCGCCACCGTCACGATGACCATGCCGGCCACGGCATCCGCGGCGTCGATCCTGCCGCCCGAGGTCAACGCCTCGTCGTCGGGCAACAGCATCACCATGTCCATCAAGAACCCGAACCCCATCCTGAGCCTGACCGGATGCCAGGCCTTCGTGGTCAACGCGGCGGACGTGCCCGCGGTGGTCGAGAACCCGGTCAAGCTCCTCGATCCGGGCGTGGTCGTGTACCCGAACGTGGCGAACCCGCTGACGCTGTTCGGCGCCCTCCCCGGCATGACCGTCAACAGCACCACCAACGAGATCCCGACCGGGGTGTACGGCGTCATCGGCGGGTGCGTGAGCCTGCTCGACCTGATGAACCCCGTCATCGACAGCCCCAAGATCATGCAGGTCGGGCTCCTGCCCGGCGGCAGCTCGGACGGCAGCTCCGCCCTTCCGTTCGGCAGCTAGTCCACACAGCCGAACGGCCCCGCGAACCGAGTGGTTCGCGGGGCCGTTCTGCGTTGTCTGTCGATCAGGCGCCGTAGCCGGGGGGCATCAGCACCGACTTGAGCTCGCAGTACTCGTCCAGGCCCTCGGGTCCGTTCTCGCGGCCGATGCCGGAGTTCTTGTAGCCGCCGAACGGGGAACCCGGATCGAAGGCGTACCAGTTGATCCCGAAGGTGCCGGTGCGGATCTGCTTGGCGACCTCGAGGCCCTTCTCGATGTCGGTGGTGTAGACCGAGCCGGCCAGACCGTAGTCGGAGTCGTTGGCGATCTTGATGGCCTCCTCGACGCTGTCGTAGGGGATCACCGACAGGACCGGTCCGAAGATCTCCTCGCGCGCGATCGTCATCGAGTTGTCGACGTCCGCGAAGATGGTCGGCTCGACGAAGTAGCCCGTCTCCAGACCGGCAGGCACGCCGCCGCCCACGACGAGGCGGGCGCCCTCCTCCTTGCCCTTCTCGATGTAGCCGAGGACCTTGTCACGCTGCTTGGCGGTGATGATCGGGCCGAGCTGCGCGGCCGGATCGTCCGGCATACCCATCGGCAAGAACCCGACGAAAGCGGCCATGGCCTCGACGATCTCGTCGTAGCGCGACCGCGGCGCCAGGATGCGGGTCTGGCCGACGCACGCCTGGCCGGAGTTCATCAGGCCCGACAGCACCAGCATCGGCATGGTCGCAGGCACGTCCATGTCCTCGAGCAGGATGGCGGCGGACTTGCCACCGAGCTCGAGCGAACAACGCTTGAGGTTCTGCGCGGCGATCGCGCCGATCTTGCGGCCGACGGCGCTGCTGCCGGTGAAGGTGATCTTGTCGACGCCGGGGTGCGAGACCAGGTACTCGCCGGTCTCCGCGCCGCCGGGGACGATGGACAGCACGCCCGCGGGCAGACCGGCCTCGGCGAAGATCTCCGCGACGAGGTTGGCGTTCATCGGGGTTTCCGGTGCGGGCTTGAGCACCATGGTGCAACCGGAGATGATAGCGGGCGCCAGCTTGTTGACCAGCAGGAACAGCGGGACGTTCCAGGCGATGACGGCCGCGACGACACCGACCGGCTCGCGCATGACCTTGCAGACACCGAACGGTCCGGTGCGCTCCTCCTCCCAGGAGAACGTCTCGGCCAGCGTTGCGAAGCTGTTCATCGTGGCAAGCGTCGGTGTCTTCTGCATGAGTTCGACGCTCGCGCGCGGCGCGCCCATCTCGGCCGAGATCATGGTGCACAGCTCGTCGGAACGCTCCTCGATCAGCTTCGCCGCCTTGACGAGGATCTCGGCACGCTGCGCCGGGGTGGTCTGCGGCCAGGGGCCGGTCTCGAGTGCGGTGCGCGCGGCGCCGATCGCGGCGTCGATGTCGGCCGGGGCGGCGACCGGGACGCTGCCCACCCGCTCCTCGGTCGCGGGCGAGAACACCTCGAGGCGCTCGTCGGTGGCGGGCGCCACCCACTCCCCGCCGATGTAGAGCTTGTCGTAATCAGTCATGAGTGCTTCCTTGCTGGTCTGTTCGGGGGTCCGTCGTGAAGGGGCAACGCGGGGTTACGTCGGGGGTCCTCCTCGGTGAAGGTCGTCCATCAGCGCACCTGCGCCCAGTACGTGTCGTCGAGCATGGCCTCGAGTGCCTTGCGGTGCAGGATCATGTCGTCCGGATCGGCCGGGCGCTCGGACTGGCCGAACGCGATCGCGCGGCTCTGCACCCGGAACATGACGATTGCGTGCCGCAGGGCGGCGTAGAGGCTGTAGTAGTCCAGGTTCTCCGGCTGGTGCCCGGTGAGTTCCCGGTACCGCGCGGCCATGTCGTCGCGGCGCATGAAGTCGGGCAGGCCCGGCAGCCCCGCCATCGTGGTGAGGTCCTCGAAGAAGCGGTGCAGGAAGATCATCCACGCGAGGTCCATCTCGCGCGGGCCGATCGCGGCCATCTCCCAGTCGAGCACCGCCACCGGTGTGAAGTCGCGGTACATGACATTGCCGATCCGGGAGTCGCCCCAGCAGAGCACGGCGGGGGAGTCGTCGGCGGGCACGTTCGCCTCGAGCCGGTCGAGGCAGCGCTCGATCAGCGGCGAGCGCGGCCCGTCCGCCGTCGCCCACTCGTAGTAGCCGCGCTGACGGGCCAGGTGCGCCCGGAAGGACTGCTCGGCGGTGGGTCCCGCATCGTGCAGTCGCAGGAACGGGAAGTGCTCCAGCGGATCCCGGATCGCGTGCAGCCCGGCCAGGATCTCGACCGACGAGTCCTGCAGGGCGCGCCGCTGCTCCTCGGTGGCCTCGGTGACCCAGGAGCCGAAGTTGTAGGGCATCACGTCGGGCGGGACGTCGCCGTCGATCCGCTGCATGACGAAGAACGGGGCGCCGAGCGGCCCGGCATCCGGCTCGGACCAGTAGGCCGCGGGGACGGGGACGTCGGACAGCTCGCGGACGGTCTTCATGACCGAGAACTGGGTGCCCATCTCGTAACTCGGGAAGATCGGCATCGAGGAGGCGCCGGGCTCGACGCGTGCGACCAGTTCGTGGGTGCGGCGGGTACCCGGCTCCGCATCGGCAAGCGGGTCCGTGGCGGATTCGGTCCAGGTCGCGTCGAACAGGATGGTCTCGCTGGACATGCCGTTCGCGGCGGGGAGTCGAACGTCGGAGACCACGGGATCGGCGCCGTCCGGCAGCCGGCCCGTCAGCCATTCCTGGAGCTCGCGGCCCAGTTCGGCGGTGTCGCGCTGCGATCCGGTTGGGCGGGCGACCTCGGCAAAGTTGTCGCCGTTGTCCTGGGTGATGTCGGCTGTACTCACGGTGCCCTCATTCGTCGTCAGAGGTGTGGTGAGAAGCACACTAGAACACGTTACAGAACTTCCGGGCGCAAATCAGCCCCCTTTTCGTGTCAGGCTTGAACGAAACCGGGATCCGGCTGATCGCCGAGTGTCAGGGCGCCCGCGCCGATCAGGGTGGCGCGCCCGCCGAGCTCCGCGGGCACGATCCGGAGCCCCCGGGTGAAGGACAGGCCTGCCCGGGCCGCGGCGGCCCGTCGCATCGATTCCCACATCGGCGGGCCGGACTGCGCGAAACCGCCCCCGACCACCGCAAGGTCCAGGTCCAGCAGCGCGGCGGCGGAGGCGATCGCCACCCCCACCGCGGTCCCGGACCTGCGCAGCGCGGCCAGCGCGATCGCGTCGCCCGCCTGCGCGGACTCCGAGAGCTCGAGTCCGGTCGAGCCCGTCCAGCCCCGTTCGTTCGCCCACCGCACCGACGAGGGTCCGCTCGCCACCGCCTCCAGGCAGCCGATGCCGCCGCACGCGCAGGCGATGTCCTCGGCGCCCGGCACCACGACATGCCCGATGTGCCCGGCGTTCCCGGTGCGGCCGCCGACGGGCCTGCCGTCGAGCAGCACCCCGCCGCCCACCCCGGTGGAGACGATCATGCCCAGCATGTCCGGGGTGCCGCGGCCCGCGCCGAAGCGGTACTCACCGAGCGCGGTGCAGGTCCCGTCCATCGCCATCCGCACCGGTACCCCGGGGAACAGCTCGCGCACCGCGTCCACGATCGGGAAGTCGCGCCAGTCGGGGATGTTCAGCGGGCTGACCGTGCCTGCCTCGATGTTCACCGGACCCGCGGACGCGATCCCGACCCCGGTGATCGCGTGCCCGTCGGCGACCGCGCGCAGCAGCGTCGCGGCGGCGTCCCACACCCCGGTGGTCGGGGTCGGGCTGCGCTCCTCGGCGAGCAGCTCACCGTCGGGCGAGATCAGCCCCGCCGCGAGCTTGGTGCCGCCGATGTCCAGGGCCAGTCCGGTCATGGCCAAGAAGCGTAGGCGGCTGCGCCGCCCGTGCGCGGTTGACGAGTCCAGACACTCGTCAACCGCGCACAGGCGCGCAGCGCCTACTTTTTGCGCAGCACCACGACGAGGTTGCTCACCAGCAGTTCGCGCAGGCCGGGGATGCGGACCATCCACCAGGCCCATCGCGGGTGGTACCGCGGGAACGCCGCGAGCAGCTCGCCGTCCGCAGTCGTGCGCGCCCAGCGCAATCCGTCGGCCGCCCCGACGTCGAAGAGCGACACCCCGAACCGGTTCTTGGGCTCGCGGCCGTTCTTGCGCGCGTAGCGGCGGGCGGCGTACTCGCCCCCGAACACGTGCCAGGGACCGGTCTCGTGCCCGCCGAACGGTCCCCACCAGAGGGTGTACGAGAGCACCATCAGCCCGCCCGGCTTGGTGACCCGCAGCATCTCGTCGGCCATCGTCCATGGCTCGGGCACGTGCTCGGCGACGTTGGAGGAGAAGCAGATGTCGACGCTGTCGTCGCGGAAGGGCAGTGCCATCCCGGAACCCCTGATCGCGCCGCCGACCGTCAGCCCCGCCGCGTGCATCTCGGTCGGGTCCGGCTCGACCGGGATGTAGCGCGCGCCAGCCCGGTGGAAGGCCTCCGCGAAGTAGCCGGGACCGCCGCCGACGTCGAGCACGGTCCGGCCGGTCAGGTCCTGACCGGTCATCCCGGCGTACAGATCCTCGATCAGCTCCAGCGAATCTCGTGCCAACGCGCCGTAGAAGAGGTCCGGGTCGTCCTGTTCGTGGCGGAAGTCGCCGAGCAGTCCGACGGACCGGCGGAGGGTGGCCCGACGGGCGAAAATGCGGGTCACGGGAAGGGCGGTCACGGGTAGGAACCATAGCGGCCGCGCCGAGGCACACGGATCGACGGATCACCGTAGCGGACACGATCGCGCTGCGCAGCGGTTATTGTGTCCACTTGACCGCCACCGCGGCCGTAGGCATCCGAAACAGGAGTTGTGACCGTGCGCGAGGTTCTGCTGTTGTGCTGGCGTGACAGCGGGCACCCGCAGGGCGGCGGCAGCGAGCGGTACCTGGAGCAGGTCGGGGCCGGACTCGCCGAGCAGGGCGTCAAGGTCACGCTGCGCACCGCCCGCTACCGGGGCGCGCCGCGCACGGACACCCTCGACGGCATCGCGATCAGTCGCGGCGGCGGGCGGCTGACCGTCTACCCGCGGGCGCTGGCCGCCATCGCGCTCGGTCGCCTCGGCATCGGCCCCCTCAAGGGCGTGCGCCCGGACGCGGTGATCGACACCCAGAACGGCATCCCCTTCTTCGCGCGCGCGGTCGCGGGCGCCCCGGTCACGGTCCTCGTGCACCACTGCCACCGCGAGCAGTGGCCGGTGGCCGGACGGCTGATGGCGCGCGTCGGCTGGTGGGTCGAGTCCACCCTGTCGCCGCGGGTACACCGCCGCAACCAGTACCTGACGGTGTCTCTGCCCTCCGCGGAGGAGCTCACCGCGCTCGGCGTCGACCGGGAACGGATCGCGGTGGTGCGCAACGGCGCCGACTCGGTCCCGCCCGCCGTGCGGATCGGGTCCGACGACACCCGCACCGAACACCCCAGCGTGTGCGTGCTCTCGAGGCTGGTGCCGCACAAGCAGATCGAGGACGCCCTCTCCGCCGTCGCGACGCTGCGTCGCGACACCCCCGAGCTGCACCTGGACGTGATCGGCGGCGGCTGGTGGGAGGAGAACCTCCGGGACCGCGCGCACGAACTCGGCATCGCCGACGCCGTCACCTTCCACGGGCACGTCCCCGAGGATCGCAAGCACGAGCTGCTCTCCCGGTCCTGGGTGCACGTGATGCCCTCGCGCAAGGAGGGCTGGGGTCTCGCCGTGATCGAGGCCGCCCTGCACGGCGTCCCGACCGTCGGCTACCGCAGCTCGCGGGGCCTGACCGATTCGATCATCGACGGGGTCACCGGGTCGCTGGTCGGCGGCGACGAGGTCGCGAACAGCGACGTCGCGGACCTGACCGAGGCGGTGGAATCCCTCCTGGCGGACGCGGAGCAGCGCGCCGAGCTCGGCGAGAAGGCCCGCGCGCGGGCCGCGGAGTTCTCCTGGGCGCAGACCGCGTCCGGGGTGCGCACGGTGCTGTCGGCGTCGGCCGCCGGGCGGCCCGTCTCAGGCCTGATCGGTGCGGCCCCGGCCGCGGCGGTCGCGGGCCCTGTGGGCCAGAAGTCCCAGCGCGCTGCCGGCTAGCAACGCCGCCCACACCAGGTGGGCCGCGACGGAGGCCGCGCGGCGCGCGGGGTCGGCGGCGGTGATCTCGACGGGTCCGGCCACCCGGTACAGCGACAACTCCTCGTCGGCGTACACCTCGTCGAGCTGATCGAGGGTGCGGCGCGACTGCGCCAGCGGGCCGGGAGTGCTGTGCTCGACCAGCACCCACCGCACCCCCAGGTTCGCCAGGCCATCCGCCTCTTCGCCCGCGAGCAGCAGCCGTTCGACGTCGCGAGCCCTGCTGCCCTCGCCCTCGACGGTGCCCTCCGCGACGATCAGCTCGCCGGTCTGCAGCACGTCCTCGGGCAGCATCCGCGG
>Ga0105243_10001798_pt1 | contig 18408 bp, 15 predicted proteins | sample KBSM34metaG_FD_81525 | JGI IMG/M metagenome (GOLD analysis project Ga0105243, IMG submission 81525) | Miscanthus rhizosphere microbial communities from Kellogg Biological Station, Michigan, USA - KBS M3-4 metaG | ecosystem: Host-associated > Plants > Roots > Rhizosphere > Soil | place... | reverse complement strand
ATCGTCAGCTGGCCATCAAACAGATCGCTGCGCAGAGCGATCTGGTCATCGTGGTCGGGTCGGCAAATTCGTCCAACTCGGTGCGGCTGGTCGAGGTTGCGCTGGAAGCCGGTGCCAAAGCGTCGTACCGCATCGACAATGCCAGTGAGATCGATCCGGCTTGGCTCGCCGATGTTGACTCGATCGGTGTCACCAGCGGAGCATCTGTGCCAGATGATCTTGTTCGGGGCGTACTCGACTATCTGGTTGACCAGGGCTTTCCTCAGGCACGGGAAGAGCGGCTTACGGAGGAATCGCTGGTCTTCGCATTGCCTCCGGAGCTTCGAAAGGACCTTCGTCAAGGCGCAATCAACGATTGATCAGGCTGGGGATCCCTGAGAACACGTCGCCAGTAAGCCGCTGCGGCTTTGAAATGGCTGAATTCAGCTAAGTCGCGTTGCAAATTCAGGGGACTCGGCCCGATCAGCACGACTGCGCAGTCTCCCCAGGTTCCTCAGATGAGCTTTCCTCGATCAACTCTGAGAGATCCGGGTCCGCCCTATACAACTCGGCCGCCTCTGGCATGGCCGCCGGGCGATGTCGGCTGCCGCGACCGACCATCGGTTCCACTTGGACCGCGTCCTCAACCAGCTCGGCGGCCTGGATCTGGCGTACGGGCTCGTCGATCTGGGTGAGGCCCCGCAGATCTTTCTCGCTGACCTTCAGGTCACGGAACTTGCGCGCGCGTACCAGCACGGTGCCCTCTACCGTGGCGATCGTCTCGTTGTACGCATTCACCGAGCCGCGCAGCATCCGGCCCAGTTTGTCGAAGCGGTTGCCCAACAGGCCCAACTTCTCATGCAGCTCGCGACCCAGGCGGAATACCTCATTCGCGCTCTCCGCGAGGGCAGCCTGACGCCACCCGTACGCCACCGCACGCAGCATCCCGATCAACGTCGTCGGTGTCGCAATCACGACATCGCGCGTCGCCGCGTAGTCGTAGAGATCTGGAATCTGATCAAGAGCGGTGGCGAAGAACATCTCGTTCGGCAAGAAGAGCACCACGAATTCTGGGGTTTCCGCAGCCTTCCAATACTGCTTCGCGGACAGTTGGTCGATGTGCGTGCGGACGTTGCGTGCGTACCGCACAAGAGCGTCGGCCTTGAGCTGCGGGTCTTCCGTCTCAGCCGCCTCCAGGAACGCGTTGAGCGGGACCTTGGCGTCGACGAAGACGTGCTTGCCCTGTGCCAGGTTGACACGCATATCCGGCCGCAACACGCGGTCGTCGTCCTTGGTTGTGAATTGCAGATCAAAATCGCAGCGCTCGATCATGCCGGCCAGCTCGGCGACCCTTTTGAGCTGCGTTTCTCCCCAGGAGCCGCGGATCTGAGGCTTACGCAAAGCATTGACGAGGGCCGCGGTCTCGCGACGCAGTGTCTCGCCTGTTTGCTGAACGTAGCTGACTTGGGAACGCAGCTCCGCCGACATGGCTGCCCGCTCTTTCTCGACTTCGGTGAGGCGCAGGTTGAACCTTTCCAGACTTTCTCGGACCGGAGACATGAGCTGCTCGGTGGCCTTGAGCCTTACGTCGGCCTGGGCGTCGGCGGCCTGACCGTGCCGATCAAGCGTTTCGGCCGAAAGCACCCGGAACTGGTTGATCATGGATTCTCGGTCGGCGGCGATCTCCTTGACTCGATCGAGCGCGGCGTCCCGCTGGGCGATGGCGCCGGCGACGGCTGCGGACACCTCGGATGCCGCGGCTTGGGCTGCTAGTGCTTCGTTGCGCGCCTCGGCAACGTCGCTGCGCGCTTGGGCAGCTTCCGATCTTGCCTGTGCGGCTTCGGCGCGGGCACTGGCCGCCTCTCCATGCGACTGCGCGATCAACAACTGAGCGTGCGCGGAGTCAGCGTGCCGGCGGGCGCGCGCGATGGCCCAACCAGCGAGGGTCCCAAGCGGGACTCCCACCAGCAGGCCGCAGGTCAGCGCAATGACCGTCACACCATCCATGGACAAGATCTTGCCCGGGCGCAGCGACAAAACCTTGGAGGCCGCTCCGGAACCACGCTCACAGCTTGGCGTCTAGGTTGGAGCCATGGCTGCCGCGCTTGATCATGTTGCCGATCTTGCTGCGTTCGTGGAAGCGTCACCGTCTTCCCATCATGCGGCGGCCGAAGGCGCCCGCCGCCTAGGTGCTGCGGGTTTTGTTGAGCAAGAAGAGTCTGTGGAGTGGAGCTCGGAGCCAGGGGGCCACTACGTGCTTCGCGACGGTGCCCTCGTTGCCTGGCGGATCCCGGACGTTGCAAGATCATTTATGTCGTTCCGAATCCTCGGCTCACACACGGATTCGCCCGGTTTCACGCTGAAGCCACGAGCTGACACCGGCGGCTACGGCTGGCAACAACTGGGTGTCGAGATCTACGGTGCTCCACTGCTGAACTCATGGCTGGATCGCGAGCTTGGTCTGGCGGGTCGTCTGGTGCTCAGCGACGGCCGCACCGTGCTGGTACGTACGGCAGCGATCATGCGCATTCCCCAGCTGGCCATTCATCTTGATCGCAGCGTGAACGATGACGGGCTCAGGCTCGACAAGCAAGTGCATACCGCGCCGGTGTGGAGTGTGGGTCATCCCGGCATTCATGTTCTTGATCATGTCGCGCAAGCCGCTGGCAGCTCGGCCGGTGACATCGATGGATACGACCTTCGGGTGTACGACACAACGGCCCCGGCGATCTTCGGGCCACATCAGGAATTCTTCGCCTCGGGCCGGCTGGACAACCTCAGCAGCATGCACGCGAGCATCGTCGCCATGATCAACACCAACGATGGCGAGGCGATCCAGATGATCGCAGCCTTCGATCATGAAGAGCTAGGCAGTGCCTCACGCAGTGGTGCCTCCGGTCCGCTGCTGGCCGATGTCTTGACCCGTATCTCTGCCAGTCTCGGCGCGACTCTAGACGAGCAGCATCGCTCGCTGGCGCAGTCAGTGTGTCTCTCGGCGGACACCGGTCACGCCATCCATCCGAACTATCCCGCCCGGCACGATCCGATGAACCAGCCGCTGCTGAATTCCGGCCCGCTGCTCAAGGTCAATGCGAATCAGCGCTATGCGACTGATGCCCGGGGTGCCGCGCTGTGGCGACGGATCTGCCGCGCGGCTGGCATCCCCACCCAGGAGTTCGTGTCCAACAATGCGATGCCCTGCGGCTCGACCATCGGACCGTTGACAGCGACCCGACTCGGGATTGCCACCATCGATGTCGGCATCCCACTGCTTTCCATGCACTCCGCACGCGAGCTGGCCGGAACCGAGGACCCCATCAACCTGACCAGGGCCATGGAGGCATTCCTCGCAAGCAAGAGTTGAGAGGCTCGGGGGAGCACTTACGTTCCTGGTGGGGATCGCAAGTCCTACGGCCTAGGCTTGTCGCCCGTGGCACTCACGATCGGCATTGTCGGGCTTCCTAACGCGGGTAAGTCAACGCTGTTCAACGCGCTGACCCGGAACAACGTGCTGGCGGCCAGCTACCCGTTCGCCACCATCGATCCGAATATCGGGGTTGTGGGCGTTCCAGACCCCCGCTTGGCCGTCCTCGCAGAGCTGTTCCAGTCCGACCGTACGGTGCCGGCGACCGTGAGTTTCGTCGATATCGCCGGCATCGTTCGCGGCGCGAGCAAGGGCGAGGGGATGGGTAATGCATTCTTGTCCCACATCCGGGAGGCCGACGCGATCTGTCAGGTGACGAGAGTCTTCGAGGACCCGGATGTCACCCATGTCGACGGTGCAGTGAACCCAGCAAGCGACATCGAGACCATTGAGACCGAGTTGATCTTGGCCGATCTGCAGACGATCGAGAAGGCGCTGCCCCGACTCGAGAAGGAAGCCAGGATCAACAAGGACAAGTCGGCCCCGCTGGCGGCCATCAAGCAGGCGCAGCAGGTGCTCGATAGCGGACGGACGATCTTCGCGGCCGAGCTGGATCCTGCACCGTTGCGCGATCTTTTCCTGCTCACAGCTAAGCCATTTCTTTACGTCTTCAATTGCGACTCCGACGAGCTGAGCAACGAACCCCTGAAGCAACGGCTGCGCGGACTTGTAGCGCCCGCTGAGGCGATCTTCCTTGATGCCAAGATCGAGTCGGAACTGGTCGAGATGGATGCGGACGAAGCGCGGGAGTTCCTTGCCGAGATGGGCATCACGGAGCCGGGCCTGGATGTCTTGGCCCGCGTTGGCTTCGACACCCTTGGCCTGCAGACCTTCCTCACCGCAGGTCCGAAGGAGTCACGAGCCTGGACAATTCGCAAGGGTGCGACGGCGCCCGAGGCGGCAGGGGTCATCCACAGCGACTTCCAGAAGGGCTTCATTCGAGCCGAAATCGTCTCCTTTGGTGATCTTGTCTCGGCCGGATCGATGCAGAACGCTCGTGCAAGAGGCAAAGTGCGGCTGGAAGGCAAGGACTATGTCATGGCCGATGGCGACGTGGTCGAGTTCCGCTTCAATGTGTAGCCAACCGACACGGTGTCCTTATTTCTAAGCCACAATCGAAGGCAGAAAAACACGCATCAAACGATGCTAAGATTGATGCATGCGCACGACAATCAACCTTGACGACGACCTCGTACGGCGGGCGTCCGAACTCACGGGACGATCAGAGAAGTCAGCGCTGGTTCGACTCGGTCTGGAAGCCCTCATTGCCCGCGAAAGCTCGCGTCGTCTCGCCAAGCTGGGCGGCAGCGACCCGCAGGCGACATCAGCTCCGCGGCAACGGACGGTGGCATGATCCTGGTCGACACATCGATCTGGATCGATCATCTTCGAAGGACCGAGGCCGGGCTTGTCACCTTGCTCGAGGAAGCGGAGGTCTGCGCACATCCAATGATCATTGGCGAGTTGGCGCTCGGATCACTCCAAGATCGTTCGACGATTCTCCCGCTGCTCGCTGATCTTCCAGGCGTACCAGTTGCGACTCATGCAGAAGTGCTGACATTCATCGAATTGCACACACTCTACGGGAGTGGTCTCAGCCTGGTCGATGCTCATCTCTTGGCTGCACTCCGACTGGATGGGACGACTGAGCTATGGACGCGTGATCGACGCCTGAAGTCTGCCGCTGCGCAGCTTGGAGTCGTGAACATGACGGAGTAAAACAAGAAGCCGGCTCGGCCACTTCGCGTTGGTTAGCCGCACGTCGCGGTAGTTCCCCCCAACGCGAAGTGCAACTAGTCAACGCGAGGTGTTGTGCCGTCCGACGATGGGCGTTGATCAGATCTTGGTCCATGCCTCCGTGAGGACATAGCGCAAAATTTGCTCCATCTCGTCGAACTCGGCCTGGCCACAGATCAGCGGGGGAGCGACCTGCACAACGGGTTGGCCGCGGTCGTCCGTACGACAGTAGAGGCCGTTCTCGAACAAGGCGCCTGAGACGTAGCCGCGTAGCACCCGCTCAACTTCGTCGGCATCCAAGGTCTGTTTGGTGGCTTTGTCCTTCACCAACTCGACTGCATAGAAGTAGCCGTCACCGCGAACATCACCGACGATCGGCAGGTCATAGAGCCGCTCCAGGGTCTGCCGGAAGTTGTTTTCCTGGCGGAGCACATTCCCCAGCAAGTCCTCACGCTCGAAAATGTCCAAGTTGGTCAACGCAACGGCGCAGGACACCGGATGGCCGCCGAAGGTATAGCCGTGTGGGAAGGCGGTCTTACCGTGACCGAAGGGCTCGAAGACGCGGTCGGAGATGATCGCCGCGCCCAGCGGCGAGTAGCCCGAGGTCAACCCCTTGGCTGTAGTGATGATGTCCGGCTGGTAGCCGTACTTCTGCGCGCCGAACATCGTGCCCAGTCGCCCGTACGCACAGATCACCTCATCCGAGACGAGCAGCAGCTCGTACGCGTCGCAAATCTCTCGCAACCGCTCGAAATAACCGGGTGGAGCCGGAATGCAGCCACCGGCGTTCTGCACCGGCTCGATGAAGACGGCCGCTACGCTGTCCGGCCCCTCTCGGATGACGGCCTCCTCGACCTGGTTTGCCGCCCAGAGACCGAACTGCTTCTCATCCGCGGCAACTTCATCCGGCGCTCGGTAGAAGTTCGTATTCGGCACCCAAGCGCCGCCGGGTACCAGTGGCTCGAAGGGCAACCGAAAGCCCGGTACGCCAGTGATCGAGAGCGCACCGTGAGGTGTCCCGTGGTAAGCGACGGCTCGCGAGATCACCTTGGTTTTGGACGGCTTTCCGATGAGTTTGAAGTATTGCTTGGCCACCTTCCATGCAGTTTCCACGGATTCTCCGCCGCCACAGGAGAAAAACACTCTGTTGAGGTCGCCGGGTGCTTCAGCCGCCAGCCGATCAGCCAGCTCGATTGCCGTTGGATGCGCATAGGACCAGATGGGAAAGTAGGCAAGCTTTCTCGCCTGCGCCGCGGCAGCCTCGACTAGCTCCACCCTGCCGTGGCCCGCCTGCACCACGAAGAGGGCCGCGAGAGCATCGAGGTACCTCTTCCCATTGGTGTCCCAGATATATGCGCCCTCGCCACGTTCAATGATCGGCGGCGCCTTGATGGCGTAGTTGCCCATCCGCGTGAAGTGCATCCAGAGGTGCCGAGCTGGGTTGGCTTGATCATCTGACAGGTCCGCGTTGCTGTCGCCGATCATGCTGTGTGTGCTCATCCGATGCCCCATTCCATTGCTCGACAAAACGGCTCGGTCGTCGTCAGGGAAGATCAGGATCTGCCGAGGATCGCGGAGTCCGTGCCAGCTGTCATCGGCCTCGCCGGGGACCCCAGCGCCGACGGGCTAAGACTAGCCGTGGTGCTTCCACGGGCTTTCTATGCATCGCCCTATACCCCGACGGCGCAGGTATGGCTGCTCAAGAAAGACACATCACAATCATGTTGCGTGTCGCACCCCGATAGACGACAAGTCTTGTGGGTATGGGTTTAATGACCTAGAACTGTTTCGTTCCAAATGGAGGACTCCCTTAAGCTTCCTCCAGGTCAGGAGCGCCAATCTGTGGCGCACATCGGAGGAGGACATCGAATGCGTGGAAGAACTGGCGGGATGGCTCTTGCAGCCATTACGTCGATCGTTCTCGTTGCGTCGGCGTGTGGCGGTGGCGGTTCGGAGCCCCAGCCGGGTACGAGTCAGGCAGGAGTGCAAGGTGGCGAGGTTTCGATTCGAAGCTGTACGCCTCAAAACCCGCTCATCCCGGCGAACACCAACGAGGTGTGTGGCGGGAATCTGTTGGATGCCATCGATGCGAAGCTGGTGCACTACAACGCCGACACGGCTGCCCCCGAGTTGGACATCGCCGAGTCGATTGAGACCAAGGACAACCAGACCTTTACGGTGAAACTCAAGCCGGGCTACAAGTTCCATGATGGAACCGAGGTCAAGGCCAAGAACTTCGTCGATGCCTGGAACTGGAACGCGCAAGGGGCGAACGGCAATCTGAACGCCTACTTCTTCGAGCCGATCGCAGGCTACGACGCCCTGCAGTGCGGCACCGATTCCAAAGGTGAATCCGACTGCGAGGGTAAGCCGGCAAAGGCCAAGGAGATGACTGGCCTCAAGGTGGTCGACGATCACACTTTCACGATCAAGACCACCGACAAGGTGTCGAACCTGCCGGTGCGTCTGGGATACACGGCATTCGCGCCGCTCCCTGACTCGTTCTTCTCTGATCCCAAGGCGTACGGGGAGAAGCCGATCGGAGCCGGACCCTTCAAACTGGATAGCAAGACTGACACCGAGATGGTTGTGTCGAAGTTCGCCGACTACTCCGGTGCGTACAAGCCGACAGTGGACAAGGTGACCTTCCGGATTTACAACGACACGAGCGCGGCTTACAACGACGTCGTGGCGAACAACCTCGACTTCACCGACGAGATTCCGACCGATCGTCTCGTTGACGACCTGTGGAAGCAGGAGCTGCCCGACCGTAATGGCGTCAGTCCGTCCGGTACGATCGCGACCACGACGTTCTCCCCCATCGACGACAATTTCAAGAACCTCAAGATGCGCCAGGCCCTCTCGATGGCCATCGATCGGGATTTGATCAACAAGCAGATCTTTAGCGGCATCAGGCCCCCGCTCGACGGCTTCGTGTCCCCCGTCGTCGACGGATTCAAGCCCGGAGCTTGCGGCGAGTATTGCAAGTTCAACCCCACCGAGGCCAAGAAGCTTTACGACGAGGCCGGAGGCTACAAGGGTGGCCCGCTCACCCTCGCGGTGAACGGCGACAGCGGACACAAGCCGTGGGCTGATGCCGCGTGCAACTCGATCAAGAACACCCTTGGCTTGGACTGCGTTACCAAGGTGACGCCGGACTTCAAGACGCTCCGCGATCAGATCGTCAAGAAGGAGATCAAGGGGCTGTTCCGGTCGGGGTGGCAGATGGACTATCCGTCGATCGAGAACTTCCTCGCCCCGCTATACGCGACGGGCGCTAGTTCGAACGATGGTGAGTACAGCAATCCGAAGTTCGACGCCAAGTTGAAGGAGGCCGCTGCGGCGCCGAGTCTGGACGAGGCAAACAAGCTGTATCAGGAGGCCGAGGACATCCTGGGCAAGGATCTCCCTGTAATACCGATGTGGTACTACGACCAGGCATCTGGGTGGTCTGATCGAGTGACCGATGTGAAGGTCACACCGTTCGGCACAATCGACTTGACCTCGATCAAGGTGAAGTAGAAGAAACTCTGATGGAAACATGAAGGTTCGGCCCGCTAGTCACTGACCAGCGGGCCGAACTATGTTGAGCACTAGCTGCTGAGAACTCGATCGATCAAGGCCGGTTTTCGGGCGATCCAAGACGGTGCGCCGCCTTCGGAGACGCGAAAGGAGTGGCGCATGGGCAAGTACATCGTGCGGCGACTGCTGCAAATGATTCCGGTCATTATCGGGGCGACATTCTTGATCTTCATCGTGGTGTTCGCGTTGCCCGGCGATCCGGTGCAAGGGCGGTGCGGTGAACGACCGTGTCCGCCCAGCTACGTGGCCGCCTTCCGTGCGGAATACAACCTGGATAAGCCGGTTGTGGTCCAGTACCTCCTCTACATGGGCAATGTGCTCCAGGGTGATCTGGGCAAGACGTTCTACGGAAACTCTGTGTCTCACGAACTCGCCATTCGATTTCCAACGACGATCAAGCTGGCTGTCATGGCGATCATCGTGGAGATCGTGATCGGAATTTCCGCGGGGATTCTCGCCGGCATACGGCGGGGAAAGTTCGCGGATCATCTCGTCACTGTCAGCACGCTCGTCCTGATCTCCATCCCTGTGTTTGTCATCGGCAGCCTGGCTCAGCTCATCTTCGGAGTGAAGCTGGGCTGGTTCCCGGTCACCGCACTTAAGGGCACAACGTACGAGTTGATCATGCCGGCGTTCGTCTTGGCGTCCCTGTCATTGGCGTACGTGGCCCGATTGATGCGTACCAACCTGGTGGAGAACCTGCGAGCCGACTACGTCCGAACGGCCAAAGCCAAGGGCCTCAGCAATGCGCGCACCGTTGGTGTTCACACGCTGCGCAACTCGCTCATCCCGGTGATCACCTACATCGGGATCGATCTGGGCGCGCTCATGGGCGGCGCCATCATCACAGAGCGGATCTTCAACATCAACGGTGTTGGCAACTTCCTCTATCGAAGTATCCACCAAAAAGACGGCGTGGCGGTGGTCGGTACGATCACCATCCTGGTGCTGATCTTCCTGCTGGCCAACCTTGTCGTCGACATTCTGTACGGCGTCCTGGATCCGAGGATCTCCAATGACTGATCTCAGAGGCCAATCTGATGTTTCGCGGGACGCCATTGTTCCGCTGCAGGTCGACGCCGCCAGTGGGCCTGAAGAAGTCATTTCCGAGAGGGCATTGGAGACCGGTAGTCGCTCGCTGGGAGCGAATGCGTGGCGCGACCTGCGCCGCCGTCCGATGTTTTGGATCTCTTTGGCTTTGATCGTGCTCTTTCTCCTGATGGCGATCTTCCCGCAGCTGTTCACGAGCAAGGATCCAAACTTTGCCGACTTGACGAAGGCGCGCCAATTGCCTTCTGAGGAGGCCTTGTTCGGCTACGACGCGCAGGGTTACGACCTATATACCCGAACCGTGTATGGCGCCCGAGCTTCGGTCAGCGTGGGCATTCTTGCCACGGCGTTCACCCTGATCTTCGGGTCTGCGGTAGGGATCATTGCCGGTTACCGCGGCGGCTGGCTCGACTCGGTGATCGGGCGAATTGCCGAGATTTTCTTGGCGATTCCGATATTCCTCGGTGGACTCCTGTTCCTCTTCACCTTCCCCAATGACATCGACACCCCATTCGCGATCGCCGTAGGCAAGGTCGCTTTCGTCATCGCGATCCTTGCCTGGCCCACGATCACGAGGCTGATGCGCGCCAGCGTGCTCCAGGTCAAGCCGAACGACTACGTGCAAGCAGCACGGGCGCTGGGCGCCTCGCCCTGGCGCATCATCACCGCCCACATCCTGCCCAATTCAGTCGCCTCGGTGATCGTTGTTTCCACCATCAACCTTGGCGTCTTCATTTCCCTGGAGGCTTCGCTGTCCTTCCTGGGAGTCGGTCTGCAGCCGCCCGTCATCTCGTGGGGCAATATGATCTCGGATGCCTCCGGCTTGGGTCTGATCAGGGCGGCGCCTCACATGCTGCTGTTTCCGAGCCTCTTCCTATCGCTGACGGTGCTGTCCTTCATCATGCTGGGCGACGTTGTTCGGGACGCCCTCGATCCGAGACTTCGCTGAGGAGGCAGGCATGTCAGTCACCGTTGGGAGTGGTGGAAAGGCTGATGTCGAGGTCCTCGACAGCCGAGGCCTGTGGCAACCGGTCGACGGCCTGCTGCTCGAGGTCGATGAGCTGCAAGTAGAGTTCCGCACCCGCGATGGAGTGGCCAAGGCGATCAACGGCGTCTCGTTCGAGCTTCACGAGGGCGAGACCCTGGCCATTCTGGGTGAGTCGGGATCCGGAAAGTCGGTCACCGCTCAGGCCATCATGGGCATCTTGGACTCACCACCCGGATTCATCACCGGCGGCGAGGTTCGCTATTGCGGAAAGAACATTCTTGCCTTGCCCGATGAGGACCGGCGGCGAGTTCGTGGACCAGAGATCTCGATGGTTTTCCAGGATGCGCTTTCCGCCCTCAACCCCGTCTTCTCCGTCGGCTGGCAGATCGCCGAGATGTTTCGCAAGCACCGTGGTATGAACAAGTCCGACTCGCAGGCCCAAGCCATCCGGTTGATGCAGCGGGTGCAGATCCCGGGAGCGGCGCAGCGGGTCAAGGCCTATCCCCATCAGTTCTCAGGGGGTATGCGGCAGCGGATCATGATTGCGATGGCAATCGCGCTTGATCCGGCTGTGTTGATCGCAGACGAGCCGACAACTGCTCTCGACGTCACAGTACAAGCTCAAATCATGCAGCTGCTGGCAGAACTCCAGCAGGAAGGCAGGATGGGCCTCATCTTGATCACGCACGACCTCGGTGTCGTGGCCGATGTCGCGGATCGGATTGCGGTGATGTACGCCGGTCGCATCGTTGAGCAGGCGGACGCGTTTGAGTTGTACGCACAACCTGGGCATCCATACACCAAGGGTTTGCTCGACTCCATCCCGCGGCTCGACCAGAAAGGCGAGACGCTCTCCGCGATTGGCGGCCTTCCGCCCAACCTCATGAGCATCCCGCCTGGCTGCCCATTCAACCCGCGCTGCCATTACGCCCATGACATCTGCCGGGTGGACCCACCGCCGCCGCTGAGGGAGGTTGCTCGGCACAGGCTTGCGGCCTGCCATTTCTCCGAGCTCCTGCTGACTCATAGCCCAGAGCTTGAGGTCACCCAGACAACAGAGGAAGTCGAGGCACATCTGGAACTCGGACTCGACTCTCCGGTGGTCGCTGGGCTTGATCAGGCGACGCAAGCGGAGCAAGGAGGCGAACCTCTATGAGTACCTCGGTGAGACAGGAAGTAGTCCTGAAGGCCGAGGACTTGGTGAAGCATTATCCGATCAAGGCGGGCGTCCTGCGGCGGACGGTCGGGCACGTCAAGGCTGTGGACGGGGTCTCCTTTGAGCTCTACAAGGGCGAGACACTCGGCATTGTCGGTGAGTCTGGGTGCGGGAAGTCAACGCTTGGCCGGATGCTGATGCGACTCGAGGAGCCGACTGGCGGCAAGCTCACCTTCGATGGGGTGGACGTCTATTCCCAGAAGGGCGCCGACATGCGTCGGCTCCGACGCGATATTCAGATCGTTTTTCAGGATCCCTACACCTCCCTCAATCCCCGCAAGACGGTCGGAGACATCGTCGGGGAGCCGTTTGACATCCACACCGACGTCGTGCCCAAGCGCGGACGACGGCAGCGGGTTCAGGAGTTGCTAGAGCTGGTCGGACTCAACCCCGAGCACATCAACCGCTACCCACACCAGTTCTCAGGCGGACAACGGCAGCGGATCGGCATCGCCCGCGGTGTTGCGCTGCACCCGAAAGTGATCATCTGTGATGAGCCGGTCTCCGCGCTCGACGTTTCGGTTCAGGCGCAGGTCGTCAATCTGCTCGAGCGGCTGCAGCGCGAGCTCGGCCTTGCGTACATCTTCATTGCCCATGATCTGTCGGTGGTCCGGCATATCTCGGATCGGGTTGGCGTGATGTATCTCGGCAAGCTGGTTGAGCTGGGAGATGAGGACCAGATCTACTCGCGGCCGACTCACCCGTACACGCAAGCGCTGCTGTCGGCAGTGCCGTTGCCAGATCCCACCATGCGCCATATGCGGGAGCAGATCGTGCTGACTGGTGACGTGCCGAGCCCGGCCAACCCTCCACAGGCCTGCCGGTTCCATACCCGTTGCTGGAAGGCACAGGAAATCTGCAGTATCGACGAACCCTTGCTGATCGAGCGCCCCGACGGAGAGTCGGCGCACCTTTCGGCATGTCATTTCGCCGAGCCTCGGGTCATCCTCTGATCTTGACCGGCGGTTCAGAGAGTCGTCTCCCTGGTCATCCACGAAGCGAGCGTGCCGTGCGACATAAGGTGGGCCAGTGACTGCTGTGAGCGAGCCCCAACGGCGCCTGATGTTGGTCCATGCGCATCCCGATGACGAGACGATCAACAACGGGGCGACGATGGCGAAGTATGTGTCGGAAGGTGCGGGTGTGTGTTTGGTCACCTGCACCCTCGGCGAGGAGGGTGAGGTGCTCGTGGAGGATCTCGCCCATCTGGCCCCGGACCAGAACGACGACCTCGGCGATCATCGGCTGGGCGAACTCAAGCTGGCGATGGAGACGCTCGGCGTTACGGACTACATCCGGCTTGGTGGTGACGGCCGCTTTCGCGACTCCGGCATGGCGTACGACGCCCATGGGCGCGCCATTGCTCGGGATGTCCTCCGCGAAGGAACCCTTTGGACCACCGACCTGCTCGAGGCCGCCAACGAGCTGGTGCCAGTAATACGCGATCGGCGACCACAGGTCGTGGTCACCTATAACGAAATCGGAAACTACGGTCACCCAGATCACATTCAGGCGCATCGGGTGGCGATGTACGCCACCCAGCTGGCGGGAGTGCCGTCCTACCGTCGGGACCTCGGCCGGCCGTGGACCGTGTCTCGCGTCTTTTGGATCGCGATGAGCAAAAGCCGGATGCTGGCCACCCTCGAGGCGTTACGCGCTGCCGGAGACCAGGAGACCTGGCAGGGCTTCGATCCAGATGGTCCGATGGCGCGCATGCTCTCTAATGACGCCGACATAGACGTGGCGATTGACGGAACCCCCTGGGTGGCCCAAAAGATCGCTGCCATGCGGGCCCACGCCACCCAAATCACGCCCGACGGCCCATTCTTTGCAGGTGCGGAGGTGCTCGGCGACTCCCGTTGGGCACGCGAATACTACCGACTTGCATACGGTGTTCCGCTTCCGCCGGGCGAAGGCTGGACCGACGACCTGTTCGCCGGGCTGAGCTAGTGGGGTGACGAGCGCGAGCTGGCCGGAGACGTACCCGGGGAGCGCATCGGCACCTGCCTCTGGTGTTCCGGGCTCACCGGATGCGCTGCGCCATGTGATGGGACATTTCGCCTCTGGCGTCACGATCGCAACCGCGCTTCATCGCGGGATCAAGCATGCGATGACAGCTACCGCGGTGTGCGCGGTCTCCTTGGACCCGCCTCTGGTTTTGGTGTGCGTCAGCAAGTCGAGTCGTTTCCACCGTGCGATTATCGAAGCCGACAACTGGTGCCTGTCGCTGCTGACCGTCGACCAGGAGCAGATTGCCTGGCACTTCTCCAATCGCGGCCGAGATCTGCTCAGCCAGTTTGACGACATCCCGCACACCCCGAGCCCACTTAGCGGAACGCCGCTGATCGATGATGCGCTGGCCTGGGTGGAATGCACGATGTATGGGATGCACGATGGCGGGGATCACACGATTGTGGTGGGTGAGATTGTGCGGGCCAGCGGTCTGCCTTCTGATGACGACCCAAACGCACGGCCTCCATTGACGTACTATCGGGGGGCCTATTCCTAGGGGCGTGAGCGTATCGGGGAGGAGCGAAACGCCTGGGCGGCGGCATCCGTCGGTGAACGCGGGTGCGCGCACGCCGACCACATCAATGAAGTCCAACCTGAGGTAGCAGTTTTGTGACCACCCAGACGCCAAGATGGGACCTTGGGCCCGATGAGACGGTCATCGAGGACTCAGGCCGTTCAGCGGATGAGCCAACCCCAAACGGGCGATCCACCCTCAACCGCGTGGACTGGCGCCTTGTCGCCACCATTGTCGGCGGAGTTGTGGTCATACTCGGGATCCTCTACGTCGTCGGCTATTTCGTGGCTGGTGACAAGCTCCCGAAGAAGGCTCAGATCTCTGGCGTCGCTGTTGGCGGGTTGCACCCGTCCGAAGCCATCGACAAGCTGACGACCGAGCTTGGGCCGACGGCAGCCGAACCATTGAATCTCACGGTGAGAGACGAAAAGGCACAGCTGAAACCGGCGGATGCCGGCATGGCAGTCGACTATCCGAAGAGTGTCGAGGCCGCCGGGGGAGGGAAGAGCCTGAATCCGCTGCGGATCGTCAAGGTGTTGACGGGCGGATCAGCCGTTGACGCCGTGGTCGTCGTCGATGAGCCGAAGCTGCAAGCCGCGGTCGGTGGCTTGACCAAGACCTTCAACCACGCACCGATCGACGCTGCGGTGGCGTACAAAGGCGTGAAAATCAAGCAGCAGAAGGCACGCGAGGGAACGACACTGCAGCAGGATGCCGCGACTGCCGTACTCAGGAGCAGCTTCTTGACCGGGTCGGGTCCGGTTGAACTGCCGGCGGATGTTGCCCAGCCCGCGGTCACAGATGAGGAGGCCGACCAGGTAGTCGCTGACTTCGCCAAGCCTGCAATAGCCGCGCCGGTCAAGGTCAAGGTCGCCAACGCTGGATCGTTCGAGGTGAGCCCGAGGATGCTCGCATCCTCGATTGAGTTCCTTCCTCAGAACGGAACTCTGGTTCCCGCGCTCGACGCAAAGAAACTGCGGCACAGCGCCCGGCCCGCGATCAAAAAGGTTGAGCTCGTAGAACCCAGGGACGCCACCGTGCGCCTAGTAAAAGGGAAGCCGAAGGTCATCCGGGCTGTGAACGGGACCACTGTTGCGGCCGACGACCTGAAGCGGGCCGTCGAGCCGGTGTTGATCAAGCCGGCGGCAGAGCGAACGGTGAGCGCCCAGCTCACCGGCGCGAAGGCGACCTTCTCGACCGCCGACGCGAAGAAGCTCCGCATCAAGCGAGTGACGGGAAAGTTCACTACCTACTTTCCCTACCTCCCGTATCGCAACATCAACATCGGCAGGGCAGCGGCCTTGATCAACGGCACGTTGCTCAAGCCAGGGGACGTCTTCTCGCTCAACAAGATCGTCGGAGAGCGAACCGTAGCCAACGGTTTTACCAAGGGGTTCATCATCAAAGGGGGCAGGTTCAAGAAGGAACTTGGTGGTGGCGTCTCGCAGAGTGCCACAACCACGTATAACGCCATGTTCTTTGCTGGACTCAAGGACATCTTCCATAAGCCGCATGGTTTGTTTATCGACCGGTACCCACCCGGTCGTGAGGCAACGGTGGCATGGCCTGGTGTCGACCTCAGGTTTCAAAACGACACCAAGTACGGCGTATTGGTGCAGGCCTACATCGTGAAGGGGACACCCACCAGGAAGGGATCCATCACGGTCAAGATGTGGTCAACCAAGACTTATGACAAGGTCGTCGCGACTGCTCCGGTCAAGTCCAACTTCAAGAACGGGCGCGAGGTCACCGACGATTCGCCGAAATGCGAGCCGAGTAGTCCGGTGCCGGGCTTCGATGTCCGCTACCAGCGACTGTTCTACAAGGACGGCTCGGTTGTCCGCCGAGAGAATTTCAAGTGGACATATGCGCCGACTGACAAGGTCACCTGCAAGAAACCCAAGAGCGGCTGAAGCCCGCTCAGATGCGCCCTGAGCCGAATGGGCCCTGAGCCTGTCGAGGGGCTTAGCCCACACGATCACTGCGGGGGAGCGAGATAGCGATAGTGGTGATGAGAGACGAATCCCAGCGTGGTGTACGCGCCAATGGCCGACTGATTGACAGTCGCGACCTGCACATAGGCATATCGCGCGCCCTGCCGAGCCGCCCAATGGCCAAGCGCTGCCATCATCGCTGCTGCTAGTCCGCGCCGACGATAATCAGGACGGGTCCAGATCGCCGCGAGTCCAAGCCAATCCGTGCTGCGGTGGCCGCGGGCGATAGCAACGCGCTCGGAACGATCATCGGTCTTATTGGCAGCAACGCCCGCGAAGGCACGCGGAGGGCTACCTTCCAAGATCATCCGAACAATGGCTGAATCGGTATTCGGCCGACTGCGGGAATACGCCTCCTCCCAGTCGGGCTCCAGTTTCTCGCTGATCTCCACCGCAGACCTGACCGGTCGGCCGGCGAGGAAGTCAGCCAGCCGGGTGACCAGAACGGCGGTCGGCTGATCGCTGCTCACCCAGCCCAGATCTCGCAGCCCGTGCTCCTCAGGCGATTCTTCGATCACTTGGGCCATCGGAGCGATGTCGTGGGTGACCGCGAAACCGATGATCTGGTCGGCCGCCTGTCGGATCGGAATGCCAGGATCACCGACCGCATGGCAGGAGTTGGCGCGTCGCGTAAAGCCGCCTGCCGCTCGAAGAGTCCACTCACCGAGTGGCTCGTGCCAGCCCAACCAGCCCAGCAGCGCGTGGCGCTGCAGATCGGCGGCGGATATTCGCCGGGGATCAGGTCCACCGGCTGCTGCAGGGACATGGCGCGCGGCGATGATCTTGGATCTCTCGATCACGTGCACATGCTGGTCAACGCTCGAGAGCCGCACGGAGGTTGCGTCCAGCGCTTCGATCCAGCCGATGACATCAGTAGCCGAACCGTCGGGCAGCCAGCACCTCACCACCCAACGCTCGTCGGGCAGCGCATCGGCCAGCGGGTCACCTTTTCGACCAGCCACCAGATCGACCTTCCTTGCTGGACCTAAGTAAGCATCGTTGCCGAGACGCGTGATACTAGGCGATAACGATCGCGTTGCTCGCGCCAGCGACGACGCACGAGAAGAGAATTCAAGGAGCGACAATCCGTGACGTACGTCATTGCACAGCCCTGTGTGGATCTGAAGGACCGTGGATGCGTCGAGGAATGCCCGGTCGACTGCATTTATGAGGGTAAGCGGATGCTTTATATCCACCCTGACGAATGTGTCGACTGCGGCGCGTGCGAGCCGGTCTGCCCGGTGGAGGCAATCTTCTACGAGGACGACACACCGGACGAGTGGAAGGAGTACTACAACGCCAATGTCGACTTCTTCTCCGATCTCGGTTCCCCGGGTGGCGCGGCCAAGCTCGGTGTGATCGACAAAGATCATCCGTTGATCGAGAGCTTGCCCCCGCAAGAGCATGACGAGTGACGCCACTCGAGTCATCACTTCGCCGTGTTGACCGAGGTTCCACGACGACGCTAGCGGCGGCCCTCCCCGACTTTCCCTGGGATACGATCGCGGCGGCAAGGGCGACAGCGGCTGCGCATCCCGACGGAATTGTTGATCTTTCAGTCGGAACACCGGTCGATCCCACTCCAGAGCTCGGGATGCGGGCATTGGCACGCGCGGCAAACAGCCCGGGATATCCCCTGACGTCGGGTACCGCCGAACTACGCGACGCGATTGCTTCCTACCTGACGCGACGCTGGGGCGCCGCTGACCTGGATCCCGAGGCGACGCTGCCGGTCATCGGTACGAAGGAACTGGTGGCCTGGTTGCCCACCTTGCTGGGCCTGGGTCGCGACGATCTTGTGGTCTACCCAACCATGGCGTACCCGACCTACCTGGTCGGTGCCAAGATCGCCGGCTGCCGGGCAGTTGCCTGCGACGACCTTGACCAGCTCGGGAACGCGAGGCCGGCGCT
>Ga0105243_10001796_pt1 | contig 18418 bp, 20 predicted proteins | sample KBSM34metaG_FD_81525 | JGI IMG/M metagenome (GOLD analysis project Ga0105243, IMG submission 81525) | Miscanthus rhizosphere microbial communities from Kellogg Biological Station, Michigan, USA - KBS M3-4 metaG | ecosystem: Host-associated > Plants > Roots > Rhizosphere > Soil | place... | reverse complement strand
TTTACCGCTTCATCAGGTGTTGATTTCGAATGGCGCAAATAACGAAGAGTATGAGATGGAGATGGCCCAGGCATTTAGTGTATATCAGCAGAATGGTATTGGCTCTGTAGTCCACTGCAAGCAAGAGTTTCATTGTGTTTCTCCATCCTGAGCAAACACCACGGGTGCGCTAAAACGACCGCGCTCAATCACGCTGCTGATTTAAAGTTCTCATCATTTAAGTCCGTGGCGCGTACGACTTCCACCGAACAATGTGCTCCCAGGATAAGCGCCTGTCCGACCTTGCTGAGCCCGAAACTATCAGACCCGTCATCTAGCCCGTGGCCCTGCGAATCGATGAATATGCAGTCGGCTGAGAACGTGCGTGCCTCTTGTAGAAGGACCTCTTGCGCCTGACCGTTCCTGATTGCTGTCGAAACTTTTAGATCCACAGCTCGCAACCTTTCTGCCAATTCCTCCAACACCCGTGCGACTTCTGGGTCCTTCGTTGCATCACGTGGGCCACTTTTCACCATAACTAAGGCTGCCTCACTTCCGGCCGGCCATGCTCGAGTCGCAACCGCTTGAACCACTTCGGCTGCGGCGTGAATTTCTTGCACACCGATCACGATCCGAACTGACAACCCATCCTCTCGATCCGACGCGCGTGCAATTCGAACCGAGCAATGTGCGTTTTGAGCAACTTTAAGCGCCGGTCCGGCATAGTCATTAATATGTGGCGACGGACTGGGATTCGATCCGATAATGATGAGTTCGGCCCCCCAGGTTTTAGCCTTCCCTACAATTTCGTTGGCTACACTCGGTACGTCGTGCAGACTCTCAGCTTTTATGTTTCCGAAAGGAAACATTGCACTGATGCGTTTTTCAGCCTCGAGTGATAAAACTCGCTGCTCCTCATAATCCCTTAATGCCGGAACGTAAGATGACGCTCCCGCAGTTAGGACCTTCATGCGCCGCGCACTCACGGCCCGAGTAATATCGTAAGGCGATAAAGGCAACCAGACATGCGTCACTGCGACGAGCACTTCAAGATCTGGCGGCAGGCCCGCTGTGTTCAAACTATCCAACGCAGCTTCGGCGGTTTCAGATCCGTCATACGGAATGATTACCCTGGTCCTTGTAGCTTGACCCAAGCCCGGATGTTTGGAGTTTGATGAACTTTCCCACCTATGCACACTCTTGGTTATTGGCGCTGACATCTTCCTCTCACTTTCAAAACGATCGATTCTCTACATTCATATAGCAGCTACGCATGTCCCCTCCGATGCTCGGCTGGTTTTACCCCTTCGGGTAGTAAAAGCCCCCGAGCATTGTCCACTGGTCCAAATCGAATCGGCGGCGAGCACCGCAAGTTACACACGTCCGATACGACTCGGTGCCACGTGTAAATGGAAGACTCATCTTGAGGTGCCAGCATCCGAACAGCCGCCGCAAGCCCTTTTTAGTCTGTGCGAAGCGCTCTGAAATAAGGGCCCATATGTCGATACCGGCTTGTTCAACCACCTGTTCCATTACCAAATCCCTCTCTTGTCTTTGGATTGACACTGAGCTAATCCTGCGTCACCGCTAATCAAAACGAAGGGCCGTAACTTCCAGCGATATGTGACCGCGTTCAGAAGCTGGATCGATATTTTCAATTAGCATGCGCACATTCATCGGCTCTTCGGGTTCAAGTGCCGTTTGCCGGGTCGGGATAATCACAACCGTGCGCTCGCGGACCAGTGAACCTTCCGAGTCTAAAATGGCGCCGCGCAATTCCATGCCGTTTATAGTGCTTCCGGTGTTGTTAGTAATGGTCGCAGTTAACTCGATTGCCAAGTCATTGAAAGGGTGCATTTTTTCAACACCCACTAAATGCTCGACCAAGATCTTCTCGCGAAGCATCTCGAACTCTGGGTTACCTGCTCGTAACGACTCTTCAAGTCGCGGTTGTGAATATGAATTTAAGTATGGCCGTGTCGTAGCGAAATACTGCATTCCGGCAGCGCCTATGGCGATCGCCGCCGTAATGATCGCTGCCAATAACACTATCGGCCATCTTAGCTCCGGCTCTCTGATTAAAATTGGACCTTGATATGACATAGCTCCTGTTCTCCACTTCAATAAAATTTGTAATCAGGCGGCGTCACGTTTCACTTCATCAGAAGCGGTCTGTGAAGCGACTGAAAGCTTGATGGCAAAACCATGACCACAATCCTTGCAAACATATCGATCGTTTTCGCGAGCACCTATCACAAGCCACTGTTCCAGGCACTGGGGGCATCGCACTAGCCATCGATGTAGAATCTCCCGCCAACTCTCTCCTTGTTTCTCTTCTGTGTTGCTTTCCGACAGAACAATGTATTTGTTGCTTGTAGCCATTCCCGCTCGTCTCCGCCTGTCAAAAACGGTCGTCAAATGAACGATTACCTACTGGAGTTAGATTAGCCCGCTAACACCAGAGGAGACAGCGTGTTAACACCTGACTCTGCGAGTATTTACACCTGAGGCCTGGTTAGAAATGACTGGGGTCTGCAACGATGTGAGCAAATCGGCGAGCGACGGCTTCGATGCAGTGATCAGAGTGTGAAGTGAGAAACCCCCGTGCTTACTGTGGATGGAGGTTGACGCTTAATCAGGTTGTCGCCGCTCGCGCACATGGAGGGCCAACTCGACGCGGTTGCTCAAATTCTTTTTATCCAGGATGCGACTGATGTGGCCCTCTATCGTCCTCAGACTCAGTTTTAGCTCGGCTGCGATTTCCTTGTTCGAGAGTCCGCGCGCCACAGCCTCGGCCACTCGCCACTCAGCGTCTGTTAGATCCTCGTCGCGGACCAGTTCCTCGTCACCTGTCTCCTGCTCTCCAAACATTCGCGCGAGATCGGAGTGAGTCCGATGTACTCGCTCAAGGATGCTTTTCACTATAGCAACCAATTCGTCGGGCTCGAATGGTTTCGTAATGTATGCATCCACGCCACTGCGAAATCCCGCTACGCGGTCAGCCGTTTCATCCTTTGCTGTAAGGAAGACAATGGGAACCAGCCGGGTTCGCGGTGAGGATCGTAGATTACGGACGAGGGCATAACCATCCATGCCAGGCATGCGGATGTCGCTGATGATTAGATCCGGTAGCGCTTCCGCTATACGGACCATCGCTTCAGCACCACGGCGAGCAGTTACCACATCGTAGTTCTCTGCGCGCAGCGTTACCGATACGGCGAGCAACAGACCAGGATCATCATCAACAACCAGTAACTGTCTAGCCATCATCATGCTCCTCTATGTCCAGATTGTTGCATCTTCCATCGCGCCACATAGGCAGGTGCAGCGTGAACGTACTACCTCGGCCGACTTCACTTTCAACCCCGATGCGTCCACCCATTTGTTCCATCACATTTCGAGCGAGGTATAGGCCGAGACCAACGCCGGACACATCGGCATCCTCCAAAAACTCAGCATCGGTTGACGCGTTACGCATCGCTGCGGAGTGAGGAGCGGGACGACCCCGATGGAACTTGTCGAACAGGATGGGCATATCCTCGGGTGGAATGCCACGGCCATTGTCCGTCACACTTATCGCTACCTGATCTTCCATTTCGTCGGCCGCAACGATAATCCGTCCGCCATCTGGAGTGTATTTAATGGCATTCTCAATAATATTCGAAAGGACTCGTCGCAGTGCTTTGGGATCTGCGCACACAGCCGCGATCGCACGTGAACGTTCGACTCTAAGATCATGACTTCTCTTTTCAGCAGAACGCGTTTCTGACTTGACAACAGATGCGATCAATTCCTCAACGTCCACTCTTTCATGAGTCACTCGGAGTACACCGCCCTCGATGCGTGACAGGTCAAGCAGATTCAAAACGAGATCAATTTGCCGATCGCATTCCACCGAGATCGTCTCAACATACTCACGTCGCTTCACCTCATCGATGCCATCACGCATCAACAATCTCGTAAGTGCCTTGATTGTGGTCAACGGCGTACGCAGTTCGTGTGAAACGCTCGAAACGAACTCCGATTTTAGTTGGTCGAGCTCGGCAAACCGCGCCTCTCTTTTTTCCAGTTGTTCTGCCATTGCGTTAAAGCTAACGCCCAGCTGTGAGATCTCGTCTTGTCCTTCCCCCGGAGCCCTCGCAGAGAAGTTTCCAGTACCGAACTCGGCTGCCGCGAAATTTAGCAGCCGCACCGGCCGGGCGATGCTTCGTGCGATCAGCAGCGCTGCCGTCATCGTGCCAAAGACCGCTAACAAACCAATCAAAGAGTATCCCGTTAATTGTCGCCACAGCGACGCGTAGAGAATTGCGCTCGGAACACCAACCATGACCACGTAGTCTGTCTCGGCCACGCGCGCCAATCCGTACACGCGTTCGACCCCATCGATTGAACTCTTGACGGCAATCACCGCTGTATTCTGGCTCTGTAGTGCAGATCGCACGCCCGATTCACTCAGGTCCATTCCTATTGCAGATTCCGGCGTTTGACTCCGATAAACTACGCGGTGCCGTTGATCGAGAAGTGTAATGACGGCCCGTTGCATCGAGGTGACGCCTTGAAGTGGTTCCCTTAGCGCAGCGCCATCAATACGTGCAATGACTGCTCCACCTGCCGCCAGGGGAAAGGCAAGCGCAAGGACATATTGGCCCTCTCCACGTGTCCAGTCGGTCTCAACATCCGGGACACCGCGTTGCACCTCAGCAAGCAACTTTTCGGTAAGTCCTACCGGGAGACCAACAGCATCTGATGGATACTTCGAAACGATTTTAGCGCTTGCGTTTACGACGCGCAGGTCAATCCAATAGGGTCGCTGGATGAGTGCAGCCTTTAAATCAGCGTCGAGGGACGACGGATCGTTTAAGTGTTCTGGTGGGTAGGAGGCTATTGTTCTAAGCGGCTGGTACTGAGCGTCAAGCCAGCGATCGAAAACTACCGCCGCCAACTCTGCCTGTTGTTCCAGCGCTTCATTAAGTTGTTGCTGTTTTCCGTTCCAAACTGCCCACAGCACGATGAGTCCGACGATCAGAAGGGGAACTACACCTCCTATCGCAAGCGTCAGTAATCGGCTGCGGATACTCATCTCTTAGCTTTACAAGTTCGGGCGAACTTTGACTACAGGACGCGAGCTCATCGCATCCTCTGGTAGGGCTTTGCCTCAAAAGTCCTTTTTATTCACACCGGGCTTTAGCCCGGTGTTAGAAGGCGAAAATTTGTAGATAACCGTTTCAACGGTTTTCGCTGTATTTCGCTCGGTAAACCGTTAAAACGGTTCTTAACTCTGTGCCTCTCCAGTCACCGGGCTAAAGCCCGATGTGAATGAAAAGGACTTTTGAGGCAAAGCGCTCTGGTAGAGTGTCCCCCGAGCGATTCATACTTCAGCTTCTTCGACTCCTTTGTCTGATTTCTTCTTCCTGCGAAAACGTCTGAATAGCCTGGCAAACAACCCGTAAATGCGTTCTGACTCTTTTGCCAGCAGCGGCGAAGCACTCGCCAGAATCAAAACATAAAGGGCCGCAAACGGCTGCAAGACCGGCATCAAACTCCCGGCGATAGCAAGGTTGACAATGATGATTGAAAACTCGCCGCGCGCGAGCAGAGTGAAGCCAGTGTTGAGCGAACCGACAGTTGATAGTTTCGCACGTCTGCCAACGATCAAGCCGGCGATGACGACACAGACGAGCGAGAGCAGTGCTGCGCCCACTGCCAGCCACGCAGCGCCGCCTAAAGTGAACGGATCAATCGAAAGACCGAAACCGAAAAAGAAGACGGCCCCGAAGAAATCGCGGAACGGCACCACCAGTCGCTCCATTCGCTCGCTGTGTTCGGTCTCGCCGAGTATTAATCCGAGCAGCAACGCACCGATAGATTCGGCAACATGGATGGTCTCGCCGAGTCCGGCCAGCAGGAACAGGCAGGCGAAAACCACGATCACGAAAAGTTCACTTGATGAAATGCGAAGCAAGCGATTAAAGAGCGGCGTCGCCCAGCGTCCTATAATTATTAAGCCGACGATAAAGCCGAGAGCGATGCCGCCCGATGAGAGGACACCGGCGAAGGAGCTCGCGCCGCTCAGCACGATGCCGGAGATGAGCGAAAGATAAACCGCGAGAAAGACATCCTCGAACATCGTGATGCCCAGAACGATTTGCGTTTCGGGGTTCGCCATGCGGCGATAGTCAAAGAGAATTTTGGCGACGATGGCGCTGGACGAAACGGTTGTCAAACCGGCAATAATCAGCGCTTCGCGCAAAGGAAAACCCGCTAGATAACCATAAGTGAATCCAACGGTGAAATTGATGCCGACGTAAATCGAGCCGCCCACGAGGATCGAGCGCCCAGCCTCAATTAAGCGTGTGAGGTTGGCTTCCAGACCAAGATAGAACAGCAGAAAGAGAACGCCGAATCGACCCATGAATGAGATGAGCGACTCGGTTTGGATGAAGCGGAAGTCAAAGACGCCCCACTGGGGGGCATGCGGGCCTACCGCGATCCCGATTAGGATTAAGAACGGGATGTTCGACAGGCCGAGTTTGTGCGCGAGAGCGACCGCAAATGCGATCAGGCCCAACGCCAAGCCGATTTCTAAAATAATGTGATCCACCGGCTCACTCCCTGCTTCCTTCAACCAGCAGTCGCTTCAAGGCGTCGATTGTGCGCCGGTCGCCCGCGGCGATCAGCGTAGCGCCCTCGTTCAAAACTGTATGGGCTTCCGGATTGGTGCGCGTTGTCTGGTCTGGTTCGATGATCGAGACGATGGAGGCACCCGTCCGAGTGCGAACCTGGAGCTCGCGTATACTTCTGCCAATGCAGGCCGCGCCTCGTTCGATTGTGAACCACTCCAGCACGAGGTCGCCTAGAATAACCTCCGCCATCGGCAGACTTCGCGGCACATAAGTCAGTCCACCAACGATCCCGGCGATCTGCCGCGCCTCACCATCTGACAGCCTCAAGACGGAGGCCGGGCGATCCAGATTCCTGCGCGTGAAATGGTAGAGTTCGCGCGTGCCATCATCGTGAATAACAATGACGAGCCGATCGCCGGTCATCGTCTCCACTTGAAACTTGCGCCCGACGCCGGGAAGAAACACTTCGCTGATAGTGGACATAATGACTCTTACCTCCCTTGATAAGAATGCTCTGAGAATCCCGACTCGTCTGTGTAAACACCCAACGTCTGTAGAGGACAACGATGCCGCCGCGATCCATGTATGGAAAGCACCGTTTCTAATCCGCCTCCTGGGATCAGTGCGAGGCGACATAGACATTGTTGAATACTTAGTTTCTATGATACCTTGCCGAGTTCCAAGAACAAATTATTAGTTGTTAGCGAGAGGACCAAAGAAAGCTCGGAGATTGGGCCTTCATGGAGTCTCTGATGCGTCGTGTCGATCTTCCCTGACTGCGTGACACTTTCGTCGAGCGGGCGTCAGGCGAGTTCGGAGGTGGGAATGGGTTGTCGGAGTAGCCCACGAGTGGCCTGCTACTTTCAGAGACCAGAGGGTTGTGCGTCAGATAATTTAGCCCGAGCAGTTAAGTGCTCCTGTGTAGAGGATGAAACCTTCTTGTAATTTAGGTTTCATCCTTTTGTTTTGGTGATGATTTAGATGTCAGGCAAAAGGAGAGTATAGAATGAGCGAAACCATTCGCATTCTCGGTATCGCGGGCAGCCTTCGCCGCGAATCCTACAATCGCGCAGCCCTGCACGCCGCAACACAACTTGTGCCTCAAGGCGCGACCATCGACACTTTTGAGCTTGACGGCCTCCCAGGCTTCAATCAGGACGACGAGCAGAACCCACCTGCCGAAGTTGTGGAGTTAAAGAAGCGCATACGCGAGGCGGACGCCATTCTGATTGTGACACCAGAATATAACTACTCCGTGCCAGGGGTTTTGAAGAACGCGATCGATTGGGCATCGAGACCTTACGGCGATAGCGCGTGGAATGGGAAACCCGCCGCGATTATGGGCGCTTCGGTTGGGGCCATCGGAACAGCGCGGGCGCAATACCACCTGCGGCAGATGTTCGTATTTCTCAATATGTTTCCCATCAACCAGCCAGAGGTAATGATCGGCAACGCTCAAGAACGGTTCGACTCGCAAGGGAATCTGACAGATGAGACGTCGAAGGATCTCATCCGCTACCTGCTGCAGAATCTCTTGGAGTGGACGCGGAGAATCCGCGCCTCATGAACTTTGCACTTAGCAGTTGGGTAGTGCAATTTCAAAAAAACTATGGCGGAAAAATCACGTGACCAACCTCCAATGTCTGCCATGACAGAGGTGCTGGCGGATCTTCAGCGGACTTCACACTGGCAGGAGGGTGTTTATAAGCAGCTTCATGCGCATCCCGAGCTCAGTTTTCAAGAAACTAAAACGGCCGCCCTCGCGGCATCGAAACTCAAAGAACTCGGTTACGAAGTCGTCGAAACAATTGGTCGAACCGGCGTGGTCGGCATCCTGCGGAATGGCGAAGGCCAGACCGTGCTCGCCCGTGCTGACATGGATGCGCTTCCTGTCAAAGAGAACACCGGTCTGCCTTATGCTTCGACATTGACGGCCGCTGATAATGATGGGGAAACAGTCAATGTTGCCCACGCCTGTGGCCACGACGCGCACGTAGCGTGTCTGTTGGGCGCGGCGGAACTGCTTGCTGAGGGACGGGACTCGTGGGCCGGCACCTTCATCGCGTTGTTCCAACCTGCGGAAGAAGTCGCAGGCGGTGCGACGGCGATGGTGGCTGACGGCTTGCGCGAGCGGATTCCGAAACCGGATGTCGCATTCGCGCAGCACGTGCTGGCCTACCCGGCGGGAACAATTGGCACTCAGGTGGGTCCTGTCCTCTCCGCCGGTGACAGCATTCGCATCACCCTGCACGGCAAAGGCTCGCACGGGTCAATGCCTCATAACAGTGTTGACCCAGTGGTGCTGGCCGCACTGGTTGTACTGCGCCTGCAAACGATTGTTTCGCGGGAGACGAAGCCGGGCGAATTTGCAGTCTTAACCGTAGGCAGCAGTGTGGCTGGCTCCAAGAGCAATATCATCGCGGACCGCGCGGTACTGCTGGTCAATCTACGGACTTACGACATGGCCGTGCGCCAGCGCATGATTGACAGCATCGAGCGCATGGTCAAGGCCGAGTGCGAGGCGTCCGGTTCGCCTCACCCACCTGAGTTTGACTACTACGATCAGTATCCGCTCACCGAGAATGACTCGGAAGTTACGGAAAGAATCACGTCTGCATTCCGCAGCCATTTCGGATCACAAACCGTTTTCGACCTCGGACGTGTGACAGCGAGCGAGGACTTCAGCCACATCCCCGATGCTTTGGGAACGCCCTACACTTACTGGGGCGTTGGGTGTATAGATGCGGAGAAGTACGCGAAAGCTCTCAAGTCAGGTCGGGTGCAGCAGGAGATCCCGGTCAACCACTCGGAATTCTTTGCGCCGGTCATCGAGCCGACGCTGTCCATCGGCACACAGGCCCTTGTAGTTGCAACTCTGACATATCTCGCGAAGTGAGGCGTACTGATGGTCTCTACAACTGCGGCCGCGGTTCCCGATGAGTATCGAGGTACCGACAAGCTCATCTTTGGAATCGTGCTTGCGGTCATCACCTTCTGGCTCTTCGCACAGACCACACTGAATGTAGCGCCCACAATGCGCGATGACTTGCGGATCAGTGAGAGCCTGACCAACATCGCTGTTAGTATTAGTGCCCTTTTCTCAGGCATCTTCATCGTCGTCGCGGGCAGCCTGGCAGATCGACTGGGTCGTGTGAAGCTTACCTATGTCGGCCTGACCTTTGGTATTTTGGGTTCGCTTTTGATCGCGCTTTCGCCACCCAGCACTGCAATATTTCTAATAACCGGACGCATCATTCAAGGTCTTTCAGCCGCCTGCATCATGCCGGCGACACTCGCTCTGATGAAAGCCTACTTCGACGGCAAGGAGCGTCAGCGCGCTCTCAGCTTTTGGTCCATCGGCTCGTGGGGCGGCTCGGGTGTCGCTGCGCTTTTCGGCGGCCTCGTTGCTTCTTCTCTCGGATGGCGCTGGATCTTCTGGATATCAATTATTGTCGCGATCATTAGTTTCCTCCTGCTCAGAGGCACTCCCGAAAGTAAGGTCGAGTACAAGCAAGGGAGTCGCTTCGACTGGTTCGGCTTTGCCACCTTTATTATTGCTATGGTCGCCGTGAACATCGTCATCGGACAAGGCGCCGCGCTGGGATGGCTGAACCCTGTGATTGTCACCCTGGCCGTCGTGTTCGTCATCGCCACGGTGGTCTTCTTCAAGGTTGAATCAAGCAATCCCAACGGCTTTGTGGACCTCACTCTGTTCAAGAACAGGACGTACGCCGGCGCGACGCTCTCAAACTTCCTGCTCAATGGTGCAGCCGGGACATTGCTCGTTGCGCTGGCTCTGGTTCAGCAAGGGGCGGGGCTGTCATCCTTGCAATCCGGATTGCTGACCATTGGTTATCTCGTCGCTATTCTGAGCACCATTCGTGTCGGTGAAAAGCTTCTTCAGAAGATGGGCGCGCGAAAACCGATGTTGATGGGCTGCGCCATCACCGCGACGGGGATCCTGCTGACGACCTTTACCTTCCTGCTGGCGCGTCAGTACATGATCGTAGCCTTCATCGGGTTCACACTTTTTGGAATCGGGCTGGGCTTCTACGCCACGCCATCGACCGACGCGGCACTCTCGAATGTGCCAGACGACAAGGCAGGCGCCGCATCCGGCATCTACAAGATGGCATCGTCTCTGGGCGCCGCCTTCGGTGTGGCCATCTCCGCAGCGCTCTTCACTGCACTCAGCGAACGCGATACCAGCTTCATCGCAATGTCAGACCTGTTTCTCGGAAGGACTGACAACGTTACTATTCGCTTTGCGGCCGCTATAGCACTGCTCTTCAACGTCTTGATGGTGATCATAGCGATCATCGCAATCGTCATAACCGTTCCCAGGGACGATCGCAGGGGAACCGTGAGTGTTTGAAGTAAGTTGGTTCGGTTAGAACTAATCGATTGAACGATGAGCTGACTTTACCCGTCTGATAGTGTTGAAACCTTGAACGAGCTGACGACAGGATTTAAGGAGTACGCGACGGGCACTCTCCTGGTGCTCGATCTAATCGGTACGTTTGTGTTTGCACTCAGCGGCGCCGTCGTCGGAGTCAAGCGGCGTCTCGATATTTTCGGTGTGCTCGTTCTCTCCTTTGCTGCGGCCAGCGCGGGTGGGATCATGCGCGACCTTCTAATCAATTCGGTGCCACCGGCTGCTATCAGAGATTGGCGTTACGTGGCCGCGTCGGTGCTCGGAGGTTTGCTGATATTTGTATGGTTCCCGCGTCGCCAGCGATCGTCGCGAGTGCGCAACTTCGTACTCCTTTTCGATGCCGGAGGGCTCGCGCTTTTTGCCGTCACGGGCACGCAAAAGGCTATGGGCTATGGACTCAATCCGATGATGGCCTCGCTACTTGGAATGCTTACGGGAATTGGCGGTGGAATGATGCGTGACGTTTTAGTGGCCGATATTCCGCATGTATTGCGTTCTGATCTGTATGCGGTGGCGGCACTGGCTGGCGCAGTTGTGGTCGTGATTGGCCATCAATTACGGGTTGCACCTTCCCTTGCGGCGGTGTTGGGCGCAGTGATCTGTTTTAGCCTTCGATTGGTCGCGATCCGACGCCGCTGGCAACTGCCGGTCGCGCACGCGGGTTCCGAAGAAAAGTGAAACGAACGTTGCGTTACTTCAATTAAGGAGCCTTTGAAAATGGCCAAGCCTATGCCTGCAATCTTTTTCGGGCACGGCAACCCGATGAATGCATTGGAGCATAATGCCTGGACGGAAGGCTGGGCGACCATCGGCAAACACATTCGGCGCCCGCGTGCCGTGCTCTGCGTCTCCGCCCACTGGTATCTTCCGGCCACTTTGGTGACCGTGATGCCCACACCGCGAACCATTCACGACTTTGGCGGTTTTCCTCGAAAGCTGCATGAATTCAAATACAGCGCGCCCGGCGATCCGGAACTGGCGCGCCGCGTTCAGGAACTGCTCGCCCCGCTCTCAGTGAACCTGGACAAACGGTGGGGCCTTGACCACGGCACATGGTCGGTACTCTGTCACGTTTTTCCTAAAGCAGACGTGCCTGTTATCCAACTCAGCATTGACGAGACGCAACCAGCAGAGTTCCACTACGAAATCGCGAAGCGGCTGACCAGCTTGCGCGACGAAGGAGTGCTTATCGTCGGAAGCGGCAACCTCGTGCATAACCTGCACGCTTACAGTTGGGGCCGTCGTCAGATCAAGCCTTTCGAATGGGCCGTGCACTTTGAGGAGCGAGCGCGTGAACTACTGCTTGCCGACCACCACGAACCACTGATCGCATATGAGACTTTAGGGCGTGACGCCGCCTTGTCAGTTCCAACACCCGATCATTACCTGCCTCTCCTTTACGTGATTGCGCAGCAGAGAGAAGGCGACGAGGTTAGCTTCCCGGTGGAGGGATTCGATGGAGGATCGGTTTCGATGCTTACCATCAAAATCGGCTAACGTTCGTATCCAAAGCAACAGCACGAGAACTCCGATAATGACGGATGACGTGCCGAGTTGGATTCCTATCGGCTTTGCCTCAAAAGTCAGGATCCGCGGTTGGACGAGGTCAGTACCGTAACGCGGTAGCGTCGGGTGAGTGTCGCAACCGCAATAATTCTTTGGTTAATGAGGCACAAGGGCCGACCCGACGCTACCGCGTTACGGTACTGACCTCGTCCAACAGTGACTTTTGAGGCAAAGCCATTCCTATCAACTGGGCCAACCCACCGCCGAGGACATCCCAAGGACCGAGTCCCAAATTGGCTCGCTTCGTAAAGGCGACGCCTATACCGACAAAAGCTAGTCCCGCGAGTAGCTTGGCCCATCGGTTTATTCAAATATTAAATAAAGGAGAAATCAATCGCATATTTTGAAATCCAGCAACAAGGCTCATAAGTGATACTCGCCCTTCGATTCTGGCTGGTAGAGAACCTCCTCAACGCTCAGTCTCCGAACACCAGACGGGACTTGCCACGCAATCACGTCGCCACGCCGGTAACCGAGCATCGCCGTCCCGATAGGGGCCAGCACTGAAATCTTGCCCTCGTCGTAATTCGCCTCTGTCGGAAAGACGAGTCGGTAAGTCATCTCCTCACTAGTGTCGAGGTCTTTCAGTCGCACCGTCGAGCGCATTGTGATCACGTCCGCTGGAATATCCCTCTGCTGGATCACCTCTGCACCGTCCAGCTCTTCTTCCAACCTGTCGAGGTATTCACGGTTCCCATCGCTTTCGCGGTCGCGCGCGATCTCGATCAGCTTTGTGAGCCGCTCGTAATCTGGCTTCGTGATATAGATGTTCGTTTCCTTACTCATAACCTTCTCCTGTCTTATCGTCACTCTTTGCAATGAAACGTAGCGTTAGCCTGATGCACGCGCTTTTCTTGCGGTCTGCGTTGAACCCCGCACGACCACCACTGAGCAATGCGCATTCATCGCGACCGCTTCAGATACGCTTCCTAACAGGAAACGCTTGATACCGCGTCGCCCGTGTGAGCCCACAACGATGAGGTCGGCATTCCATTTTTTCGCCTCTTCTAGAATGACCTCTTTCGGATTGCCCGATAGCACGGCTGCCGTCGCTTTCAACCCTGCGGCAGCCAGAACTTGTTCGGCGGCGTTAACATTGGTCAGCACGTTGGTGGATCTAATCACCCACGGCTCTTCAACAGTCACGATTCTGAATTCGCTTCCTTCAGGCCATGGCCGTCCGGAAAGTGCCTCCGCTGCCGCCGTCGAACTTTGCGAGCCGTCGGTGGCGAACAACACCCTCCTGCTGCTATGAAGAGTGCGCGTGCGATCGTCTCCTGCATCACGAACTATCTGAACGGTGCAGGGAGCGCCAGTTACGACAGCTCTGGCGACGCTGCCGAGCATCCAGTGCGTTAGATCCTTGCGGACGTGAGCGCGGACGAAGATCAGATCCGAAGACCATTTCCGAGCAAAGAATGGGATCAGATTTCGCGCGTCGCCTCGCGCCATGACGACTTCTACCGGAATTCCGATTTCTTCAAGGCGCTTGGCGATAGGGGTTATTTGTTCCCCGCGCGTTTTCATTTCGCGCGTCACAGCGCCCTTCCCATAGCCTTCTTCGCGCCACACCTCTTCCGGGACATCCATGTCTGCTACGACCGAAAGCACGTGTGCCGTTGTACCCTCAGGCCACGGACGAATTCCCACTGCGTCCACCAACACCTCGGCAGAAGTCGCCGAATCCACTGCAATCAATAGTTTCATAGTTCAAACCTCATCCGAACAGCTCGCATTCGGGCTGGCATACATAATTAGACCTCGAAAACCGACTGGCCAAGCCGTCCGCCTTCGTTCTCCCATCTCTCTAGCGGTTCCTTTTCGGCAATCGCGTTGTGAATGTAATAGCCTCTTGCCATCGTTTCGTTCTTACATTTCCTTTCCTTAAATTGCACCAGCTCTAAGTTAGACGACAAAGCATCCTTCAGATACCGTGACATCACGTAAGAGGACAAGTGTTTTCACGTTCAATCAAGTGATCAGTTCGTCGCGCTACGTACCACCTCGACTGATGAATGCGCCTTCGTGACCAGTGCGGTCGAAACACTGCCGAGCCAGAACCTTTCAAAAGTGCCGTCGAATTTGCGCGAACCGACGAAAATGGAATCGGCCTCCCACTCTCGAGCTTCCTCAATGAGGACTCGCTGCGGATCGCCTTTCTCTAATGCGACCGAGACCTGCAAGCCGATTGCGCGCAACTCACGCTCAGCCCACTCGACCATCATGCGCGACGCCGCGAACGCCTTGTCGTTGCTGTTACTGATCATCGCCGCCGCTGTCGAAAGAACGCGGGCAATTCTTTTTGGCGAAGTTTCATCGTCAACAGCGATGATTCGCACCTGGGTCCCTTTAGGCCAGACACGCATGCCTACCTCGCGAACCGCGTGTTCAGCTTCAGCCGATCCATCCACGCCAATCATTACCCTTGGGGGCTTACTCTCGTTTTTGTCCACCGCTCCTCGCGTCACCCGAACCGAGTGATGGGAATCGGTAACCACCTTTTTCGACACGCTACCGAGGATAAGCCGGCCGAGCGCCGATCGCCCGCGCGATCCGACGACAACTAAATCAGCGTTCCACTCGTCTGCCCGACTTATCAAATCCGTAGTTGGCCAGCCGGCGAGACCTTCGGTCTGCACCTTCCAACCGGGAAAGTATGACCGGACACGATTACCGGCTTTCGCTGCCAACTCTTTCGCCTCTTTGCGTGCCTGCTCCGCCCTCGCCTTCGCCTGCGCGAGAGCCTCTATCACTCTCTGCGAAGTCAGGGGCGGGCCAACAACTTCATTTCCGACTGTAGCCGGCATCATAACTTCTGATATCGAGACGACGAGAGCCTCCACGTCACGCGGCAGTCCCGCCTTCCGTAGATCATCAATTGCCGCATCAGCGCCGTCCGACCCGTCATAGCCAATCAAAATTCTCATTACCGTTCCTCCTTGTAGACCTATATTGAATCGCACGCTCCTTACCTGAAAGAGTGATAACTCCCGCGCCTCTCGGGTGTTATCGCCTGACTGTGTTGTTGGTTGGAGTGGGCCTTAAAGATCTTCTGAGAAAAATGCGTGTAAACACTTTGGACTTTCGAGTGTTATCACGCTGGCAAGAGGCAGGGTCGTGATCTAATGTGTTCCTGCAATTTGCTAAACGCGCGGGTAAGGACATCAATCTTTGCGCAAAGGAGTACAAATTCATGAACACGATCGAGTGCGCCGTGGTGGATGTGCCATTCGGGGGCGCCAAAGGCGCGGTAATCCCAAGAACTATACAGTTGAAGAGTTAGAACAAATCACTCGCCGATATACGTCCGAGTTAATCAAGAAAAACGCTACTTGCTATGCGGAGCTTGGCATCTTCCCATGACGCGACGCTTGATGACGCAACAACAACGAGAATTGAGGTACTTATGGAAGGTTTAGGAAAAGTGCAAGAGACGATATTAGGCGAAGACTACACTTACCAGGTCATCGAGAAGGAAAGTCCTAAAGTGGTGGACCAGGAGATCGCTCGGCTCGAGAAGGAATTGGCCGAAGAGCGTGAACAACGTCTGCGCAGTTTGGCGGAGTTTGATAATTACCGTCGACGCACACGACAAGAACTTTCGGCCGCGCAACAGAGCGGAAAACGTGAAGTCCTTCTTGCATTTCTTGACGTGATGGACGACTTCGATCGCGCTTTGTTGCACCTCGGCGTGGCATCAGATGCAGTCGTTGAAGGACTGCGACTGATTCGGCAGCGATTCAATGACGTGCTGCTTTCAAATGGTGTTACCGCGTTCGATAGCGAAGGGCAACCATTCGACCCAATGATCCATGAAGCAATTAGTGTCATTGATGCCGATGACGGAGGTGAATCGGGCACGGTGTATGCGGAGGAGCGACGGGGCTATCTGCTGGATGGGAAGCTGCTGCGGCCGGCACGCGTAGTTGTCCTGAGGTAAAGCGTCACTCGTTTAGGGTTGAATGATAAGAGCTGCCAGTCTCCCTAAATCCTGGCATATAAGAGCTATGAACGCACAAATCAAGCTAGGCCTCGGACCCGCACTGAACTACAGATTTGACCCGTCTATGAATACGGAACTTATTGGTGATTAAGTCCAAAAGCTGAACCAATTGCCCATCTGAACTGCGGACCTTAACGATTAATTGGTCCATATCAATGTTTCCTTAGCTGGATGAAATCCTCACCTCAGTCAGTTCATAAAAGACAGCAGCTAATTTGTGAACACAATCAGGACATTCCAGTCCGAAAGCTCCCCGCAATAAAATCCATTTGCTCGAGGAGCTCCCACATCCTGTTCTGCGGTCCGGTAAACTGAAGTCTGTAAATAAAACCGTCGTCACCTTGCAGGTGATAGATCAGTCCAGCCATCGGGATACCACCCTTAACGTATTCGTATGAGTATTTGGTGCCACTCAATCGCCCCTCAAAAAATTGATCTTTCCTAATCATGTATCCTGACAAGAAAAGACTATCCCAACTCTGCTGGCGATGGACCAGATCTGAAGGCGAAGCCGCCGGATAGACTCTCCTGATGCGCAGAAGCACCGCGCTCTGTTTACCGTTGATAAACTCCGTTCGAGAGTGAGTGATGCCGTTCAGCTTAACAACGCGCCACTTCGGCGATGGCAGCTCAAGGGCGTAGTCGCCTCTCGCATCTTCATAAGTACGCGTGTTAGCGCTTGTCGCGGAAAACAGTCCCAGGATGAGAAATAAAGTTAAGAAGATACTAAAAAGTTTTGCAGTCATTTGATTGCTCCTCGTAAATCGATCTATTTCAGATTAAGGGAAAGACGCCGCTTGCAACAGCGTGATTACACCTGTGCTTTCCACGTACTTACGCCTGCTACGCAACGGCTGTCAGTGGTGCTGCCAGACTTCTTTCGCGCCGCACACAGACGTCACGTACTAACACCTGAAATCTCGGGTGTTTTCACGGTTTCTCGATTGAAGTTTAAGGCCTAATCTGGGGACATGCTGATCGTTGGAACGCGATCGAACTTATGGTTGGGCGCGTACGACGAGCGGCGCATGCGCCCGGGGGAACCATGGTGTTCTCGCAGCAACGATCAGCAGTTTTGATTTGGGCGGTTACAGCCAACTTCGGCTCGGCCGCCATCGAGGTAAATATGAGATTACTAATCGGATATGACGGTTCTGAAAGCGCTGATGCGGCGCTCGCTGACTTGCGCCGCGCAGGGTTACCTCGTGACGCCGAGGCCTTAATCTTATCGGTGGCCGACGTCATGAAAATGCCGGCACTTTCCAGCTATGAACTTGTCGAGCAAGCACTTGTTTCCCGTCGAGTAACGTCGGGAATCATACTTGCTCAAACGCAAACCTCGCAGGCTCTGAAAGAAGCCAACCAGTTTGCATCAGACGCGGCCGCTCTCGTTAAGACATTCTTTCCTGAATGGCAAGTGCAGACTGAAGCCCTGCCAGGCAATCCAGCACGCGAACTGATTGCAAGGGCCGACGAGTGGAAGCCTGATCTGGTTGTCGTGGGTTCGCATGGAAGATCAGCCGTCGGACGACTGTTACTCGGCAGCGTCTCGAGGAAATTGGTCACAGACTTGAAGTCGTCTGTGCGAGTGGTTCGCCGCGCGCCTGACCGGGAACATGATCATGTCCCACCAAAAATCATTGTCGGTGTAGACGGATCAACAGCGGCCGAGGAAGCCGTTCGCACTGTTGGCAGTCGCGTGTGGCCCAACGGAACCGAGGTACGTCTCGTGGCCGCAGACGACGGCCGCTCAACCAACACGGCCACATTCGAGTTGCTCGCGTGGGCCGAGAACGAATTGACCGCTATCGG
>Ga0105243_10001795_pt1 | contig 18418 bp, 20 predicted proteins | sample KBSM34metaG_FD_81525 | JGI IMG/M metagenome (GOLD analysis project Ga0105243, IMG submission 81525) | Miscanthus rhizosphere microbial communities from Kellogg Biological Station, Michigan, USA - KBS M3-4 metaG | ecosystem: Host-associated > Plants > Roots > Rhizosphere > Soil | place... | reverse complement strand
TCGATATGCTGGCGGCCGGCGGTGTCGAGAATGACGGCGTCATAGCCGCCGACCTTGGCCGAGGCCATGGCGCGCTTGGCGATGTCCAGCGGACCTTGACCGGCAATGATGGGCAAGGTGGCGATGCCCGCCTGCTCGCCCAGCACGCGCAGCTGCTCCATGGCGGCGGGACGGGTGGTGTCCAAGGACGCCATCAGCACGCGCTTTTTCTCTTTGGTCTGCAGCAGCAGGCCGAGCTTGGCGCTGGTGGTGGTTTTGCCCGAACCCTGCAGACCCACCATCAGGATGGGCGCGGGCGGCGAGCCGATGGAAAGCGCCACATTCTCCTGGCCCAAGGTCTCGACCAGGGCGTCATGAACGATCTTGATGACCTGCTGGCCGGGCGTGACCGAGCGGATGACATTCTCGCCGACGGCACGCGGGCGCACCCGGTCGATAAAATCCTTGACCACCGGCAGGGCGACATCGGCCTCGATCAGGGCGGTGCGGACCTCGCCCAGGGCGGCATCGACGTCTGCCTCGGTCAGGGCGCCCCGGCCGCGCAGGCGGTCGAAGACACCGGTCAGACGGGACTGTAAGGACTCAAACAAAAGCTAATTACTCCAAGCGGTTAAGCCCTTTGTTGTCAGGGCGAAATTCCAAGCAATTTCGCCCCAGGGGGCGCACCTGCGCTGCCTGGGGTCGATCCCCCGCGCCGGGCGGGGGACCGGAAAGTCGTATCGGCTTTCCGGAAAGTGGCCGGGTTTTAGGCTTCAATAGGCGCCAAAGTCAAATTGGGCGGGGTTTGACGGGTTCCGTGAGCTCGGCTGCAATGCCCAAAAGCATGGAGGCGGAGCATGTATATCGCCGGACTCGTCATCCCCGTGCCCCTCGACAAGAAAGATGCCTATTGCCAATGGGCGCAAAGCAGCGCGGCCTTCTTCAAGGAATATGGCTGTCTGGAGATTGTCGAATCCTGGGAAGACAATGTCCCGACCGGCCAGACCACCGACTTCCGCCGCGCGGTCGATGCGCGGTACGGCGAGAAGATCGTCTTCACCTGGCAGATCTGGCCCAGCAAGGCCGTGCTGGATGCGGCGGAAGAAAAAATGCACCAGGACCCGCGCATGGAGATGTCGGGCGACATCCCCTTCGATCCCAAGCGCCTGATCGTCGGCTGCTTCACGCCCATCCATACGATGGGCCGCGCCGATTGACAGGTTTCGGACGGGCCTGGATGCTCGGCCGCAAAACACGGAGCGTCGGCGAAAGCCGGTGCGACCAAAAAAGGAGCGTCGGCGAAGCCGCCAGCGACCAAAAAACGGGGAGGACACTGTGACCAAGATCGATCGCCGCCTGATGCTGGCGGGTGCCGCCAGCCTGCCGACGCTGAATCCGTTTGGGGCCCATGCGCAAGACGCCAAGCCGCTTTTGGGCACGCCGTTGTCGGTGATCACCATTCCGCCGCGGGACTTCGGACCCAATGCGCCGCCACCCTCATCGCCGGATCCGGACATCATCCGCATCGATCCCAGCTTCGGCAGCCTGTTGATCGGACAGGAAACCATCCGCCGCGTCGCCACCGGCTATCACTTCCTGGAAGGTCCTGCCTGGTCGTCGGTGGGGCTCTACACCGTGTTCAGCGACGTCAAGAACGACACGCTCTATCGCTATCTCTGGGACACCGGCCAAGTGTCGATCATGCGCCGGCCGTCTTTCTCGACCAACGGCAATGGCTTCGATTTCCAGGGCCGCATGCTTTCGACCCAGGATTATTTCCGCCGCGTGGTGCGCTGGGAATTGGACGGCTCGATGAGCATTGTCGCCGACTCGTTCGACGGCAAGCCGCTGAATTCGCCCAATGATCTCGCGCCGCACAGGGACGGCAGCGTGTGGTTCAGCGATCCGCAATTCGGCGGCAATCTGGCCGAAGGCCATCCCGATGACGGCGACGGCCCCGCCAATCCCGGCGGCTTGCGCGATCCGCGCATCGGCAATAGCGGGGTGGGCATCCAAAAAGCCGGCGGCATGCATCAGGCGCTGCCGATGAACATCTATCGCGTCGATCCGAGCGGCCGGGTCGAGATCGCGGTGGCGTTCGAGACCGGGCTGGCGCCAAATGGCCTGTGCTTCTCGCATGATTACACCAAGCTCTATGCCATCCGCGGCGGGCGGATTTTCGTGGGCGACATCCAAGGCAGCAAAGTCGCCAATCTGCGGCTGTTCACCGACTGCATGGTGGACGGCGTGCGCTGCGGCCCCGACGGCATGCGCGCCGACAGGGGCGGAAATCTGTGGGTCAGCTCATCGGCGCCGCTGGGTTACTGCGGCGTCACGGTATGGACTCCGGCGGGCAAGATTCTCGGACGCATCCGCCTGCCCGAAGGCTGCGCCAATGTCTGCTTCGGCGGCCCCAAGCGCGATCATCTGTTCATGACCGCGACCCAGTCGCTGTACATGCTGCGAGTTAATATTCAAGGTGCCTCTCCTGGGTGAGGAGCGACCGGCAAAGCCGGGCAAATCGATCCAGTGGATCGATTTGAGCGACGAACGGTCCATAGCGACAGCGTGTGGACGCGCCTGAACGCAGCGAAGGCGCGAGGCCGGGACGCCCTGAGCGTAAGCGAAGGGCAAGCCCGCCACATTGACAGACCTCGCCTGACACGCTCCCCTTCCCCCCAAGAACACAAATAGCTGGGAGGACTTGCATGACCTTCAATTTGACCCGCCGCTTGATGATTGCGGGTGCGGCCGCGTCCGTTCCGGGCATAGCCTTGGCGCAGAACAAGCCGCAGCTGGCGCCTTTGTCCTCCATCCTGAACGGCCGGGTCTATGGTCCCGACGCGCCGCCCAACATCTATCCCGATCCCGATATCATGATCCTGGACCCCGCCGCCAATGACTGCTTCATCGGTCACAGTTCCATCAAGCGGGTGAAAACCGGTTTCGAATGGGCGGAAGGCCCGGCCTGGAGCAGCCAAGGCCAGTATGTCGTGTTCAGCGACGTCTCCAAGGACATTCAATATCGCTACATCTGGGAAACCGGCGAGGTCACCGAATACCGCCGCCAATCCTTCAACTCCAACGGCAACACCTTCGACTTCCAGGGGCGCCAAATCACCGCCCAGCATTTCCTGCGCCGGATCATCCGTTGGGAGCATGACGGCTCCATGACCGTGCTGGCCGACAATTACAACGGCCAGCCTTTGAACTCGCCCAATGACATGGCGCCCCACAAGGACGGCTCTATCTGGTTCACCGATCCCTATTACGGCGCCCAGCTGGCGGAAGGCCATCCCGATGACGGAGTGAGCGTGTTCAATCCCAAGGGCCTTGCCAATGGCAATATCGGCAACGGCAGCGCCGGCATCGTGGGCTCGCGCAAGCAGGTGCGGCCGCCCAGCATCTATCGCTGGGATCCCAGCGGCCGGCTGGACGTCATTCTGGAAGGCAAGCTGGGCCTGGTCGCCAATGGCATCGCCTTTTCGCCCGACTATTCCAAGGTCTATTTCGCCTGGGGCGGCGGCATCGACGTGGCCGATGTTGTGGGCAACAAGATCGCCAACCAGCGCCGCTTCACCGACTGCAATGTCGATGGCGTGCATTGCGGTCCTGACGGCCATCGCGTGGACGTGGCGGGGAATGTCTGGTCCGGCTCGACCGCGGTCCCCGGCTATATGGGGGTGACGGTGTGGAATCCGGCCGGCAAATGCATCGGCCGCATCCGGCTGCCGGAGACCTGCGCCAATGTGACCTTCTGCGGCCCCAAGCGGGATTGGCTGTGGATGTGCGCTTCCCAGTCCGTCTATCTGGTGCGCCTGGGGATACAGGGGGCTGCGCCGGGCTAAGCCTGGCAATTCACGGACTTGCCGCGCCGCAGCATCATGCCTGCGCGGCAAAATCCTCCGTTTACTGATGGGTTGCCGACCCTTAGGGTGGGGGCCATTCGTTCTCCATCCGAAAGTTCCCCATGCCCAAATTGCCCGACATGTCCGCAGCGGCCGTCAAGAACCGCGCAACCTTGAGCAAGAACGCGAAAGCGGCCAAGCCCAAGGAAGCGCCCGCGGCCCCCTCCAAGCCGCGCATCGCCAAGTCGCGCTAACCGTGCAGTCCCGCCCTCGCGTGCCTCAGCGCGCGAGTCCCAGCTTTTCCGCCAGATAGACGAAGGACAGGCCCCACATTTCGGCGGCCTGGCGGTGGTCGGCCGCCGCGGCATGTCCGCCATCGGTATTTTCGTAGAACAGGACATTGTGGCCCTGCGCCATCATCTTGGCCGCCATCTTGCGCGCATGCACCGGCGTGACCCGGTCGTCGCTGGTGGCGGTGACGAAGAAGACCGGCGGATATTTCCCGCCCGGCTTCACATTCTGGTACGGCGAATAGGTGAGAATGGTGGCGCGTTCCTGCGCATTGGCGGGATCGCCATATTCGCCGATCCAACTCGCACCCGCGCCGATATGGGTATAGGCGATCATGTCGATCAGCGGCACCTGGCACACCACCGCCCCGAACAGATCCGGCCTCTGCACCATTACGGCCGACACCAACAACCCGCCATTGGAGCCGCCCATGATGCCCAGTTGCCCAGGTGTGGTGAGCCGGCGCCGCACCAGGTCCTGCGCCACCGCCTCGAAATCGTCATAGGCACGCTGGCGCTTGGTCTTCAGTGCCGCGTCATGCCAGGACGGACCGAATTCCCCGCCGCCGCGGATATTGGCCACCACATAGATGCCGCCATGGCTGAGCCATAGCCGCCCGAAATTGGCGCTGTAAGACGGCGTCAGCGAGATTTCGAAACCGCCATAGCCATACAGGATGGCGGGCGCCGGCCCCTTGGCGTTTTTGGGCCGGGTCACGAAATAGGGAATTTTGGTGCCGTCCTTGGAGGCGGCCTCGAACTGCTCGGTGACCAAATTGGACGCATCGAAGCGCGCCGGCAGCGATTTGATGGCCCGCGGCGTGTCATTGCCGCCATCGAAATACAGTGTGGTGGGCGTGAGGTAATTCTGGAAGCTGAACATCGCCTGCGGCCCGTAATCATTGGCGGAGACGATATCGGCCGACCCCTGGCCCGGCAGCGGCAGCACCTTGTCGGACCAGGCGCCTCCTTGAGCGGTGAAGACATGCATCGCGCCGATCACATTGTCGGTGACCGAGACGTAGATTTTGTCGCGCCCGGTGCCCACGCTTTCGATGGACTGGCGAGGCCCGGGCGCAAAAATGATTTGCGGCTTGGCGCCGGTGCGAAAGGCCACCAGCGCGCCCTTGGGCAGGGCCACGCCCTCCATAGTGAAAGCTTCGCGCAAGGTGGCGATCCAGGCGCCGTCGAACAACCCCTTCATGTCAGCGGAGCGCGGCAGGGGCAGTTTCTTGGCGACGCCGTTTTCCAGCGCGAAATAGTCGGTTTCGAAAAAGCTCACCGAGCGGACCACCAGACCGGCATGGCCGCGGGCGGTGTGGAAGGTTGCGGGCGAAGAGCCGACATCCGCGGTCTCGCCTTCATACAAGGTCGCGGCGGCGGCCAGCGCCTGTCCCCGCCGCCATTGCTTGACGATGCGGGCATAGCCGGAGGTGGTCTCGCCATCCTTGGCGGTGGCAAACAATATCGTGTCGTCATCCAGATAGCTGGCGTCGGTCTTGGCTTCCGGCATGGCAAAGCCGTCCGCGGCAAGACGCATGGCCTTGAGATCATATTCGCGGATCACCACGGCGTCGCCGCCGCCGCGCGACAGCCGCATCAGGCAGCGTGTTTCACCGGGGGAACATTCCGCGCCCTTGAAGACCCAATTTTCCTTTTCGGCTTTCGCCAGGGCATCCACATCCAGCAAAACCTCCCAGCGCGGCTGGGCGTTCTGATAGTCGGCGATGGAAGTTCGCCGCCAGATGCCCTTGGGATTGGCGGCGTCCTGCCAGAAATTATAGACAAAGCCGTGCGACAGAGAGCCCATGGGAATGCGGTCGGTGGCGTCCAGCACTTCCAGGATGGAGTCGTAATTCTTCTGATAGCGCGGATCCTTCTTGAGAATGCCCAGCGAGACTTGATTGTGTTCCTTCACCCAAGCCAGTTGCTTTTCGCCATGTACATCTTCCAGCCAGGCATAGGGATCGGCGGATTCCGTGGTCAAGGCAAAGGCTCCCGAAACAAGAAATGGGACTAGCAGCAGGGCAAAAAATTTCATGCGCATGGGGCCGGTCCCATAAAAGATGGCCGCAGGATGGGAATTTTCCTGGCCGCTGGCAATGGAAAAGCCGGGCTTTGACGACTATAACGCCCCTCCATGACCGCCTTTCTCAAAATGCACGGCCTGGGCAACGATTTCGTGGTGTTCGACGCGCGCGACACTGCGATCAATCTTACACAGGCCCAGGTCAAGACCATCGCCGACCGGCATTTCGGTGTCGGCTGCGACACCGTCGTGGTGATCCGCCCGGGCGGCGCACAGGCCGATGCCGGCGTGATCTTCTACAATGCCGACGGCTCGGAGTCGGAATCCTGCTTCAATGCCACCCGCTGCATCGCGCGGCTGTTGATGGATGAGCGCGGCCTCGCCAGGGTCAAGCTGTCGAGCAAAGGCGGCATGTTGGCTTGCAGCGATGCGGGCCAGGGATCGGTGATGGTGGATATGGGCCCGCCCCGGCTGGACTGGCAACAGGTCCCGCTTGCCCGCGAAGTCGATACACTGAATTTTCCCTTGGACGTGGGCGGCGCCAGCCTGCCGGTCAGCGCCCTGTCCATGGGCAATCCGCATTGCGTGCTGTTCGTGCCCGATGCCGACAAGGCGCCGGTCACCCAACTGGGTCCCAAAATCGAAATCCTCCCTCTCTTTCCCAACCGCACCAATGTCGAATTCGCGCAAGTGCTGGATAGGGACCGCATCCGCATGCGGGTGTGGGAACGCGGAGTCGGAGTCACCTTGGCCTGCGGCACCGGCGCTTGCGCCACCGCGGTGGCGGCCATCCGGCGAGGACTGACCGGCCGCAAGGTCGAACTGATGCTGGACGGCGGCTCGCTGACCATCGAATGGCGCGAAGAGGATGGCCATGTGCTGATGACCGGCCCCACCGCCATGCCGTTCCGCGGCCGCCTGGAATTGGACCGGCTGTGAGCATCGAAGTCGTCACCTTTGGCTGCCGCCTCAACGCCTATGAGAGCGAGGCGATACGCGCGCGCGCGCAAGAAGCGCAATTGCGCGACACCCTGATTGTCAACACCTGCGCGGTGACACAGGAAGCGGTGCGCCAGTCGCGCCAGGCGATCCGCAAATTCAAGCGTGAAAATCCGTCGCGGCGGGTGGTCGTCACCGGCTGCGCGGCGCAAATCGAGCCCGGCACTTACGCCGCCATGCCGGAAGTCGATGCCGTGCTGGGCAACCGGGAAAAGCTGACGGCCCAGGCCTATGCCGATTTCGGCCTGGGAGCGGCCGAAAGAATCCGGGTCAACGACATCATGAGCGTGACCGAGACGGCGCCGCAGATGGTCGACCATTTCGACGGCAAGACCCGCGCCTTCCTCCAGGTGCAGAATGGCTGCGATCACCGGTGCACCTTTTGCATCATCCCCTTTGGCCGCGGCAACAGCCGCAGCGTGGCGATGGGCGCTGTGGTCGAGGAAGCGCGGCGGTTGGTGGAGAAGGGCTTTGCGGAGATCGTGCTGACCGGGGTGGACCTTACCTCCTATGGCGGCGACCTGCCCGCCCGGCCATCGCTGGGCGCGTTGGTGCAGAAAATCCTCAAGCATGTCCCCGAATTGAAGCGGCTGAGACTGTCGTCGATCGATGCCATCGAGGCCGACCCAGTCTTGCTGCGGGTCATCGCGGAACAGGAAAGGCTGATGCCGCACTTCCATCTGTCCGCCCAGTCCGGCGACGATCTGGTCCTCAAGCGCATGAAGCGTCGCCATGGCCGCGCCGATGTGATCGAATTCTGCAACAAAGTGCGGCGCTTGCGCCCCGAGGCCGCCTTTGCCGCCGATCTGATTGCGGGCTTTCCCACCGAAAGCGAGGCGATGTTCGAAAACAGCCTCAAGCTGGTGGACGAGGCAGGCCTGTCCCGCCTGCATGTCTTTCCCTTTTCCGCTCGGCCGGGAACACCTGCGGCCAAAATGCCGCAGCTGCCACGGTCAACCGTGAGAGACCGGGCCGCGCGGCTGCGGCAAAAGGGGGAGGCCGCATGCCAAGCCCGGCTGGACGGCATGAAAGGATCCCGGCACATGGTGTTGATGGAACGCGGCGGAATCGGCCGCACGCCCTGTTTTACACCGGTGGAGATGCCCGACCTGGCCTATGGCACCTTGTTGCGCGTTGCCATTACCGGGCGCAGGGCCACGCATCTGACCGGCACGCAAGCTTGAGTATCAAAGTATGAGAACATTCGGCGAAGCGCCGCCGCCTCCCACTTTTTTCGACCGCTTGAAATCCGGCCTGGCCAAAACCGGCTTGGGCGAGATTCTGACCAAGAAGAAATTGGATGCCGAAACCGTCGCGGAATTGGAGGAGGCCTTGATCCGCGCCGACATGGGCACGTCCCAGGCGGCGAAGCTGGCCCAGGCGGTTGCCAGGAACCGGTACGACTCCGAAATATCGGGGCGGGAGCTCAAGGCGGTGCTGGCCGGCGAAATCGCGGCCCTGCTCGCGCCGATTCAGAAACCCCTGACGATGGACGAGGCGAAAAAGCCTTTCATCATTCTGGTCGCCGGCGTCAATGGCACCGGCAAGACCACCACCATTGGCAAACTGGCCAAGCGGCTGGCCGAAGAGAAGGCCAAGGTGACGATCGCCGCCGGGGACACCTTCCGGGCCGCCGCCATCGAGCAGCTGCGGGTCTGGGCGGACCGGGCCAAGGCACAGTTTGTCGCCACCAAGCCGGGCGGCGATGCCGCGGGGCTGGCCTTTGAGGCGGTAGAGAAGGCGCGCGCCAATGGCAGCGACATCCTTTTGATCGATACCGCCGGCCGGCTGCAGAACAAGGCGGGCCTGATGGCCGAGCTGGAGAAAATCGCCCGGGTGATCAAGAAGCTCGATGCGAGTGCCCCCCATGCCGTGCTGTTGGTGCTGGACGCCACCACAGGGCAAAACGCCATCAGCCAGGTGGAGGCCTTCTCGGCCTCGGTCCCAGTCACGGGACTGGTGATGACCAAGCTGGACGGCACCGCCAAGGGGGGAATTCTGGTCGCCTTGGCCGGACGGTTCGGGCTGCCAGTCCATTATATAGGCATCGGCGAAGGCGAAGACGATTTGCAGCCCTTTGTGGCGGCGGACTTTGCCAAGGCCCTGGTCGGGGCGGAGGCGTCATGAACCCGCAACTTCGAAGGCTGGCGCTCGATCTCGGGCCGCTGCTGATCTTCTTTGCCGCCTTCAAGTATCTGGGAATTTTCGGCGCCACCGCCGCCTTCATGGCCGCGGTGCTGCTGGCTTTGGCGATCGGCTATCTGCTGGAAAAAAAGATTTCGCCCATGCCGTTATTCACCGCAGTCCTGGTGATGATCTTCGGCGGGCTGACGCTTTATTTGAAAAACGATATCTTCATCAAGATGAAGCCGACGGTGCTTTACGGATTTTTCGGCGCCGTGCTGTTGGGCGGCCTCAGCGTCAATCGCCTTTTCATCAAATATGTTTTTGCCCAAGCCTTTGAGTTGGATGAAACGGGCTGGAAAAAATTGACGGTCCGATGGGGGGTATTCTTTCTGGCCCTGGGCGCGGTCAATGAAGTGGTGTGGCGTTCCACCAACACCGAGACCTGGGTCGCTTTCAAAGTGTGGGGCATCATCCCCCTGATCTTTTTGTTCGCGCTCGCACAGACCCCCCTGTTGATCAAGCACCAACATCACGACGCCGGCTCAGGCTCAAAGGCGCAAGATTGATGCGCAGGCGGCATGATGCCGCGCGGGCTATCATCCTAAAATTATTGGGGCTTCGCGTTACTGGTGCGCCTGCGCCCGAGCCATACAAAGCATTGTGGCTCAAGGAACACAGCCCCATGCCGCGCGCGCGAGCGGTCATGGATCACAGCAGAAAGTGTTTGCAAAGATGAGATGGTAAAAAATTGCACATGGACTTCTACGCGCAAAACCGTTTTAACTTCGGCTTCCGGAAATGAGCGCTTTCCATAAACCCGAATAGGGGGCATGATCGTAAGGCGCGCGACCGGAAAAAGAGCGGCAAGAACCGAGCGGCGATATAGGGGTCATGGATGATGAAGGGGCAGCGCAGGCCAGGGAATGGTTTTGACCTTTCCGAAGCGCCGTCTCACCTGATCCGCCGTTGCCAACAATTCTACGGCGATCTCTATGCGCGCGAAGCGGGCGGCAAGGAATTGACCAAGCAGCAATTCACGTTGCTCTGCGCGCTGGAACAGAATGACGGCGTCAGCCAGACCGCGCTGGTGGAGGTCACCGGCATCGATCGCTCCACGCTCGCCGAAATGGTTCGCCGCATGCTGGAAAAAGGCCTGCTGTCGCGCGAGCGGACGGAAGAGGATGCGCGCGCCAATGCCGTCGCCATCAGCCCCTCGGGGCGCAAGGCGCTGAGAAGCGCGCGCAATGCCGCCGACCGCGCGGAGCGCGCCTTGCTGGAAGCCCTGCCCCAGCCGGAGCGCCTGAAATTCGTCAAAGCTCTCACCCAGATCGCTCAGGCCGCGGAACAGTTGAATGGCGATGCGGCGAGGCCCGTGCGGCGCAATGTCCGTAGGCGGAAGATCGGGGGCTAATCCCCCGCGCCTGTCATTTCCGCGAAGCCGGGAATGACAATTGGAATTACACAGTAATATCCACGTGCATACCCATGCGGGCCGGCGCAGCCGCCTGAGAGGGCGCCGCAGTTGGCGCGGCCACCTGTTTCAGCGGCAGGGCCGAGAAGCCCTTGTCCACGCTGGTGGTTTTTTCCAAGGCGGCGGCAAAGGCGGGATTGCTGGCCGGTTGCGGCACTTGCAAGCGGGCGCGCGCCTCACGGGCGGCCTGTTGGGCGGCGATAAGGGTAGCGCTGACTTGCATTCGCCTACCCTGACAAAACAGGGTTAGCAAATGATTGACAACACTAAGGATTGGCTTGGGCCGCCTTGATGGCCGGCACCACCTGCCGCTCCAGAACGCTGTCGGTCAGGGGGCCGACAAATTTCAGCCGGATGATGCCCTTGCCATCGACCACATAGGTCTCGGGCACGCCATAGACACCCCATTCGATGGAGGCGCGGCCGTCGTCATCGCGGGCAATGCGCGAAAAGGGGTTGCCCACTTCATCCAGGAAGGCACGCGTAGCGGCCGGCTTGTCCTTCTGCGTCATGCCATAGAGGGCCACGCCCGGCAGCTTGGCCAGTTCCGCCAATTGATCGGCTTCCGTGCGGCAGGGCGCGCACCAGGAGGCAAAGACATTCACCACGCTGACATGGCCGGCTGCCAAGTCGGCGGGCGTGAAGGCTGCGCTCTGGCTGTCCAGGCCGGGAAGAACCAATTTTGGCGCCGGCTTGTTCAATAACGCCGAGGGCACAAGATCGGGCGGCGGCGACCACAGGCTCTTGAACAGGAAAAAAGCCAAGACGACAAAGGCCGCCACAGGCAGGAGGAAAATGGAGCGCTTCATGGCCGCTATGTCATGCCTTGGCTTTGCCACGCGTTTCCAGCGCAGCCAGTTTGGTTTTGGCCCGCCGCCAGGTCCAAAGGGTCCAGAGCGTGGCGGCGGTCAACATTACGGCCGAAATGCCATAGGCCGGCCAGATGTATACAGAATACATGCCCATTTCGAAGTTCATGGCAAAAATCCTTGCATCAATTGGCCTGCATCAGGGTGCGCGCCCGCCGTTCCAGGATGGCGGTGCGGATCCGGATCATCCATAAGGTGACGAACAGCAAGCCATAACCGGCCATCATCAAGAGCAGAGGCGCCAGAAAGACCGGCGCCAGCTTGCCGCTGACGATGCTTTCGCCCTGGTGCAGGGTGTTCCACCATTCCACGGAGAATTTGATGATGGGGATATTGACCGCGCCCACCAGCGCCAGGATCGCGGTGGCGCGGGCGGCGCGGGTTTCATCTTCCATCGCGTTCCACAGCGCCATGTAGCCGAGATAGATAAACAACAGCAGCAGGAAGCTGGTCAGCCGCGCGTCCCACACCCAATAGGTGCCCCACATCGGCTTGCCCCATAGCGAACCGGTGATCAGCCCAAGCACGGTGAAGAGCGCGCCCAGGGGCGCGGCGGCGCGCGCCGCAATGTCCGACAGCGGATGGCGCCAGACCAAGGATAAGAGCGAGCAAACCGCGATGGCCCCATACACACCCATCGCCATGGTGGCGGCCGGCACGTGAATGAAGAGGATCAGGACGGTGCGGCCCTGCTGATAATCCGGCGGCGCGCTGAATCCCAGAAACAGACCCACGCACAAGCACAAAGCGGCGCCGATGGCGGCGAAAGGCAATATCCTTCCCGACAGGCGCATGAATTCATGCGGGTTGGCATAGCGGAACAGGAACTGCACCTAACCTCCCAAGTTCAGGCGGACGCTGGCGGCGGCCGCGAAGGGACTTAGCAGCACGGCGGCGAAGGCAAAAGCCGCCAGCAGGCCCAGCGCATTTTGCGCCCCCAATTGGTCCAAGACGAGAGAGACCGCGCCGGCGCCAAAAATCACCGCCGGGGAGAGCAAGGGCAGGATGATCAAAGGCAGGATCAGCCCGCCCCGCTTGAGGGACAAGGTCAGGCTGGCGCCGATGGCCCCGACCGCGCTCACCGCCGGAGTTCCCACCAATAGGGAGACGAACAGCATCAGGGTCGCCGGAGGCGGCAGGTTGAACAACAGCGCCAGCAGCGGGGACAACAGGGTGAGCGGCAGGCCGGTGGACAGCCAATGGGCGGTAATCTTGGCCAAGGCGGTCAGTTCCAAAGGCAAAGGCGACAGCGCGATCAGGTCCAGGCTGCCATCCTCGAAATCGCCCTGGAACAACCGATCCAAGGAGAGCAGCGCCGCCAGGACTGCCGCCACCCACAGGGTGCCCCCGGCAATCCGCGCCAAGAGATGCAGATCGGCGCCCACGCCCAAAGGCATCAAGGTCGCGACCAAGGCGAAGAAGGATAGAGCCAGCGCGGCGCTGCCGCCGCTGCGCGCCGCCAGCCGGATGTCGCGGGATAATAGGGTGACGAACGGGCTCACAGTTTCAGGCTTTCATTGGCCAGGCCCAGGGGATCATGGGTAGCGGCAATGATCATGCCGCCCATGCCGCAATGCCGAGTCATGAGTTGGCCGACCAGCGCCTGCCCGGCGGTATCCAGCGCGGCGAAGGGCTCATCCAACAGCCAAAGCGGACGCGCCCCGGCCAAAAGCCGCGCCAGCGCCAGCCGGCGTCTTTGTCCGGCGCTGAGATAGCGGCAGGGCAGATCGCGCTGGCGTGCCAGTCCCACCTGCTCCAGTAGCGCGTCTTCGACAGGCTTGCCGTAAAGATGGGCAAAGAAGCGCAGCTGCTCGATGACGGTCAGTTGCGGCTTGATCCCGTCCTGATGTCCCAGCCAGCCGATAGACTTGCCGCGCTCCTCGCTGTCGTCGCTTTCCCCTTGTGCCGTCTTCGCGATCAGGCGGCCGTGGGCCGGCGCAAGGAAGCCCGCGATCATGCGCAGCAACGAGGTCTTGCCCGCGCCATTGGCGCCTTCCACCGCCAAGGCCTGGCCGCACGCGACGCGAAAGCTCACGCCTTCGAACACGCGCCTGTCGCCGCGCACGCAGACGAGATTCTCGGCGGTGAGGGAGGAGATCATCTTAAAAGGCACCGTAACCTAGCGCGATGGCTATTGCACTTGAGTACGAGCGTTTGCCCCGGCCGCTCGCCCAAGCTCGCGGCGCTCGTCGCTCTCGCGGGTCCACTGGACCCGCTCACGCGCTAACGCGCGCCGCTCCTCTCAATACATATGCTGGCCGCCGTTGATGGACAGAGTGCTTCCCGTAATAAAGCCACCCTCGTCCGCCACCAAGAAAAGAACGCCCCGCGCAATCTCTGAAGCCTGCCCTAACCGTCCCACCGGAATGCGGGCGACGATCTTGCTCAGCACGTCCGCCGGAACCGCGGCCACCATATCGGTGTCGATGTAACCCGGCGCGATGGCATTGACGGTTATCCCCGCGCGCGCGCCTTCCTGGGCCAGCGCCTTGGTGAAGCCATGGATGCCCGACTTGGCGGCGGCATAGTTGACCTGACCGTATTGGCCGGCCTGGCCGTTGATCGAGCCGATATTGACCACCCGGCCGAATTTGCGCTCGACCATGCCGTCCCACGCGGCTTTGCACATGTTGTAGCAGCCGCCCAGATTGGTATCGATCACCTCGTCCCAGCCCTGGCGGTTCATCTTTTTCATGGTGGCGTCGCGGGTGATGCCGGCATTGTTGACGATCACATCCACCGGTCCGAGTTCGCTGGCGACCTTCTTCATGCCCGCCGCGCAATCGTCGAAAGACGCCACGTCCCATTTGTAGGACTTGATCCCGGTGCGATCGCTGAAGGCCTTGGCGCGCTCGTCATTGCCCGCATAATTCGCCGCCACCGTGTAACCGGCATTTTTCAACGCCACCGAAATCGCTTCGCCGATACCGCGCGTACCGCCGGTCACCACCGCTACCCTAGCCATGCTCAATCCTTTGCGTTGTGCCCCCGCTCATTCGCGGACAAAGCAATTAGGCCCGATTTATTGCGGGCGTTTCAACCGGAACGATTGCTGCGCTGCACTGGGAGCATCGGCCCCGCGAGCGAAGCGAGCGGCTTTCGGACGTGCGACCCAAAAAAAATCAGCGCTCGACCGTCAGCGCGATACCCATCCCGCCGCCGATGCAGAGCGTCGCCAGGCCTTTCTTGGCATCGCGCCGTCCCATTTCGAACAACAGAGTGGTGAGAATGCGCGCGCCCGAGGCGCCGATGGGGTGACCGATGGCGATCGCTCCGCCATTGACATTCACCTTGGCCGGATCCCAGCCCATATCCTTGTTGACGGCGCAGGCCTGGGCGGCGAAAGCCTCATTGGCTTCGACCAAGTCCAGATCGGACGCCTTCCAGCCGGCCTTCTGCAGGGCCGCGCGGGAGGCCGGGATCGGGCCGGAACCCATCACTTTGGGATCGACACCCGCCTGTGCCCAGCTGGCGATGCGCGCCAAAGGGGTGAGGCCGCGCGAGCTCGCATCCTTGGCGCTCATCAACACCAAAGCAGCGGCGCCGTCATTGATGCCCGAGGCATTGCCGGCAGTGACGGTGCCGGCCTTGTCAAAGGCCGGGCGCAAACCGGCGACCGCCTCATAAGTGGCGCCGTCGCGGATATATTCATCGGTGTCGACCACGGTGTCGCCTTTGCGGCCTTTCACGGTGACGGCAACGATTTCGTCCTTGAAGCGGCCCGCTTTCTTGGCGGCTTCGGCTTTGTTCTGCGAGGCGACGGCGAAACGATCCTGATCCTCGCGGGTGATCTGCCATTCCTTGGCGACATTCTCCGCCGTGACACCCATGTGGTAGCCGTTGAAGGCATCCCACAACCCGTCGCGGATCATGGTGTCGATGAAACTGAGGTCGCCCATTTTTTGCCCTGCGCGCAAATAAGCGGCATGGGTGGAAAGGCTCATGGATTCCTGTCCCCCCGCCACCACGATCCTGCTGTCGCCTTGGCGGATGGCCTGAGCGCCCAGGGCCACGGTCCTGAGGCCCGAGCCGCAGACCATGTTGATGCTCCAGGCGGGAGCGGCGATGGGAATGCCGGCGGCGATGGAGGCCTGGCGGGCCGGATTTTGACCCTGGGCGGCGGTCAGGACCTGACCGAGAATGACCTCGCTGACCTCTTCCGGCGCGAGCTTGGCCCGGGCCAGCGCGCCTTTGATGGCGACCTCGCCCAGCTTGTGAGCAGGAAGGGTGGCGAAGGCGCCGCTGAACGCCCCCACGGGGGTGCGGGCGGCGGAAACAATGACGACGTCTTCCATGGGGACCTTCCGTTGGCGGAGATTTGTTATCGCGTAGCGCAAAATGCCGCGAACGCGGCCATTGGTAAATGGCAAGGAAATTGTACCTGCATATCAATGATTTAGAGATAATCCGACACCTTGTCGGCTTTTGCGGCTGCTAAATGACGCTGGACTCCCGCACTGCGGGGTGGTGTCTTAGGCGCCATAACAAGGTGCGCCTTCGGGCGCGACGCGCCTTCGGGGAGGCGCTGTATACAGCTTTCGGGGAAACATAAGTGTCAGACGAAAAAGCCAAAGCCGAAGGTCCGGTGATCATCAAGAAATACGCCAACCGCCGGCTGTACAACACCCAGACCTCTTCCTACGTCACCTTGGATCACCTTGCCGCCATGGTGAAGGACGGCACCGAATTCGAGGTGCAGGACGCACGCACCGGCGAGGACATCACCCGCTCGGTCCTGACCCAGATCATCTTCGAGGAAGAAGCCAAGGGCCAGTCGCTGCTGCCGATCAAGTTTCTGCGCCAGCTGATCCGCTTCTATGGCGACAGCCTGCAGGCCTTCGTGCCGGGTTACCTGGACATGAGCATGGACGGCTTCACCAAGAACCAGGGCGCCATGCGCGACCGCATTGCCGAGGCCTTGGGCGGCGGCAACAAGATGGTCGAGGACATGACCCGCCAGAACCTGCAGATGTTCGAGAACGCCATGGCCATGTTCGCCCCCTTTGGCGGCGCTGCCAAGCCGGGGGAACAGGCCGGCAAGGCCCAGGCCAAGCCCTCCGAGGACATTTCCGAGCTCAAGGAGGAAATGGAAGCGATGCGCAAGCAGCTGGCGGAGCTCAGCCAGCGCAAGTGATCTTTTCCTTTCGGGGCTTTGTCTTTGCCATCGCCGCTTGCGGCCTTTCAGCATGCATCTCGCCCGTGACCACGCGCGAGGCGCAGGACATCGCGCATCAGCGGGTGGTGAAATATTGCAGCGGCCGCTGCGGAACCTTGACGCTGGGGCAGACACAAAAGATCAAAAGCCGCTGGCTGGTCGATTACGACGCCCCGCGCCAGAAGTTCACGGTCATTGTCGAGAATGACGGGAATAGTAAGATCACAGTTTGGAATAAGTGACATTGCGCGAAGCGCAATGTCATCCCCGGCGAGGCGCGCCCAGCGCCGAGGGAAGGGGATCCAGGTGGCTCAACCCCACTTTGGGTCGAGCTCAGGTTCTCCAAAGTAGAACCCCTGAAAATAATCCACTCCGAAATTCTGCAGCAGCGCGGCGTCCTCGTCCGAGCCCACCCATTCGGCCACGGTCTTGATGTCGAAATTCCGCGCCAGGCCCACCAGGGTGCGGACAAAGACCTGGTTTTCCGGCGACTGGCTGAGCTCCTTCACATAGGAGCCGTCGATCTTGACGGTATCGACATGCAGCAGCTGCAGGTTGCGGAAGGAGGTGTAGCCGGCGCCGAAATCGTCGATCGCCACCCGCACGCCCACTTCGCGCAGCTGGGAAACGAACTGGGCATTTTCCTCGAAATGATGCAGGGCCGCGGTCTCGGTCAATTCCACGATCAGGCGCGGCGCCACATCTTTGGCGGAGCGGACATAGTCGACAAAATCCTGCAGCCAAGCCGGGTCGGATGAGGCGGTGCCGGATACGTTCACCGCCAAGGTGATGTCCTTATGTGTCTTGAGCTGGGCAATCGTGGATTCCAGCGCGAAGCGGTCCACCAGATGCACGATGCCCATCTGTTCGGCCGCCGGAACGAAATGGCCGGCGGTGACGATGCCGCCATCGCTCTTGATCATGCGCAGCAGGCATTCGTAATGCGACACCTTGCGCGAGCGCGCCGCCACGATCGGCTGATAGGCCAGTTTGAGGCGGTTTTCCTTCAGCGCCAGCACCACTTCATCGGCGATCTGCATCTGGCGCAGTCTGAGCGTTTCACGCTGAGGCGAGGGTTCATAAGCGGCAAAGCCGTCGCGGCCGTTGGCACGGGCCTTTTCCAGCGCCTGCTCGGCGCGCAGCATGGCTTCCTGACTGGTCGAGGCGGCCTGCGGCAGCCACACCGCGCCCACCGAACAGGTGGCCGCGACCAGGCCGGTTCGGCTATCGATGCCATGGCCGCGCACCGCTTCGCGCAGCCGCTTGGCCACGACCGCAATCTCATGCTCGCGGCAATTCTTCAGCAGCACGCCGAACTTGTTGCCGGCGGTGCGGCCGATCACGTCGCTGGAGCGCAGGGAGCGGGCAAGCCTTTCCCCCACGCCCAATATGACTTCGTCGCCGGCATCGAAGCCGAAACTGTCATTGATCATGGCCAGGCGGTCGACCGAGGCCACCAGGAAGGCGCAGTTGCGGCTTTCCGCCTTGGCGGATTCGATCGCCTGAGACAATTCTTCGCGCAGGGCATTGCGGTTGAGATGACCGGTAAGTTCGTCGCGCGTCGCCAAATAGGTGAGACGGCGTATTTCGCGGGATCTTTCGGTGGTATCGCGCATCAAGCCGACCAGGCGCGCGGTGCGGCCGTTCTCGT
>Ga0105243_10001793_pt1 | contig 18439 bp, 19 predicted proteins | sample KBSM34metaG_FD_81525 | JGI IMG/M metagenome (GOLD analysis project Ga0105243, IMG submission 81525) | Miscanthus rhizosphere microbial communities from Kellogg Biological Station, Michigan, USA - KBS M3-4 metaG | ecosystem: Host-associated > Plants > Roots > Rhizosphere > Soil | place... | reverse complement strand
GGAGCGGGGGCGGAAATTGGTCGTCGAAGGTGTGCCAAGCGCGAACGTACCGCCTTGCGCGACATTCCACAGCAATGTCGGGCCTTGAACCGCGCGGCCCTCGTTCCACCACAACAGCACGATGGCGCCGATGCGAGGAGAGGTCCGATCAAAAGTCCGGTGAGGGAACTGCCGAGCCGGGAGCCGAATCCCTGGCTCGAAGTCTCGGTGAAGTGATCGGACATATGCGCCCTTATCTCGACTGCGGTTGCGCCTATGGCATTGTTTTGCGGCCCTAGTGGGTGGGACGCAGACGGACCCCAAAAACCGAGACCATGCCTTTGCCTTTGATGTCGAGCTCGCCGAGAGCCTCGCCGTCGAAGGTGGAGGCGATCTGCTCGAAGATCTCCTTGGTGGCAGCGACGCTTCCCGGCGCGCTCATACCGACCATGCGCGCGGCGACATTGACCGTGTCGCCCCAAATATCGAACTGATAGCGCTCCTGTCCCACCACGCCGGCCACCACAGGTCCGGCATGGATGCCGACCCGCACCTCCCAGCCGAGATGGGCATCGATCAGGGTCGAGGTCATCTCGAGCCCGCAGCGAACCGCGGCTCCGACTGGATCGGTGACTTTGTGCAGGAGCCCGGCAGCGGCCATGAAACCATCGCCGATAGTCTTGATCTTCTCGAGCCCGTGCTTTGCGGCTATCCGCTCGAAAATGACAAACAGCGCGTCCAGCCGGGAGACCACGTCCTCCGGCTCGTGTTTATCGCAATAGGCGGTGAAATTGGTCACGTCGCAGAACAGCACCGCCACGTTCTCGTAACGGCGTGGAATGACCGTGCCGATGCTCCTGATCTCATCGGCCGCCTTCTTCGGCAACAGCGCATGCAGCAGTTGGTCGGCCTGATTGCGCGCCTCTTTGGCTTCGGTCAGCGCCTCCTGCAATGCGAGCTGCGTTCTCACCCTGGCAAGGACGATGGGGCCTGAGAATGGCTTGTGGATGTAGTCCACCGCGCCGACGTCGAAGCCCTTCTCCTCGTCGACTTCCTCAGTCTTGGCAGTGAGAAAGATGATGGGGATGTCACGCGTCGCGGGATTGTCCTTGAGCTTGCGGCAGACCTCATAGCCGTCCATGCCAGGCATCATCACGTCGAGCAGGATGAGATCCGGCTTTTCAGGTCCGAAGGCGATGGCGAGCGCCTTCTCGCCATTGGTCGCGACTTTGGTCCTGAATGAATCTTTCAGGACGCCCGAGACCACCGCAACATTGGTCGGGGTGTCGTCGACAATCAGCACGAGCTTGCGTTCGTTGCCCGCCATCACTTGCCTTCCAGATTGAGAGACAGGCGCGAGGCTATGCCCGAGATGCATTTGAGCGCCGCATCGAAATCGAAATTGCCGATGCGTTCGCTGAGCATCTTGATCTCGCCAGGTGTCAGCACGCCTTTAAGCCGCGACTTCTCATTGACGATGTAGTCGGCAGCCTCGCCATCGTCGCTTTCGAGCAGTTTCTTCAGCCTGATCAGCGGTTCTTTGACGGTGGCGGGGTCGCCCACGGGAGTGGCAGTGCCATTGCCGGAGCTCTCGTCGGGAAGCGTCTTGACGATGGCAGCAAGCAGCGGATCGAGGGAGAGCGAGAGCGCCTTCAAGGCCGCTTCGACGTCGTGCCCTGTCTTGATCGCGGTCTCGGCTTTTGCCGCAGCATCCGATAACGTTACGGCGCCGAGAGTGCCGGCGGCACCTTTCAAAGAATGGGCGGTGCGCTCGGCGGTCGCCGCGTCACCTGCCGAAAGCGCAGCCCGCATCGCCTCGGTCGCGCCGAGCTGCTGCTCGGCAAACTTGCGCAGCAGCGTTTCGTACCGCTCGCGCTGGCCTCCCGTCCGTTTCAGCCCGGAGCGCACGTCGATGCCGGGGATGGCGAGTTCAGTCTCGCTTGACGCGGTCTTGAAGGCTTGACCCTGCGGGCGGATGAGCGCTACTTCGCCATGGCCATCGGTACGGCGGATCCACCGCAGAAGCACGCTGAACAGCTGATCGGGATCGATAGGCTTGGCGATGTGGTCGTTCATGCCAGCTTCAAGGCATAATTTGTAATCGGGCGGCATGGCATTGGCTGTGACGGCTATAATAGACCGAGTCTGGTGGCGTGGTTCTGCTCTTAGGATGCGGGTCGCTTCGATACCGTCCATCACCGGCATCTGCATGTCCATCAGGACGACATCGTAGTCATTGTCCTTGACCATGCGCAGCGCGATCTCGCCGTTCTCGGCGAGGTCCACGAAGGCCTCGGCATCTTCGAGCTGGCCGATGGCAACCTCCTGATTGATCTCGTTATCTTCGACCAGAAGGACGCGCGCGCCGCGCAGCCGATCGATGTCGAAGGACGGACCTGCCTGTACCGGCTCTGGCCGCTCGCGATCGGCACCGAGCGCAACGACCGCGGTATCGAACAGAATCGAGGAGGTCACGGGCTTGATCAGGACGTTCTCGAAGCCGGATTCCTCGGCTTGCTTTAGCACTTCCTCGCGGCCGTAGGCTGTGACCATGACGAGATGAGGCGGAGTCTGAAGATCGGGAATTCGCATGATGCGCTTGCCGGTCTCGATGCCGTTCATTCCGGGCATCTGCCAATCGACGAAGGCGATCTCGTATCTCTGGTTCCGATTGGCGGCCTGCCGAACCATGTTGATCGCCTCCTCGCCCGAGGCTGCCTCATCGGCGATGAAGGTCATGTTTGTCAGCATGTTCGACAACACGGCGCGAGCATGCGGATTATCGTCGATAATCAACACGCGCCGTCCGCGCAAATCGGACTGCAACAGACGTGGGCGCACGATCGCCGTGCCCTTGCCGAGGCGCGCAGTAAAGGTGAACGTGCTGCCCTTGCCGAGTTCGCTCTTAACTTCGACTTGGCCGCCCATGATCTCGGTCAGTTGCTTGGAAATCGCGAGGCCAAGCCCGGTTCCGCCATATTTCCGCGTGGTCGATGCGTCGGCCTGTTCGAAGGCCTGGAACAGACGTGAGATCTGCGCTTCGGTCATGCCGATGCCGGTGTCGCTGACCGAGAATTGCACAAGCTGGCTGTCCGGATTGTCCTCCAGCACCCGCACCGCGACCGAGACCTCGCCATGCTCGGTGAACTTGACGGCATTGTTGCAGAAGTTGATCAGGATCTGACCGAGCCTGAGCGGGTCGCCCCGGAAATGGGTCGAGACGTCAGGCGCGACCTCGAAAATGAGCTCCAGCCCCTTGGCCGAAGCCTTCTCGCTCATCAGGTTCCCGACATTTTCCAGCACCTTGTCGAAATCGAAGTCGATAGTCTCGATCGATAGTTTGCCGGCCTCGATCTTCGAGAAATCGAGAATGTCGTTGATGATGCCAAGAAGGTGCTGGCCCGAGCTCTTGATCTTGAGCACGTAATCGCGCTGCCGGGGCGTGAGGTCGGTCTTAAGCGCAAGATGGGAGAGGCCGATGATCGCGTTCATCGGAGTCCTGATCTCGTGGCTCATATTGGCAAGGAACACACTCTTGGCCTCGTTGGCCTCGAGGGCGGCCTGCGTCGCCTTTTCAAGCTCTAGCTGAGCTGCCTGAAATGCCACCTCGGCCGCCTTGCGAGCATCGATATCGCTCCACGAGCCGACCACCTCGACAGGGTGGCCATGCTTGTCGCGGATGAGATGCTGCTCGTCGCTCACCCAACAATAAGAGCCGTTCTTCTTGCGGAAGCGATATTCGGTGTGGTGGGCGCCCTTTCGGAACAGCTCGGCCTGCTTCGCCTCGACTTCGGGCAGGTCGTCCGGATGCACATGTGAGCGCCAGAAGTCCGCGTCCTTGAGATATTGGTCGGGGCTGTAGCCCAGCATGTGCGCGATATTGGCGCTGACGAAGGTCGGCGCGAAATCGCCGCTGGCGGCGAAGCTGTAGATGACCGAAGGCGCCGCGCCGAGAAGCAGCGTAAGTCGCGATCGGGCAGTTTCTCGCGCTTCTTCGGCCTCCTTGCGGGGTGTGATGTCAGTCCAGGAGCCAACGATTTCAATCGGTTCCCCCTTGGCATCGCGCAGCAAATGTTGCCGATCATGCACCCAGCAATACGTGCCGTCTTTGCGACGATAGCGGTACTCTATCTCGTGCTGCTCGCGCTCGAACAATTGATCGATCCAGGCTTCGATGCGAGGAATATCCTCGGGGTGCACGCGCTCGCGCCAGAGATCGGGATTCTCGAAATATTCTTTGGGAGTAACGTTGAATAGCTCGGTTATGCCCTCGCTTACGAAGGTCGGCCGGAAATTGTTGGCCACAGTGCGGCAGTAGATCACCGCAGGCGAGGCATTGAGCAAACGGACGACATGCGCGTGGGCCGAAGCTTGGACGTCCGCAATGGCCTGCAGACCCTTTTTCTCATGCTCGGCAATCTGGCGTTGATGGGCGACTTCAAGTTCGCCGAGCATCTCGTTGAAGGCAACGGCGAGGCGCCCGATTTCGTCGTCGCTTTTGTAGTCGATGCGATTGCGGTAATCCTTGGTCTCGCGAACCTTCCTCGCCACTCCTTCGACCCGCGCCAGGGGCTGCACGATGTGGCGATAGGTGACAAAGGCAAGGAAGAGGCTCAACGCGGCGAGTGCGCCCGTCAGCCAAAGGCTGCGATAGAGCCGCGCGAGGAAATTGTCGATGCGCGCGTTGATGAGACGCTTCAACTCGGATTGGCTTACCGTCCACGCCGCGATCGCCTTATTGACCGTCGCATCGTAAAGGCGATCGCGAGACTGGCTTGCAGCCGGATCGGCTACGCTCTGATTCACGGCATTGAGGTATGAGGAGATGGTGGCCAGCATCTCGCTGACGTCGCTTTCGATGGTTTGCCGCAGTTGCCCATCGGGATTTCCGCGATAGGCTGAGGTCAGATTTCGCTCGATCTCATCGGTGGTCGACCGGGTTATCGCACCAAGCGCAAGCACGCGCGCTTTCTCGTCATTCGGATTAGCGGCCGGCGCCTCCAGCGACGTCTCGATCTCGCCGATCTGGCCCAACAGGCGCGGCATTTGCCTGACGACGGTATCCTGGAGGTAATAGCTATCGAGATCGGGATCGAGCGCGAGATTCGAGTCATCGCCGATGCGGGTGGCGAGATCGCGCGCCTTGGCTAGCGCCTCGACGATGAGCGCGCTGCGATCGCCCTCCGCCCCTTTGGACCACAGCTTGCGAAGCGTGGTCTCCAAGGACTGGTCGAGCGCTGCGGTTTGCAGAGTGCCGGCAGCGTCTTGCTCGGCTGCATCGAGGGACTTCAGCGTTTCCTCAGGCGAGGCCGTCTGACCGTTGGCATTGGTCCGCGTGGGCTCGGCGAGGATGGCGGCATAAACGCCGCGAAGACTTTCGAGATAACGGACGCCGATCAGCTCTTTGCGCGCGAATTGGATGGCAATTTCTTTCTCGGCGACGAGGCTGTAGATCGCGACGACAATCGCCACGATGAACATGCTGCACAAAATGAAGAGCTTGGTGCTGGTACTCAGATTTCTAAACATGAGGAACGGACACTTTCGGCCTAGTTGCGCTGGCTGCCAGCTCGGCCGGCACAAGTGATCGGCGGTGCGTCTTCATTCTCGGACTTGTGCATCAGGCACCCTCAACCCGTCCGATCCGCGCTCCCTGAGAGGGAATACTAGCCGCATGTTCTTGGCTGGCATAGGTCAAGTCTCGGATTTTGGTCTCACGGCGATCGCCGAGGCCCGATTCGCTTAGGGGCGCGCGAGCGGTGCCTTGCGTCGACCAAAGATCGACGCGGCCAGCCCGTCCGCCGATATCGGAGGCATAAAAGCCCTGCGGCGGAACGCCTCAGGGTAGTCTTTACGGGCTTGGGCAGCCTGTCAGCGCATTCTTCGCAAGCTGCCTAAAGGCCAACCATGTTCCAATTTTGCCGTCAAACTGAGCAAATCGCCGAGCAGATGACGGCGCGTCCGCCAAAACTCTGGGGAGTGTTGCCGCGCTGCTCTAGCGAGCAGAGATCGGCGGGACTACTCTAAGTGCGACTTGCGAATCGGTATTTTGCGGTGCAACATTGCAGTTGCGAAATGCCTGTTCTTCTGTCGGTAGAGTCGCCAGCCTCGTCAATTGCGATTGGAACGGAAAAATGAGCCTAACCGCATAAGCTTAGCGGCCCCTTTCGCGCCAAGACCTAAGTCTCGTCGAAGGGGTGTCGGAGCGATTGGAATTAGGCGTCATATTTCGCGTTGCAACATGGAGGATGCGTCAAGGGCAAATTTCCGGACCGGAGTAAGGACTCCGCCTGGGACCAAGTGGTGTTGATTAGAAACTCCATTAGGAGGCCCTTAACGATGCTAACCGCGCTAACGCTGGCCCTTACAGCGAGCCTGCTCCTCTCCGCTCAAGCTACCGCCCAAGAGAAGAAGCAGCCTCCTACGGCCCCACCCCACAAACTCAAAGCCATCGCGAGTTGGGTTGCACCCTGCAGGGGTGTCACGCTCGAGGGGAGGGCCTAAGCCATGGGCGTGCAAATTCCTCCGGTCCTCGTTCTCATCGTCTGCAGGACCATCAGCGCAGGCGCACCAGATCAGAACTCGGCCTTCACCCACTGGGAAAACCTCAAATGGGACACGCCAAATTCCATGATGGTCTGCCGGCGCAATGAGGTTCAGCTTTATGACCCGGCTGAGGGGGTGAAGATCAATCCCACCGACGATCCGACCCCGCCACTCAATCCCAATTTCACCGTCGCCGAGCAATGCGCGCGGGCGGGGGTCACGCTTTCAACCGAGTGGGATCAGGCCCACAGGAATACGCCCTGGAGGGTGTGGCGTGTCGGTTGCCCGGCTCCCATCGTCGATCTCAGGACTGGAGCCCTCATCGGCTACAAGCTCCCTGAATGCGGGCACCAGGATACCGTGGTCTGCGAGACGGATTCCGTTATTTAGATCGCCGGGGCGGGTCTATACTAAGCGTCGACAGCGGAGGACCTGACCGTGTCACCTCGGTCACGACTTGCAGTCGGGCTTGCGCTTGCCCTAGCGCTCCTGGGCTTTGCGGCATTCAAAGCCTATTCGGAGCGGCTCGGACCGCTCGTGCAAGCCTATGGCACGACCTACTACAACGACGATTGGTCTCCTTCGCCCCCGGTTGCCTGCAAGCCCGAAAGCGAGATCACCGCGGCGATCAAGCAGGTGCACGCCAAATACGACTACCTCGCGGGCGAGGATCTCGAAGCGTTCGAACAGCGTGCCGCTCTTCTCAAGGGCCTGCCGCCACTCAACATCGAGAAGCTCTATGTCATCACCGCGGATGACCAGCTCCGCAACGGAGAGATGGTCCTGTTCATCGGGCTCAGGACCAACTGCGTGACCACGGTGTTCGGCCTGCCCTCGAGTCTCTATCGCGAGCTGTCCGGCAAGTCCGAGAACAGCTGAGCCTCGCTCGAAGGCGAGAATTTCATTTCAATACATACGATATCTTCCAGCAATTTTGCCTGGATATTCCGGCGCCGAATTGCGTTCGATTGCATTAGATTGCGTCGCCATGTCACTGACGTCCTTGTCGCGCGAGAACTATCCGTCTCTCCCTGAAGGCCAGCTTCTCTATGCCGTGGGAGATATCCACGGCAGGGCCGATCTGCTCGACGACATGTTGCGCCGGATCGGCGACGATGCGCAGGCGAGCGGCCCTGCCGACGAGGCGACGCTCGTTTTTCTCGGCGACTATGTGGATCGCGGGCCTGACAGCCGCGCCGTCGTTGAACGGTTACTCGACGGATTGCCAGTAGGATTTGAGATCCACTTTCTCAAAGGCAATCACGAAGCGATGCTGCTCGATTTTCTGGAAGAACCCTGGCGGCTCGAGCATTGGCTTATGAATGGCGGCGAGGCGACCATGCGCTCCTATGGCGTCGACACCGAGCGCTTGATGCGACTTCGTGCCTACCCGGAGGCATGGCGCCTGGCATTCGCCGAAGCGCTTCCTGAGGCGCATCTCGAATTCTTCAAGAATCTGAAGCTCAGTGTCTCGTTTGGCGATTATCTCTTCGTCCATGCCGGCGTGAAACCCGGCGTGCCGCTCGCCGCGCAACAAGAAAAAGATCTCATCTGGATCAGGGAGCCGTTCCTCGATTGCACCGAGCCGTTCGGCAAGATCGTGGTGCATGGACATACGCCGGGAAAGGCGCCGGTGACGCGCTCCAACCGCATCGGCATCGATACCGGAGCGTGCTTCACCAATCGCCTGACGGCGCTCAAGCTAAAAAATCATTCGCGGGAATTTTTGCAGACCTGACGTCAGCCGCTCAGGATTGATCGGCAACGACAAGGCCCTTCAGCCTGTCGCTGAGGCTTGCGCTCTTCGTTCCGCTCTTGCGCCCGCGCCGTCTTTCTCTACGAGCGGCAAAGCGCTTTGCAAGCGGCCCCTTCGGCTCAGCGGCTTCCTCTTCGCTCGCCTGCTCGGGAGAGGAGGACTCCTCCACGGCACTGGCTGCGGCGGCCGGCATTCCCGCGGCCAGGCTGTCGACGTCATGGCCGGGCTCGGTCATTTCCGGCTCGCGTACGATCCCGTTTCCGGCATGTGCGGCATGCGCTTCGTGCCGAACAGGCTCGGGCTCTTGCGGCTCCTCGACGGCGGCTAGCTCGGTATAGACTTGGGTCATCGCCATGCGCTGCTGTGGCGCCGGAACGGGACCTTGCGCGCGAGCCACGGTGAGGATTTGCGAGGCGAGCCTCGTAAGCTCGCGGCGGAGCAGAGAGTTCTCCTGTGCGCCTGTCCTCGCGCGCTGGAGCTCCTCCTGGATCTTTGACATCTCAGCGGCCAAGCGCTGGCTCTCGGCGACCGCACGGGCGGCGTCGGCCTTACCAAGCCCTCGCACCGCCACGCCGCTTCCGCTCTCCAAAGCGACGCGCAAGCGCTCGATATCCGCGCGCTGATTGTGCAAAGTCGTGCGCGCCGTCTTGAGCGCATCGGACTGCGAGGCGACGGTGGTGCGCAGCTCGGCGTTTACCGCTTCGAGCTCGGCGAGCGCTTTCTTCGCTGACTTCAATCGGCTGTCGAGATCGGGAAGGCGCCGCTTGATGGTCTGCTGCAGCACGCGGTTCGCATTCTCGTTCTCCTGGAGTTTCGACTTCGCCCCGGCGAGATCATTATTGAGCACGGCGATCTCGACGCGGCGTTTGTTTGCCTCGATCAGCTCGCGAATTGCTTTCTCTTTGGCCTTATCGAGCGCAACCTCGACCTTGCGAAGCTCTATGGCGAACTCGGCGCGGAGCTGGTCCTTGTCGGCCTGGATATCGTTGAGCGACATCGGCATGGTGGCTTCCAGCCGGCGCGTGGTGAGCTTGACGGCGCGGTTCCAGAAGGGCGGCGCGAGTATGAGGGCCAGCAGGCATCCCAAGAAGAAGCCCAGCGCCCCGAACATAAACCATTCGATCATCGAAACCAGCGCTCCCGGGCGCCGTCAACCGTTGCCCTTCAGGCAAGACTCAAGCGGAAAGGTGGCGCCAATTCGGCACTTTCCACGTAAAAAGGGTCTCAGCTAGGCTTCCTTAGCGCCAAATTAGAACGGATTCCAGGTGGGCTGCTGAGTATATTTCAGATAGCCCAGATTGGCCCCCAGCCTCAATCCAATGCCGGAGCTGATCGGAGCGAGGGTCACATGGTCACGGCTAAGGAAGGTGATGCCCACTCCGCCGATGAAATAGGCAGAGCCATCTATGCCCCCGAAAGTGTTGAAGATTTCGCCGGGGCTTTGCAGGTCGTAGATGAGGACCATGGTCTTGGAACCGTCCGCTCCGAAGTCGTAGCCGACTGATGGACCTTGCCAGTAGACCTTATGCACGCCGGCGTCCTTGGTATAGAGCGTGCCTTCGCCATAGCGCAGGCCGGCAATGAAGGCGCCGCCGGCTTCCTCGCCGAGGATATAGCCATTGGGCCTGCCGGCGCGCTGGAACGCGTATTCGATCACTTTGGCGAGGTCGTACGAGACGCGACCGAAGAAGTGGTGCCCCGCGTCCTTGATCTCGTCCACTGAGAAGCTGCTGTCCTGAGTCGGCGGTGCCGTCACATAAGAACTGCCGCCCGCAGCGGGCGCAGGCTCGTAAGGCCTACCGGGACCGCCCGAATCAGGCGACATCGAGCCCGCTTGTCCCGAAGGAGGTGGCGAAGGGGGGTTGATCGCTTGGGGCCGGTTAGGACCGGGCTGCGGCGTGATCACCATCGGTCCGTCGGCCTGGGCGAGCCGGATCTGAGCGGCAGATATGCCCGTGTCGTCTGCCGACGCCGTGCCGCTAGCGACGGCGAGCAGTCCCGCCGCGAGGAAGACGCCGCAAGAAGGTCTGAGAGACATGGCTTGGCCTTTGGTGCCGAGCCGGGTGGCCACCGGCTCGCGTGAGGCTGCGACCTCGATAATTCGCCTAAACCCTTACCAAACCGTGGCTGGGTTACGGGGCGGTTAACCGGGTGAGCGCAGAACGCCGCTCATCACTCCCGGTGGCCCCAGGCGATGAAGCTTGGATTACGCAATCGAGCTCCAACCTTGCCATAGCGGAGGGGTGCGCCCTCGGCATCGACTACGATACCGCCCGCTGCTTCGAGCACGGCCTGGCCGGCGGCGATGTCCCACTCCATGGTGGGACCGAAGCGCGGATAAACGTCAGCCTCGCCTCTCGCGATCAGCAGAAACTTCAGCGAGGAGCCCGCGCTCGACCGCTTGGCGATCTTGAGCTTGGCCAAAAAAGACTCCGTGTCCGCATCGAGATGCGAATGACTGACAACCGCGACGAAGCCTTCGGGAGCGGGGACGCGGACACGCAAAGGACGACAGGCGAGACTGTCAAAACGGGCTCCCGACTGATGCGGCGCAAGCTCCGTCTCCACCGCCTTTTCCTCAGCCACCGTGACCGCGAGCAGTGATCGCGCCGGTGCGTAGACGAGGCCGAATCGAGGGCGGCCATGGACAATCAGAGCGATATTCACGGTGAAGTCGCTGCGCTTCTGGATGAACTCCTTGGTGCCGTCCAACGGGTCGACGAGAAAGAAGCGGGCAGCAAGCTGAGGCTCTTTTCCGCCACTCGCCTCCTCCGACAAGACGGGAATATCAGGCGCGAGCTGCCTGAGCGCTTCGAGCAGGATGGCCTCGGCGTCGTGGTCGGCGCGTGTCACCGGGCTCAGATCGTCCTTAAGCTTGACTTCCGGTCCCTCACGGTAATGCGCCATGATGGCGGCGCCGGCGCGAGCAGCAGCGTCGGTGAGAACCGCCGCAGCGCAGCCAAAGTCGAATTGTGTCTCTGCCGTAGTCGGCGCTGTTGTCTGTCTTGGGGCTGACAAGGCAAAATGCTCATCTGTGACGTTGATTCGTTCGCGCCCGTCGATGCGGCACATCGGGGCTGGCGCGATCCCCATGTAACAGAAATTCCGGCGTGGGCCACGTCATCTCCGCTTAGGGGCGGAAGCGAAGGAGGAGGCCATGACCGAGCCGACGGCACTCGGTGATCTTGAGCTTGCGGCGCTTGTCTCAAGCCGCATTTGCCACGACGTGATCAATCCGGTTGCGGCCATTTCTAACGGGCTCGAGATGCTCGGTGAGGAGCCCGACCAGGCGATGCGCGACGCCGCCATGGACTTGATCCGCAAAAGCGCGGCGCAAGCCTCGGCGAAGCTGCAATTTGCCCGGCTCGCCTTCGGCGCCGCAGGATCATCTGGCGCCGAGATCGATCTTCGCGACGCGGAGAGGGTCGCGCGAGATCTCGTGGCGGGAAGCGGCAAGCATCAGCTGGCCTGGCAGGGGCCGGCGGTGACACTGCCGAAGAACAAGGTGAAGCTCCTGCTCAATCTCGTGGCGCTCGGCGTGGTCGCGCTTCCGCGCGGCGGTACCCTGCACGTCACGATTGCCGGCACTCCGTCCAGCGTAAGTTTCACGGTCAGCGCCAAAGGCGATGCGGCAAAGCTATCAGATGAGGTGAAGAGCCTGCTTGCAGGCACGAACGGTGTTGCGATCGATGCCCACTCCGTTCAGCCCTATTATGCACGGCGGGTCGCGGCGGCTGCAGGAATGGTCTTGAAGATCGACGCCCGCCACGGCGAGGTCGAGCTCACGGCCGCCTAGCCAGCGCCAGCTCTCATCTCGTTGCGCAGCTTCTCATTGCCCGGCATCGCGGGCCCGAGTTGATCGGAAGTGATGGGGGAAACTTAAGCTGCGGCTTCGGACTCGTCTTCCGGGTTGCGCAGCACGTAGCCGCGTCCCCACACCGTCTCGATATAGTGCTTGCCGCCGGTCGCCGCTGCGAGCTTCTTGCGCAGCTTGCAGATAAACACGTCGATGATCTTGAGCTCAGGCTCGTCCATTCCCCCATAGAGATGGTTCAGGAACATCTCCTTGGTCAGCGTCGTGCCTTTGCGAAGCGAGAGCAGCTCGAGCATCTGGTATTCCTTCCCGGTCAGATGCACGCGCTGGCCATTAACGTCCACGGTCTTGGTGTCGAGGTTGACCTTAAGCCCGCCGGTCTGGATCACCGACTGGGCGTGACCCTTGGAGCGGCGCACGATGGCGTGGATGCGGGCGACGAGCTCGTCCTTGTGGAACGGCTTGGTCATATAGTCGTCGGCGCCGAAGCCGAGACCCCGGACCTTGTCTTCGATGCCGGCCATACCAGAAAGGATCAAGATGGGGGTCTGCACCTTGCTCACCCTGAGCGTCTTGAGCACCTCATAGCCGCTCATGTCGGGGAGGTTCAGGTCGAGCAATATAATGTCGTAGTCGTAGATCTTGCCGAGGTCGACGCCCTCCTCGCCGAGGTCCGTCTTGTAGACGTTGAAGCCTTCCGACTGCAGCATCAATTCGATGCTTTGCGCGGTCGCGCTATCGTCCTCGATCAGAAGAACCCTCATTTGAAATCCCCCGTCCTAAAGTCTGGTTATCCCCTGACCCATAACGCCACGCAGATTGGTTAATTCGAATCAACAAATTAACGTCCAATAGTTAACAAAAGCTTGGCCCAAGGCGAGCGCTAACCATCCATTCACGAACACATACGCTTCAAATGCCGGTCCTATGGTTTACCGGCCCTTAAGTCATGTTGGGGATGATCGGAGGCGAGGGCAGGGGGCTCCGGTCGCGATCTGGCGGGATCGTTCGAGGCGGATTGCCGAGTCCGATCATGGACTTCGGCAGCACAGTCTCGCCGGGTTCTTTCTGCCTGAAGCCGCCGTCGTGTCGTCCGAGCCGATTGCTGGAACCCTGGTTGTTCGGCTTGTGCTTTGGCGTCGCCGGCATGAATATCTGTGTGGCCCAGCAGAGTTGGGGGTAGTGAGTAATGAAGTCACGCGACGCAGTGATCCGCTTGAAGCGCTTTGAGGTCGAGGAGAAGCGCCGGAAGGTTGCCGAGATCGAGGCCATGATCGGCGACTTCAACCATATGGCTTGCGACCTCGACCGCCAGATCGCGATTGAGCAGGAGCGGGCCGGCATAACCGACGTCAACCACTACGCCTATCCGACCTTCGCCAAGGCGGCGATCCAGAGGCGCAACAATCTGACCGCATCGGCCGCAGACCTCCAGGCGAGGCTCGAGGCGGCGCGCGGGGAGCTTGATGAAGCTTATGCCGACCTCAGGAAGATGGAGCTCCTCGAGGAACGCGACTTGCGTTTGGATCCGGCCCGTGCTCCTACCCAGCCGGAGCTCGAGCCCCCGGGCATCCAGCGCGCCGCGGGCTAGGAGCCTTGCTTCGCCGTGGCGCGCGCGCCAGCGGGAAGTGCAGGTAACGGGTCCCAGGGCCGTCTTCGGTGCTATCATCGGCTTGACAGCAAAAAGGCAAGGCGGAGGCCTCAATGCCGTCATTCGACATCGTCTCGAAGGTCGATCTCGCCGAGGTCGACAATGCGCTCGCCAACATGACGCGCGAGATGAGCCAGCGTTATGACTTCAAGAACTCGCAGTCGCGGATCGAGCGTAATGGCTCCGAGATCACGCTCAATGCCGACGACGAGCTCAAGCTCAAGCAGATGCATGAGTTGTTGCAGGGCCATCTTGCCCGCCGCAAAGTTGACGCAGGCGTCATCGACTACAAGCCTCTGGAGAAGGCTGCCGGACAGGCGGTGCGGCAGAATGCGCTGATCAGGCAGGGCATCGACCGCGAGCTTGCCAAGCGTCTGGTCAAGGAAGTGAAGGACAAGAAGTTCAGGGTGCAGGTCACGGTGCAGGGCGACGAGCTCAGAGTTTCGGGCAAGAAGCGCGACGATCTGCAGGCGGTGATCCAGCACGTGAAGGGACTCTCGGTCGAGCAGCCGCTGCAATATGTGAATTTCCGCGACTAAGGCGGTCGCACACTCGCGGGGTAGTGCCGTGTCACGAGTTGTGTTCTCAGTTCTGATTTCGGTTTTGGCGGCGGCATTGATTGCCGGCTGCGCCTGGAAGCCGAGCGGCCTTTCACTTGGTGGCGGGCTGCTCGGCCGCGGCGATGCGACCGCGGATGCCTCTCCCGAAGCGTCCAGTGAAAGCACCAGCGTTGCCAGCTTCCGCTGCGACCAGGATGCAGATCGCAGCAGCGAAGCCGGTCGATGCCTATGTGATGCTCGGCGGGCGTATCAAGACCTGCTGGTTCAATGCCGATGCGCCACTCCTGCCGGAGCACGTCTACCGCGCCGATGTGAGCCCGGACGGCAGCAAGGTGCAGATTACCATCCACAAGAAGATCGCGCTCGGCCGCGCCGGTGCGCCCACCTACGCCATCGATTTCAATCAGCAGGGCGGCTACACCATCGTTACCACGCAAAATCGCGGTATGACGCCCAAGCTCGCCGCCAAGATGCAGTTCGACATCGACCGCTGGAAGCGCGGCGAAACGAATTGCAGCAAGCAGATCCCGAAGGCCGTCACGGCCTCGGCGCCGGCTCCTCGCTAAATCAAGTCTCCAGCTACATCCGCGAAGAGATGCCGGATGGGCTGATCGCCTTCCTTAGCCATGCGCTCGGCTACGATCAGGCGATGGCATTGCTGTGGATCGCGCTCGAGACAAAGCAGGCAGACAGGCTTAGCCGCAGCTAGGCCTAGAGCTTCGCCCAAGTCAAGCAACGCTTCTGGCTCTTCGAGGTGGTGACGGAAAATGCGCTCGAAGCTCTGGTGATCGCCCGAGCGCGCAGCCTCGCGTCCCTGCTTTGGCGTGCCGAGTCCGCGGAGATGCCGATAACCGGTTCCCGCCTCAGAGAGATGCTGGGCGAGGGGGTTCTTGGAGAAGCCCTTCTTGCGCGAGACTGGCGCTGCGCGGATGTCGAGCACTAGGGCAACGCCGGCCTTGCGTAGCGCGCCGATGAAGCCATCGACGGTCGCGCCCTCATATCCGATGGTGAAGATGGGATGCTGCGCCCTAGCCATCTCTCGCCAACGCGTCATGCCCGGCCTTGTGCCGGGCATCCACGACTTAGCATGTTCGAGGGCGAAAACGTGGATGGCCGGGACAAGTCCGGCCATGACGAAGAGTGTAACGAACGCAGCCTAGAGCTTAGCTGCCGCGATAGTCCTGGATGCGGGTGGCGCGCAAGCCCGGAAGGCCGTGCTTGTCGATCGATCTCTGCCAGCTCAGGAACTCGTCCACCGTCAGAGTGTAGCGCTCGCAGGCCTCTTCAAGGCTGATCAGCCCGCCGCGCACGGCGGCAACCACCTCGGCCTTGCGGCGGATGACCCACCGCTTGGTGTCCTTGGGCGGGAGATCGGCGACGGTCAGCGGGCTGCCGTCGGGGCCGATCACATATCTGCCGCGCGGCCTGTAATGCTCGGTCATCGTACTCACAACACCATCTCTCGATGAGCCAACGTGATCGTGAGACTAACCGCGCCCCTTTAAGATTTGCCTAAGCCGTCCGGTAAAGGAAGCAGCAAGGAAATAGCCAAAACTTGCTGAATTATCGGCCCAAATACGCGTTATCCAGCGCCGGCGGTCGGGCTGCGCCCTTGGCATCTTGCCTTGCCTAGCATGCCCCCGATGCCTATGTTCGGCGCTGGGAAGGGCGGGGCCAGATATCGGCGAAAAGCCTTATTTGGACCATCAATACTGTCTTGCCGGCCCGGCATTATTCGTAAATCCGAGTCTAAGATCAGTGGCTTCGTCACAGTCCACGGCATTTAACAGTCTTCACCCTTCCGGCCGCCCGGCTGACAACCGGGTGGTTGTGGCCATGTCTGGCGGAGTCGATTCCTCCGTCGTCGCGGCGCTGATGAAGGCCGAAGGTTACAATGTCGTGGGCATTACCCTCCAGCTCTACGACCATGGCGAGGCAGTCGGCCGCAAAGGCGCTTGCTGCGCTGGTCAGGACATTCAAGACGCCCGCCGCGTCGCCGATGCCTTGCAGATTCCCCACTACGTGCTCGACTACGAGGCGCGCTTCGCCAAGACAGTGATGGGCGAGTTCGCCGACAGCTATCTACATGGCGAGACGCCCGTTCCCTGCGTTGCCTGCAACCAGAAGATCAAGTTTCACGACCTGTTGCAGACGGCGGAGGGACTCGGAGCCGCGGCGCTCGCAACCGGACATTATGTCATGAGCAAGCCTGGTCCGAGCGGCTGGGAGCTCTATCGCGCCGCCGACAAGGAGCGCGACCAGAGCTATTTCCTGTTCGCTACCACGCCTGAGCAGCTCGCCTTCTTGCGCTTCCCCCTGGGCCATCGCCACAAGGACGAGACCCGCAAGCTCGCCCGCGATTTCGGGCTTGCCGTCGCCGAGAAGTCCGACAGTCAGGATATCTGCTTCGTGCCGACCGGGCGCTACACGCAAGTGATCGAGCGCCTGCGCCCGGGCGCCGCCGAGGCCGGCAATATCGTACATCTCGATGGGCGCGTGCTCGGCCGCCACGGCGGTATCATCAATTACACGATCGGCCAGCGCAAAGGGATCGGCGTCCCGGCTAAGGAGCCGCTCTACGTGCTGAGGCTCGATGCCTCGCGCCGCGAGGTGGTGGTCGGTCCGCGTGAGGCTCTGCGCACGCGGACGCTCAAGCTTCGCGACGTGAACTGGCTCGGCGATGAATCATTCGAAGACTTTGCACAGAGTGGTGAAGAGATTCTCGCAAGGATCAGGTCGAGCGGACCATTGCAGCCGGCGCATGTTAGCGTGGAGCGCGATGGCGTGACGGTCGACCTTGTCTATGGCGAGGACGGTGTGTCGCCCGGACAGGCTTGCGTGTTCTATGCCGCCAAAGGCGGCGGCGAGCGGCTTCTCGGCGGCGGATGGATCAAGTCCGCTGGTGGAAGCCACGAGTTGGCCAAAGATCGCTTTAAGGCCTCCGCGTCAGGCGGAACCGAGGAGGCGTTCGCGGCTGTGTCGCGATAAAGCCGCTTCAGAAGAGCGGCGCTTCGGCAGGAGAGGGAACGTTGGTTTCCAAGTCACCGGTAATGGACACGACGTCGGTCCGAGACGCTTATCGCCGCTGGGCCCCGATTTATGATTTGACCTTCGGCAAGATTGCCGAGGCCGGCCGCAAGAATGCCGTCCAGATCATCAACCGGCGGCGCGGCCGCGTGCTCGAGGTTGGCGTCGGGACCGGGCTTTCACTCCCGTGCTATGGCAGCCATCTCACCATCACCGGGATCGATCTTTCGCCCGAGATGCTGGCTAAGGCTGAGGACAAGGTCGACCGGCATAATCTCGCCAACGTCGCCGGGCTGCACGAGATGGATGCGGGCGCTCTCGCCTTTCCCGACGAGAGCTTCGACACCGTCGTAGCCATGTACGTCATGACCGTGGTGCCAGTGCCCCAGCGGGTCATGCGCGAGCTCGAGCGGGTGTGCGCCGCCGGCGGCGAGGTCATCCTCGTCAATCATTTCAGCGAGGACGAGGGCGTGCGTGGCTTCCTCGAGCGGAAGCTTGCCCCCTTTGCCGATCTCATTGGCTGGCGTCCCGTGTTCGACATCGACCAGGTGCTCGTGTGCGAGGATTTGCGGCTTGCCGAGCGGCGGTCATTGAGGCCGTTCGGCCTCTTCACCATGCTCCGCTTCGTCAAGGAACCTGGCTTCGAGCTTGTGCCGCAAAGGATGCTGGGCGCGAAGTCGGAAGTCCGCGTGCCGGCTCGCGTGCCGGCGAGGTCGCGTCTGCCTGAGCCGATCAGGGTGAGGATCAAGTGGCAGGTCGCGCGGGCTCTCGTGCATTGCCGGCGCTTGCTTGACACTCATTACTGGCGATCTCTATATCGCCGGTTAGCAAGCCAATTGGCGGAGTGATATCCGCTTTATTCCCAGGCCAAGTGGCGGAGTAGCTCAGCTGGTTAGAGCAGCGGAATCATAATCCGCGTGTCGGGGGTTCGAGTCCCTCCTCCGCTACCACCTTTTTCCCACACTCTCCACGAACGCCGTTGGGATAGGCGCCCTCGCCGCGCAGGACGTTCAATCTCCCGACGATTTCGACTGCGACACCGCCCGGGCGGGAATGATCGCGGAAGACCGCCACGGTCTCCACCAACTCTCAACGTGATCACTTTT
>Ga0105243_10001779_pt1 | contig 18489 bp, 19 predicted proteins | sample KBSM34metaG_FD_81525 | JGI IMG/M metagenome (GOLD analysis project Ga0105243, IMG submission 81525) | Miscanthus rhizosphere microbial communities from Kellogg Biological Station, Michigan, USA - KBS M3-4 metaG | ecosystem: Host-associated > Plants > Roots > Rhizosphere > Soil | place... | reverse complement strand
CGAGCGTTGGCCGGCAGCGTGTAGTCCTTCGCCACGGTCGCTTCCCACGCAGCGGCGCGCGCCGCCTGCTGCGTGGCCTGGCGCAGGTGGATGTACTTGCCCATGATCGGAATCAGCAGGAACAGCGGTACCAGCACGGCGCACAGCACCGCCGCCTCGGTGAGGCTCTGGCCGTCCTGGCGTCCGCGCAGCCGCGGTTGTCGACGCTGGCGCATGCTCGCGTTCCTCCTAATTGAGCTTCCCGCGCGCGCGCGGGGCTTCTAGCGCGGCCCGATCGAACGGTTTGCCGACGCTGATGACCTGGGTGGTGACCGTGTAATCGGGGTCGTGGCCGGGCGTCTGCTCGAGCACGATGAAGCCGCGGTTGGGGCGATATTCGTTCAAGGGTTCCGGGGTGAACCCCCACTTGGTGCCGGCCGACCACACGCACTGGCGCAGGCCCGACGGCTTGACCCACTCGTTGCAGGGCTGTCCGGCGACGCTGCGCTGGGTCGGCCCGCTGAAGCCGGACAGCGCGACCGTGTCGCTCTTCTCCGCAGGCATGCGTGCCAGCGCATCGTCCGGCGCCGCGTCGTCGGTCTGCTCGCCGGTCGCCAGGTCGACCTGCTGGTAGCGCGAGGACGTGGTGGTTTCCTGGTTGCCGGTGGTCTGCAGCCGGAACAGGCAGGTACCGCCCGGGCCGTCGTTGGCCACTTCCCAGGTAGTCTGGCGCACCACTTCGGTGTCGCGGTCGAGCCACAGCTCGTAGCGGGTGGTACCGAGCAGGGCGACGTCCTCGTCGCGCAGCGGACGGCTCTGCAGGCCGCCCGCCTGGCAATCGCGGATCGCGCCGAGGTAGTTCTCGCGCGCCTCGTTGACGCCGTTGCGGGTCAGCTCCACGGTCTGCCTGACGTGGATCGGCGGCATCGAGTCGCGGGTGTCTTCCGTGCCGCCGGTGCCTTCGGCGGTCGCGCTGCAGCCGCACAGCAGCACCAGCGCCGCGGGTAGCAAGGCGTGGCGGAAACGTGTCGCGGCACGGCTCATATTCCGCCCACTCCCGCGACCAGCACCTTGATGCTGTTGGGCGTATCCACCAGGCGCGCCTGCCAGTACGGGCTGAACAGGTTGCCGGATTCCACCTTGTTATCGCCGCGGCGGAACAGCGCATAGTTCGGCGGCCGGTTGAAATAGACCTGCGCCGAGGACAGCGCCGACAGCTTGTTGTTCTGTGCCTTGTCTTCGGTGGCCATCGACGAGCCGGCCGGTCCACCGATGCCGTCGATCGTGGAGCTGGTGCGCGCATTGCGCATGTCGGTCTCGGCATAGACGGTGAACACCGGCCCGGCGTTGTCGTCGAAGATCTCGCTGCCGCTACTGGCGTACGGCCGCATCGCCTTGTTCTTCTTGACGTCGTGGTAATCGCGCAAGCCGTTGTAGCCGGTGAAGAACGCCTTCTTGTGCTGGCCGCCGTCCATCGCCACGTTGGCGTCGCCATCGACCATGCGCGTTACGAAGCCGTTCCTGCGCAGGCTGTCGCCATAGGGACGATAGCGGCGCCGATCCCAGTCCGAATACCAGCCCTGGCCGTTGCCGAAGCCGCGCAGGAAGCGTTGGTTCTTGTAGCGGTCCACTGCCTGCGCGCCGCCCCAGCCGAGCGGAATGTCGATGTCCGGCAGCGGCCAAGGCAGATTGATGTCGAGCGCCATCGTATCCAGCGCCGCCCAGCGGTTGTAGTCGACCATGTCGGTGCCGCCGGTACTTTCGAAGCGGATCAGCCCGAGCCCGAAGCGGTCGCCGCGATCCTTGCTGAAGCCGTCGCGCGATTGCATCACCACGTTGCGGAAGCGGTCCGCGCCGGCGCGCTGCGCCGCGCTGCCGCCACCGGTGGTGCGTGGGATGCGGTGCGTATCGAGAAACTTGCTTTCCGAGGTCAGCAACTGCTCGCCGAGCACGCCTAGCCCGACAGCGCCTATCTTGGCGTTCTTCGAGTTTCGTTCCACGACCTCTTTCGCGACCAACATTCCGTCCACGCGCGACACCCCTTCGATCACGGCCGTGGCCGCCGTCGCGAAGATGCCGTTGAGCTCGTCGAGCGCGGTCACCATGGCTTGCGCGACCGGGTTGTAGGCCTTGCGTGCGGCTTTCAATATCTTTTCCGCAGCTTTGAATGCGACACCAATGGCTTTGAATATCGGCCCGACATAGGGAATGGCCGACAGCACATCCATCGTGGTGCGAATGATGATCGTGGTCCCATGCAACTGGTTCATCCACGAATACAGGCTGATTGCCTGCGCGATCGCCACTTCGTTGGCGACGCGGCCGCGATTCATGTATGCGGCGAAATTGAGCGCGCGCGCCTGCTGCACCGCGACGCTATAGGCGGCGGCATCGGCGGCGTTGGTGAGTTCGACTTTCTTGTTGACCGCCTGGCCGCTGTCGAACAGCACGATCGCGCCGACGCACAGCACCAGGATCAGCACCAGGCCAAGCACCATGGCTTGCCCGGCCATGCCGCGCTTGCCGTCGAAACGGGGTGGCACGCGCGATTTAGCGATTGCGAACGCTGTACGCATCTGCAATTCCTTTGCCGAATGCACTCCCTACAGCGTCGTCATCGGCACGTCGGAAGTTAATTGGAACGTACCCGGGCAGCATCTGCCGCCCGGGTACCCATGGCCCTTACCCCAACAAGTGCGATTACTTGTTGTTGTACGCGTCCATGCCCTTGGTCTTGTCGGCCTCGGTCTGGGCGCTGTTGGACTGGTTCTTGGCCCGGTTGATCGACTGCGTGGCGCTCTGTCCCGACAGTTCCTTGGACATGCCCGCGACCTGGCTGCGCACGGTGCCGCCGAAGAAGGTGACGGCGGCGATGGCCGCGATCGCGATCAGGGCGGTGATGATGATGTATTCGGTCATGCCCTGGCCGAGCTGCTTGCGGCCGAAACGGATGTGCCTGCGCTGGTTCTTCATTTGATTCCTCTCCTTGGCTCTGGCGCCCACTGCACCGGCAGCACACTTACGTCCGCGCGGTTGCGTGTAGGCGTGTGGGTTGCATAAGTGAAAACACTCACAGATATGAAACTAATCCTTGGCCCACGCTTGACATGCATTGGCAAATGTATCGCGGACGTATGCACTTTATCGTCAAGATATTGCCGTTACAAGAAAGCTTGCGTTAAGGTTTTGGCGCAAAAAGGAATGCACATCCCATAATTGAGTCAAACTTCAGGCGCAGCGTTTCATTAAACGATTCACTCTATTCTGAATTCGGGATTATTTGATCGATACGTGCCTGGCGTGAGCGAGGCGCGTCAAATGGCTGACGAATCGGATGACGCACTCGGTAGGTGCTTGGTTCGCACGCCTTCGACGAGGGTCGGGCGATGCCGATCAGATGGGGCGACCTGATCGCGCCAGGAGGTGCGGGCATGGGCGGTTCGGGTGATCGCGCGCGTTGCGAAAGGCGACCCGTGGGCGGCGCCCAGGTGCCGGCGGCAGTGGACGAAGGTCCACTCCGATTATTTCTGCCAGGCCGCCGGGAGCCGCGCGCACCGGTCGGCGGCAACTCCGGCGAATTCAATATGATGGATGCCTATTCAGGCCGCCCCTTCCTGCGTGGCCGTTCCAGATCCATCGGCACGTTCGGGAGAGTGGTGAATGCGCACCGCCCATGCCGGTCGCGCTACACGCGCACCAGCTCCACCCGGCGATTGCGCGCCTTGCCCTCTTCCGTGGTGTTCGGCGCGATCGGCTGTTCCTGGCCGAAACCGGCCGCGCGCAGGCGATCGGCGGCGATCCCGGCGCCGGTCAGGTAGGCCACGACCGCGCTGGCGCGGGACTCGGACAGCGATTTGTTGTGCGCGGCGTCGCCGCTGTTGTCGGTATGGCCGTTGACGGCCAGGCGCAGTGCCGGGTCGGCCTTGAGCAACTGCAGTACCTGGTCCAGCTGCGGTTTGGAGTCGGGCAGGATCTGCGCCGCATCGGAGGCGAAATTGACCTGGATGGCGACCTTTCCCGCAGACGCCAACTGCTGCTGCAGCGCATCGGCCGGCAGCACCTTGGCGGTGGCCTGGAACGGCTTGGTCTCGGCGATCAGCAGCCCACCGCCGCCGCCGCCGCTGCACACATGGATCCAGATGTCCCGATCCGCACGGTGGATGACGTAGGTGTCCGCCGGCTCATTGTAGATGTCGCCGATGCCGCCGACGTAGGTCACCGCCGCGTTGCTGTCGCCGATCGCCTTGCTCGCGTCGGCCGGCAGCTGGCCGCTGGCGATGCGCTGGCCGCCCAGCGATTCCACCATGCTCTGGATGTTGCGCGACAGTTCCAGCGGCGAATAGGGCTTGCCCTCGGTGGTGCCGATCGCGGCCGCATAGATCTTGCCTTCCACCCACTCGACCCGGTCGCCGGTCCAGAACGGCGCGCGGTCGAAGTCGTTGCGGACCGGCGCGTCCTTGGTGACATAGCCGTCGGGGAGGCCGAGATACGGGAAGCTTCCTAGCGGGGCATCGGACACGGGCAAGGTGGCGGCGTCGAAGCGTTTGGCCGTTTCTGCCGCCGCCGGCGCGGGCGTCGCCGCTGCGCCCGATGCGGGCTGCGCCTCGGCATCGGCGTGCGCCGCCGGCTGCGGTTCGGAACGTTTGCAACCGCCGGCGGCGGCGATCAGCACCAGGCAAGCGCTGAGAACGGCGCGGCGCGCCGTGAGGATAATCGCGGTCATCGGAATTCTCTGGGGCGGGGACGGAGTGCGCTCAGCGCATGTCGCTCAGCAGTTTCTTGCACAGCTCGGCATCGGGCTTGTAGGTGCCGTCGGCATGCACCTTCTGCATGCTCTGCAGCCCTTGCTTGTAGCCTTTGTCGAAGTCGCCGGAGAAGTTCGGCGACTGTGCATAGAGGCCCTGCATCGTCTTCTGCTGCTTGGCCTTGTAGGCGTCGACCTGCGCCTGCGTGGCGCCGCAGGCCTTGCCGTTGGCGGCATTGCCACCAACGATCTTGCCGAAGTTGACGATGCCATCGTCCTGAGCGTGAACCCCTCCGCTGGTACACGCCAGCAATGCTGCCGTGATGACTGCCATGTATCGGTTCATTCCTTGCTCCTCGTGCGGCCCGTTGCGAGCGGGCCGGTAAAACCCCTGTGCGCCGAGGATAGCAATGCCGTGCGCAAGCCCCAACCCTGGCCGCACCACGCGCCAGGGCGGCATTCAACTAGCTGCGCAACCCCACCCCACGCCGCAGCAGCCACAACGCCAGCGCGCTGAGCACCGCGACGAAGCCTAGCATCAGCGCGTAGGCCACCCACACCGGCACGTCGCTGCTGCCGAGCAGGCCGTAGCGGAAGGCGTTGACCATGTAGAAGATCGGGTTGGCATGGGTGGCGGCCTCGGCCCAGCCGGGCAGCAGCTTCACCGAATAGAACACGCCGCCCAGGTAGGTCAGCGGGGTCAGGATGAAGGTCGGCACGATGGCGACGTCGTCGAACTTCTTCGCGTAGACGGCGTTGATGAAGCCGGCCAGCGAGAAGATCGTCGCGCCCAGCAGCACCGTGGTCAGCGTCACCAGCGGGTGCGGGATGCGCACCGGGGTGAAGAACATGGCGATGATCAGCACCAGCACGCCGACCATCAGTCCGCGCAGCACCGCGCCGGCCACGTAGCCCCACAGGATCACCCAGTTCGGCATCGGGCTGACCAGCAGTTCCTCGACGTGGCGGCCGAACTTGGCGCCGAAGAAACTGGAGCTGATGTTGCCGTAGCTGTTCTGGATCACGCTCATCATCACCAGGCCGGGGACGATGAACTGCATGTAGCTGTAGCCGCCCATGTCGCCCACGCGCGAGCCGATCAGCCCGCCGAAGATCAGGAAGTACAGGGTCATGGTGATCGCCGGCGGCACCAGGGTCTGGCCCCAGATGCGCAGGATGCGCTTGACCTCGCGGCGCACCACGGTGCCCAGCGCGACCCAGTTGCGCTGGGCCGGCGTGGTCTCGGGGAGGAGGGATTGCGGTTTGGCGGTGGTGTTCATTGGCGTCCAGCGAAAGAGGGGTCAGGCGGCGGCGGGCGGCTGCTTCGGCGAGTCTGGCGCCGAGGCCGGGCCGCTTGCGCCGTCCCGGTTGTCCCCGGTGAGGCGCACGAACAGCTCCTCCAGGCGGTTGCTCTTGGTACGCATCGAGCGCACGCGGATGCCGGCGCTGCCGAGCGCGGCGAACACGCGGTTGAGGTCCATCGCCCGCGGCATGTCCAGGTCCAGCGTATGCGCGTCCTGTGCGAGCAGGGTGGTGCCCTCGATCGCCGGCAGCTGTGCCGGCAGTTCGCCGTCGATGTCGAGCAGGAAGCCTTCCACGTCGAGCTTGGCCAGCAGTTCGCGCATCGGGCCCTGTTCGACGATGCGGCCGCGGTCGATGATCGCCAGGTTGCGGCACAGGCTCTCCGCTTCCTCCAGGTAGTGCGTGGTCAGGATGATGGTGGTGCCGGCGGCGTTGATCTCGCGCAGCACGCGCCACATGTCGCGGCGGATCTCGATGTCCACGCCGGCGGTGGGTTCGTCCAGGATCAGCAGGCGCGGCTGGGTCATCATCGCGCGGGCGATCATCAGCCGCCGCTTCATGCCGCCGGACAGGGTGCGGCTCATCACCTGCGCCTTGTCCCACAGGTGCGCGCGCTTGAGCTCCACTTCGGCCTGGTGCTCGGCCTGCGCGCGCGGCATGCCGTAGAACCCGGCGTAGTTGACCAGGATGTCGAAGGGCTTCTCGAACAGGTTGAAGTTGATCTCCTGCGGAACCAGGCCGAGCAGGCGCATCGCCGCGCTGCGCTGGGTGGTCAGGTCGGTGCCGAACACCTCGACCTGGCCGGCGCTGAGGTTGACCAGCGAGCTGATGATGCCGATCAGGGTGGACTTGCCGGCGCCGTTGGGGCCGAGCAGGGCGAAGAAATCGCCGGGCAGCACGTCCAGCGACACGCCGTGCAGCGCCTGCACGCCGTTGTCGTAGGTCTTGCGCAGCTCGCGCACGCGTAGCGCGGGCACCGGGGAGGGGAGCGGGGAGGCGATATTCAAGGCGGACCCTTTCGCGCCCTGTTGACGGCGCTGAAGAAATGCAGCCGCTATTATAGAAGACCTCGTGGGCTCGGCCCCGGCCATAGACTGTTGCATCCGCGTGCCTGCCCAATTCCCGTTGAAACTGGTCGACCGCCACATGCTGGCCCCGGCCGTCGGCCACTACCGCTTCGTCCGCGACGACGGCCAGCCGCTGCCGTTCGTGCCCGGCCAGTTCGTGCAGGTGCACTTCCACTACGCCGACGGCACCGCCACCAAGCGCAGCTATTCGCTGGCCACCCGCCACGATCCGTCGCAGCCGGCCGATGCGACGGTCGAGATTGCGGTCAGCTTTGTCGCCGGCGGCGCGGCCACGGCCTTGTTCGAAGGCCTGGAGATCGGCGGGCAGGTCTGCGCCAGCGGTCCGTACGGCCGCTTCTGCCTGAACCAGGGCGACAGCAACCGCCGCTACCTGCTGATCGCCACCGGTACCGGCGTCACCCCGTATCGCTCGATGTTGCCGCTGCTGGAAGCGGCGATGGCCGAGCGCGGCGCGGAGGTGGTACTGCTGCTGGGCGCGCGCACGCCGGCCGAGCTGCTGTACGGCGACGAGTTCCGCGCCTTCGCCGACGCGCATCCGCGCTTCCGCTTCGTGCCGTGTTTCTCGCGCGAACTGCCCGCCGCGCCGCATGCGGACGTGCGCCACGGCTACGTGCAGCAGTTCCTCGGCGAGTTCGCGCCGCAGGCCGACGGCGATATCGCCTATCTGTGCGGCAATCCGAACATGGTAGACGCCTGCTTCGATGCGCTGAAAGAGGCGGGTCTGCCGGTGCAGCACATCCGCCGCGAGAAGTACGTCAGCAGCAAGTAGCGCCTGCGCGCCGTCGCTCGCCATGCGCCGGCGCCTGGTGGCTCGCTTCCTGCCCGCGCCGGACATCGCTCCGGGCGCTGCAGTGTTTGCTCGGCAGGGGACCCGCGCCTCGGCTACGCGGCCGAGGTCAGGCGTTGCCGGGTGTCCTTGATGTCCTTGCCCGGCGGCATGCCGAACATGCGGCCGTATTCGCGCGTGAACTGTGGAACGCTTTCGTACCCCACCGCCGAGGCCGCCCGGCCGATCGTCGCGCCTTCCGCCAACAGCAGGCGCCTGGCCTCGATCAGGCGCAGCTGCGTCTGGAACTGCAGCGGGGTCAGCGAGGTGATCGCGCGGAAGTGCACATGGAACGTCGACAGGCTCATTCCCGCCGCGTCCGCCAGCTGCTCCATGCGCAACGGCCTGGCGAAGTCCGAGCGGATCCTGGCCACCGCGCGGCCCACCCGCCGGGCATGGCTGTCGGTGACGCCCAGTGCGCGCATCGCGCCGCCGTGCCGCCCCGACAGCAGCCAGTAGTGCAGTTCGCGCAGCAACTGCGGGCCCAGCACGGGGACCGACGCGGGGCGGTCCAGCAGGCGGATGAGCCTGTCCGCGGTGTCGGCGACTTCCGCCTCGGTCGGATCGACGCGTACCGGCGACCCCATCGCAAAAGGGGTCGTGCCCATCTCGGCCACCAGCGATGCGATCGTGGCCGGATCCAGCTCCACCACGCAGGCGTAGTAGGGCGCGGCGAGCGAGGCACGGGTGATCTGGCTGACCGTGGGCACTTCCGCGGTGACCAGCAGGGACTCGCCGGCACCGAAGTCGTAGCTGCTGCTGCCCATCGTGACCTGCTTCCTGCCCTGCAGCACCAGCGCCACCAGCGGCCTGCAGATGGCGTAGTGCAATGGCGTCGGCCGGGTCTCGCGCAGGATCGCAAGCCCGGGCAGGGGCGTGCGCGCGACCCCGGCCTCGTCGACGCTCGCATCGGCGTAGCGACGCGCGGTTTCCAACAGATTCGCAGGCATGCGCAGACCCTAGCGCGTGGCCGCAGCGGGCACAATCGAGTTGGATGATTGGGCAAGAAATCCGGAAGAAAAGGCAGGGGTGCGCTGAGTTTTGCAGTGATGAAATGAGGGGTTCTTGAGGTTCGTTGGTGCGAATTCTGGACGAATAGGCAAGAAATGGGCGGGATCGGGAAACTGCGCGAGGGCGTTCCGTCCGATCGTCTCTCCACCCCGCAACATCCACCCCGCTGGAGATTCCCATGACGTCGATCACCCTCATCACCGGTGCCAACCGCGGCCTCGGCCGCAATACCGCCATCAGCATCGCCCGCCGTGGCGGCGATGTCCTGCTGACCTACCGCAACGGCGCCGACCAGGCCAAGGCCGTCGTCGCCGAAATCGAAGCGATGGGCCGCAAGGCGGTGGCCTTGCCGCTGGACGTGAGCGACGTGGCGTCCTTCGGCGCTTTCGCCGACGCAGTGCGCAGCGCCCTGTCCGGCACCTGGTCCCGGACCGACTTCGACCACCTGCTCAACAATGCCGGCCATGGCGAGATGGCCATGCTCGCAGAGACGACCGAAGCCCAGTTCGACGCGCTGTTCGCGACCCACGTCAAGGGCGTGTACTTCCTGACCCAGGCGCTGCTGCCGCTGATCGCCGATGGCGGCCGCATCGTGAACTTTTCCTCCGGCCTGACCCGCGTGTCGATGCCGGGCTTCTCTACCTACGCGGCCGCCAAGGGCGCCGTCGAGATCCTGTCGGTCTACATGGCCAAGGAATTCGGTGGCCGCGGCATCGCGGTGAACACCGTCGCCCCGGGCGCGATCGAAACCGACTTCCTGGGCGGCGCGGTGCGCGACCTGCCCGATCTGAACAGGCAGTTCGCCGACATGACCGCCCTGGGGCGGGTGGGCGTGCCCGACGACATCGGCCCGATGGTCGCCAGCCTGCTCGGCCCGGACAACCGCTGGGTCAACGCGCAGCGGATCGAGGTGTCGGGCGGGCAGGTCATCTGACCGACGGTCCCGCGAGGCTCGGAGGGCGTCGGCCTGCTGGCCGGCGCCCTTTGTGCGGCGACGGCAGAGCGCGCGCAAGGGTGCGGCCTGTGTGCGATCGCAGCGCGACGGAGCTGCCGATGTCGCAAGGAAACGGATGCGCAGTGCGATCGCAGAGAGGTCCTGCGCGACTGTCTGAAAACGCCTCCGTGCCTGGCCACGATGCAGCTGCCGGCGCGATGCCGAGGTGCGTGTTGCGGCAATCGCGCGCGACGCCGACGCTGCGACCCTGACGGATTGCGCGACGGCATAGCCTGTCGCCAGTGGCTGTAAAGGACGCTTGACAGCTGCTGTTGGCGCGCGCATCCTCCTGTAAAGCGTGCTTGACAGGGGGGATATGTGCGAAACGTCGTGATGGCATTCGATTGGTGCCGGCCGGAGACGGTCGGCGCTGCGGTCGGGGTACGGCCGTGAACCGCTGCAAGCGCAGCGCGATCGTGGTGCTGGGCGTGAGCGTCGCGCTGCTCGCGGTCACGCCGTGGCTGCGGCTGTTGCGCGGCGACGACTATTTTCGCGGGCTGTGGTTCGGGCTGTGCATCGGCGGCATCTTCCTGGCGCTGATGCTGTGGTGGTCGCCGGGCAGCCTGCGCGACAGCGCGCCGCCGGCGCTGGCGCGCCGCTACTACCGCGAGTTCGGGTTGCCGATGCTGCTCTACGTCGGCGTGATGCTGTGCTGGAGACGCCTGCTCGGCAGCGTGGAGGCGGACTGGGCACGGGTGCTGATCGCGCTGCTGCCGGCGCTGCTGGTGGCGCTGGTGATCCGTGCGGTGGCGCGCTTCGTGCGCGACTCCGACGAGATGCAGCGGCGCATCGAGCTGGAGTCCATCGCCATCGCCGCCGGGCTGGTCGCTGGCGGCTACATGACCGCCGGTTTCCTGCAGGCGGCGGGCACGATCGCGGTGCCGGCAGCGGCGGCGATGCTGTGGGTGTTCCCGCTGCTGTGCGCGACCTACGGCATCGCCAAGGGCGTGAATGCGCGCCGCTACCAATGAACAGCCGCATCCGCGAACTGCGCGAGGCCCGCGGCTGGTCGCAGGGCGAGCTGGGCGAGCGGCTGGGCGTGTCGCGGCAGACCATCAACGCGCTGGAAACCGGCAAGTACGATCCGAGCCTGCCGCTGGCGTTCCGTATCGCGCGGCTGTTCGCGCACAGTATCGAGCAGGTGTTCCTGTTCGACGATTCCGAGTAGTCCTTCCGACCTGCCATCGGTCACCTACGACGCCATGCTCCGGCATGGCATCCTGCAAGCCATGAACTCAAGGATGCGAACCATGCGACACCCATGCAGACCGCTCGCCGTCGTCGCGGCGACCTTGCTGCTCGCCGCCTGCCAAGGCGGACACGGACCGGCTCCGCAGAATGCGGGGCGCAGCTACGGCACGCTGCGCTTCCATCCCTGCACGTTGACCAGTCCGGTCGCGTCCAACAACGTCGAGGCGCAATGCACGCGCATGCCGGTGCCGGAGAATCCGGCGGTGCCTGGCGGACGCAAGATCGAGCTCAACATCGCCTGGTTGCCGGTCACCGGCCAGGGCGGCAGCGATCCGGATCCGGTGTTCTTCCTCGCCGGCGGCCCGGGCCAGGCGGCGACCGAGGTGGCCAGCATCGTCGACATGGCCTTGCGCGAAACCCGCAAGCGCCGCGACGTGTTCCTGATCGACCAGCGCGGCACCGGCCAGTCCAATCCGCTGACCTGCCTGGGCGCGGACGGCAAGGAAATGCAGCTGGCCGATCCGGCGCGCGCGCCCACCGCCAGTGAGCTGCTCGACTACGCGCGGCGTTGCGCGCAGTCGCTGCAGGGCCGCGCCGATCCGCGCTACTACACCACCACCCAGGCCATCGCCGACCTGGATGCGGTGCGCGCCGCGCTCGGCACGGACAAGCTCAACCTGATCGGCGGCTCCTACGGCACCCGCGTCGCCCAGCAGTACGCGGCGCGCTATGCGGCGCACACCCGCAGCGTGGTGATCGACGGCGTGGCGCCGAACGACCTGGTGGTCGGCGGCGAATTCGCCACCACCTTCGAGGATGCGATCAAGCTGCAATCGGAGCAGTGCAGGGCCACCCCGGCCTGCGCCAAACGTTTTCCCACCGACACCCGCGCGCAGCTGCGCACGGTGGTGGAGCGGCTGCGGCAGGCGCCGGCGGACGTGGACTATCGCGACCCGGCCAGCGGCGAGAGCAAGCACGACCGGGTGACCGCCGACACCGTCACCAGCCTGGCGTTCTCGTTCTCGTACGCGCCGCAGACCGCGTCGCTGTTGCCGCTGGTGCTGGACGAGGCCGCGCACGAGCGCTATGCGCCGCTGATGTCGCTGGCGAAGATGATGGGCAAGCAACTGGACGGGCAGATGAACCGCGGCATGCAGTGGTCGGTGATCTGCGCCGAGGATGCCGACCGTTACCACCCGCCTGCCGCCGGTGGCGAAACCCCGCTCGGCCCGGAGGTGGCGCAGATGTTCTTCGCCGCCTGTCCGGCATGGCCGACCGGGACGCGTCCGGCCGGTTTCACCGCGCCGTTCAAATCCGAACTGCCGGTGCTGCTGACCTCCGGCGAGCTGGATCCGGTGACCCCGCCGCGCTATGCCGCGCGCGTGTTGCAGGGCCTGCCCAACGGCCGCCACCTGGTGGTGCGCGGGCAGGGCCACGGCACCATGACCCTGGGCTGCATGCCCAAGCTGCTGAGCCAGTTCTTCGAGAACGCCGATGCCAAGCAGCTCGACGCCACCTGCCTGGACGCGATGAGCGGCGTGCCGGCCTTCACTTCATTCAACGGATGGGAACCATGAGCCGCGCAGCGTTTCGCAGGGGAGAGTGCGCATGATCGTCGCCGACAATCTGCACAAGGCGTTCAAGACCAAGGCCGGCGTCGTGCAGGCGGTGCAAGGGGTCAGCTTCGAAGCCGCCGACGGCCAGATCACCGGCCTGCTCGGTCCCAACGGCGCCGGCAAGACCACCACCTTGCGCATGCTGTACACGCTGATGGCGCCCGACCAGGGCCAGGTGCGCGTGGACGGCATCGACGTCGGCGCCGATCCGCTGGCGGTGCGCCGCGCGCTGGGCGTGCTGCCCGACGCGCGCGGCGTGTACAAGCGCCTGACCGCGCGCGAGAACATCGCCTACTTCGGCGAACTGCACGGGCTGTCGGCGGCGCGCATCGCCGAGCGCACGCGGCTGCTGTCGGCGGCGCTGGACATGGACGACATCCTCGACCGCCAGACCGAGGGCTTCAGCCAGGGCCAGCGCACCAAGACCGCGATCGCGCGCGCGCTGGTCCACGATCCGCGCAACGTGATCCTCGACGAACCCACCAACGGCCTGGACGTGATGACCACCCGCGCGATGCGCGGCTTCCTGCGCGGGCTGCGCGAGGAGGGGCGTTGCGTGATCTTCTCCAGCCACATCATGCAGGAGGTGGCGGCGCTGTGCGATCGCATCGTCATCGTCGCCAAGGGCACGGTGGTGGCCGCCGGCACGGCCGACGAACTGCGCGCCCTGACCGGCGAAGACAATCTGGAAGACGCCTTCGTCAAGGCGATCGGCAGCGACGAGGGACTGCACGCATGAGCCTGTTTCGAACCGTTTTCACCGTGATGCGCAAGGAATTGCGCGACCTCGGGCGCGACCGCCGGACCCTGGCGCTGGCGCTGCTGCTGGGCCCGCTGCTGTATCCGGCGCTGATCCTGGGCATGGGCGCGCTGGCCGAGAGCCGGGTCAGGACCCAGATCGACAAGCCGCTGAATATCCCGGTGATCGGCCGCGAGCGCGCGCCGAACCTGGTCGCGTTCCTCGCCGCGCAAGGCCTGAACGCGGTCGCCCCGCCCAAGGACCTGACCGCGGCGATCCGCAGCCAGGACGTGGACCTGGCGCTGAAGATCGACGAGGACTACGCCAACGCCTGGCGCGAGGGGCGGCCGGCGCTGGTGGAGATCATCAAGGACAGCACCCGCCGCGATGCCGACATCCCGACCACGCGCGTGCAGACGGCGCTGAGCATGTACAGCCAGCAGGTCGGCGCGCTGCGGCTGTTGGCGCGCGGCGTCGATGCGCAGGTGGCGCGGCCGCTGGACATGGCCGTCCAGGACCTGGCCACGGCCGAGGCCAAGCGCGGCGTGCTGCTGGCGATGCTGCTGCCGGTGCTGCTGAGCATCACCTCGTTCATCGGTGGCGCCTATCTGATCCTCGACGCCACCGCCGGCGAACGCGAGCGGCAATCGCTGGAGCCGCTGCTGGCCACGCCGGCGTCGCGCGGCGCCATCGTCAGCGGCAAGATCGCTGCCGCATGCGTGGTCGGGCTGGCCTCGCTGCTGCTGACCCTGCTCGCGTTCAAGCTCAGCGCGCAGGTCGCCAGCGGCATCGGCCGCCAGCTCAACGTCAGCTTCGTGGCGATGCTGCAGATGCTGTTCGTGCTGCTGCCGATGCTGTTCATCGGCACCTCGCTGCTGACCCTGCTGGCCGCCGCAGCCAAGAGCATGAAGGAAGCGCAGAGCCACATGACCTGGCTGATGCTGCTGCCGATGCTGCCCGGCTACGCGTTGATGGTGTATCCGCTGAAGACCACGCTGTGGCAGTTCGCGGTGCCGTTCCTGGCGCAGAACCAGATGCTGCTGAAGATCATCCGCCGCGAACCGATCGACCTGCAGATCTGGGCGGTGTACCTGGCCGCCGGCTTCGGCCTGGCCGCGGTGCTGTGGCTGGCCGCGGTGCGCCGCTACCGGCAGGAGCGGTTGGCGATATCGGGGTGATTGAGAGCCGGGAAACGGGAATGGAGAACCGGGAATAGGAAAAGCGGGAATGCCGACCGGACGCAGCGCTTCTGCGATTCCCCATTCCCGATTCTCCATTCCCAAAAAAAGCCCGGCGGAGCCGGGCTTTTTTTCTTAGCCGCCGGGATTGAACGCCAACGTGCGCCGCGTCGTGACCGGCGCGCTGACCGGCTCGAAGCGCCAGCGCTTGGTCGCGTTCAGCGCTTCGCGGTCGAACACCCGTGCCGGGGTGGCGCGCAGCACGCGGGCGCTGGTGACCGAACCGTCGGTGCCGACGGTGATCTCCACCAGCACTTCGCCGGCGGTGCCCGAACGCAGCGCTTCTGGCGGGTAGCGCGGCGCCGGGGTGCTGATCGCGCGTAGCGATTGGGTGCTGGCGGTGGCGGCCGCCGGCGGTGGCGTGGCCGCAGGCTGTGCGGCTGCCGGAGTCGGGGTCGGCGCGCTGCGCGCGGCGGCGGCCTGGCGCTCGGCTTCCTGGCGCGCGCTCTCGCGGCGCGCGGCTTCCTGTTGCGCGGCGATCTGCTGCGCGGCCTGCGCCTCGCTGGCCTGCTGCTGCGCCTGCTTTTGCTGCTCGGCCAACAGCTTGGCCTTCTGTTCGGCCTCCTTCTTGACCTTGTCGGTCTCTTCCTGGCTGCGCTGCGCCGCGGACTGCATGCCGTTGCTCACGCCCAGCTTCAGCCGCGGCAATGCCGGCGCCTGGCTGTCGATCTTCTCGATCAGCGCGACCAGCCGCTGCGCTTCCGGGAAGTCCTCGCGGTTGATGCTCTGCTCGGCGGCGATCAGCGTGTACGGCATCAGGTCGGTCAGCGCGCTCTTCACCCCGGCGTCGTCCGGCTGCTTGTCGCGCAACGCCAGGTAGTACTCGACCGCGTTGTTGCCGGCCGGCGCATACATGCGGTTCTCGCGCAGCGCCTGGCTGGCCGATTCGTGCAGCTGCTCGGTGCCCATCGACTGCACCTTGGCCGAGACCGGCGGTGCGGCCGGCGCGGTTGCCGTGGGCTTGGCTGCCGGCGCAGCGGCCGGGGCAGCGTCCTCCTGCTTGGAACAGGCGGCCAACGCGGCCAGCAGCAGTACCGGCGCCATGCGGCGCGCCTTCGCGAATGTCGTTACCTGCAACATGCTTCCCCCTAATCCCCGGTGATGGCCATGAATACGCAGCGGTGGTTCTCCCGCGCAGCCGGTCCGGCTCCCCCGTCCCTGCCAGCGCACCCCACCTGCCAATCTAGCATCCGCTCCGGCCGCGTGCTTGACGGCCGCGTGGCGGCGGCCGGAAAAGCGTGAGCCCGTGCACGCGAGGTCAGTGCGCCGGTTTCGGCGGCGCGGACATCAGCCGGTCGGTCCAGGCGATGCCGATCGCCGACAGGATGAAGATGCCGTGGATGATGGTCTGCCACAGCACGCCGGTCTGGGTCAGCGTCGCACAGCTCTTCAGGTCCACCGTGGCTGCGGCGCTGGCCAATTGGTCCGGCGAGCACAGCGGCATGCCGCCCAGCGCGCCGACCGCGATGAAGGTCTTGAGCAGGTGGATCGAGGAGATGCCGATGATCGACAGCGCCAGCTTCACCTTCAGCACGCTGGCATTGACGTGGCTCAGCCACTCCGGTTGGTCCGGATGGCCTTCCAGGCCCAGCCGCGAGACGAAGGTCTCGTAGCCGCCGACGATCACCATCACCAGCAGGTTGGAGATCATCACCACATCGATCAGGCCGAGCACGATCAGCATGATCTGCTGCTCGCCCAGGCTCGGCGCCTCGTGGATCAGGTGCCACAGTTCCTTGCCGAACAGGAACACGTAGACGCCCTGGGCCACGATCAATCCCAGGTACAGCGGCAGCTGCAACCAGCGCGAGGCGAAGATCAGGCTGGACAGCGGATTCAGGCGGGGCGTCGGGCGCGGAGGGCTCATGGCGTGGTATCGAATGCTGCGTTGCAGGAAGGCGCAGGGTACTGGCCCGCCGTGATGCTGCCAAGCGCACGGCGCGGCTACACTGGACGCCCCCGTTTCCGGACCGCCGCCATGATCGATCTGTACTACTGGCCCACGCCCAACGGCCACAAGGTCACGTTGTTGCTCGAGGAAGCCGGCCTGGACTACACCATCAAGCCGGTCAACATCGGCGCCGGCGAGCAGTTCGCACCGGAGTTTCTGGCGATCTCGCCGAACAACAAGATGCCGGCGATCGTGGACCATGCGCCGGCCGACGGCGGCGCGCCGCAGAGCGTGTTCGAATCCGGCGCGATCCTGCTGTACCTGGCCGAGAAGACCGGGCGCTTCCTGCCGGCCGATCCGCGCGGGCGCATCGTCGCGCTGGAGTGGCTGTTCTGGCAGATGGCCGGGCTCGGCCCGATGAGCGGGCAGATGGGCCATTTCAATGTCTATGCGCCGGAGAAGATCGGCTACGCGATCGACCGCTACAACGCCGAGGTGCGGCGCCTGCACGGCGTGCTCGACAAGCGCCTGGCGCACAGCGAGTACCTGGCCGGCGCCGAGTACGGCATCGCCGACATGGCCAGCTATCCGTGGATCGAGGTGTACAACGGGCTCACCCCCGACTACGCCGCGTTCCCGCACCTCAAGCGCTGGCACGATGCGATCGGCGCACGCCCGGCCACGCAGCGCGCCTACGCGCTGAAGCAGCAGGTCAATCCGGACGCCGGCAAGCCGCTCAGCGACGCCGAACGCAAGCATCTGTTCGGCAAGCGCTGAGCCGTCCGCGTCACGCTTCTCAAACCGCCGGCACGCGCGCATCCTTGCGCGCTAGTGCCACGCCAGGAACCTTCATGCGCTCTGTGTTCGCCGCTCTCGCCCTCATGCTCGCCACGTCCCTCGTTCCCGCGCACGCCGAAAAACTGACCCTGGAGGCCATCACCGGCAGCAAGCCGCTGTCGGGGCCGACCCTGATGAAGCCGCAGGTCGCGCCCGACGGTTCGCGGGTGACCTTCCTGCGCGGCAAGGACAGCGACCGCAACCAGCTGGACCTGTGGGAATACGACATCGCCAGCGGCCAGACCCGCTTGCTGGTGGACTCGAAGGTGGTGCTGCCCGGCACCGAGACGCTGAGCGACGAGGAGAAGGCGCGGCGCGAGCGCCAGCGCATTTCCGCCTATGCCGGCATCGTCGATTACCAGTGGGCGCCGGATGCGCACGCGCTGCTGTTCCCGCTCGGTGGCGAGCTGTATCTGTACGACCTGCGCAAGACCGGCAGCGCCGCGGTGCGCAAGCTGACCCACGGCGAGGGTTTCGCCACCGATCCGAAGATTTCGCCCAAGGGCGGCTACGTCAGCTTCGTGCGTGCGCGCAATCTGTGGGTGATCGATCTGGCCAGCGGCCAGCAGCACCAGCTGACCCGCGACGGCAGCGACACCATCGGCAACGGCGTGGCCGAGTTCGTCGCCGACGAGGAGATGGACCGCCATACCGGCTACTGGTGGGCGCCGGACGACTCGGCGATCGCCTTCGCGCGCATCGACGAGGCGAAGGTGCCGGTGCAGAAGCGCTACGAGGTGTATGCCGATCGCACCGAGGTCGTGGAGCAGCGCTATCCGGCGGCCGGGGACCGGAACGTCGACATCCGGCTGGGCGTGATCGCCCCGGTGGGCGGCGACGTGCGCTGGCTCGACCTGGGCGGCGCCGAATACCTGGCGCGCGTCGACTGGCGCCCGGACGGCCAATTGCTGGTCCAGATCCAGTCGCGCGACCAGCGCCGGCTCGAATTGCGCGCCTACGACCCCGGCACCGGCACGTACCGCACCCTGCTGATTGAGGAGTCGGACACCTGGGTCAACCTGCACGACGACCT
>Ga0105243_10001769_pt1 | contig 18568 bp, 17 predicted proteins | sample KBSM34metaG_FD_81525 | JGI IMG/M metagenome (GOLD analysis project Ga0105243, IMG submission 81525) | Miscanthus rhizosphere microbial communities from Kellogg Biological Station, Michigan, USA - KBS M3-4 metaG | ecosystem: Host-associated > Plants > Roots > Rhizosphere > Soil | place... | reverse complement strand
GGACGGCCGTTCTCTTGGATCCGGACCTTTTGCAGGTTCGGGTCGAAGCGGCGCTTGGTGGCGACCATCGAGTGGCTTCGGGACTGGCCGAACGCTGGTCCCTTGCCGCAGCTGTGACATACCTTGGCCATCGGTCGCGGGATGGTACAGGGTGCAGGCGCCGGGGCGCCTAGCCGCCTACCGCTCGCTTGAGGAGGGCCATGCGGGCTACGGTCAGGGCGGCGTTGCGGCCCTGGTCTCGCTTGTCGCCGCCTGCCCTGGCCAGGGCCTGCTCCATGTTGTCGCAGGTGATGACCCCGAAGGCGCAGGGAACCCCGGTCGCCAGCTGCACGTCCTGGATGCCGCGGGCCGACTCGGCGCAGACGAAGTCGTAGTGGTCGGTCTCGCCGCGGATGACGACGCCGAGGCAGGCGACGCCGCCGATCTCCAGGCCGCCGCTGTGTTTGGCGTTGTCGCGACGGACGCCATCGATGATTTCTTTGGCCGCGAAGGGGAGCTCGTAGGCGCCCGGGACCGACTGGTGGGTGACGTTGCCGATCGGCACGCCGGCCATCTGGAACCCGTGGTCGGCGCCGTCCAGCAGCCTTAGCGCCAGGTCCTCGTAGAAGCGACCGACGACGACCGCGAACTGGAGTTTCTCCAGCTTCGCCTTCTCCTCGTCGCTGAACTGCTCGAGGAACGCTCCCGCCTCAGCCATTGCCGTCCTTTGCCTCCGCGGCGTCGCGTTCCTCCTCGTCGTGGATCATCTCCTCGTCGAGGGCCAGGCCCTGGTGGTGCAGCGAGTGGCCCATCTTGTCGCGCTTGGCGCGCAGGTAGGCCTCGTTGTGGGTGTTGGGGACCGATTCGATCGGCACCTGCTCGGTGACGGAGAGCCCGTAGCCCTCCAGCCCGATGATCTTTTTCGGGTTGTTGGTGAGGATGCGGATACTGGTCAGGCCGAGGTCGCCGAGGATCTGGGCGCCGATCCCGTAATCGCGGAGGTCGGCGGGCAGACCCAGTTTGAGGTTGGCCTCGACGGTGTCGGCCCCCTCCTCCTGCAGTTTGTAGGCGCGGAGCTTGTTGAGGAGGCCGATCCCCCGCCCCTCCTGGGAGAGGTAGAGAAGGACGCCCTTGCCCTCGCGCTCGATCATCGAGAGCGCCGCTTCCAGCTGTTCGCCGCAGTCGCAGCGCATCGAGTGGAAGACGTCGCCGGTGAGGCACTCGCTGTGGACGCGGACGAGGACGTCGTCCGCCCCGTCGACGTCGCCCTTGACCATCGCCACGTGGTGTTTGTCGTCGACCAGGGAGCGGTAGCCGACCGCCTGGAAGTCGCCGAACGCGGTCGGCAGCGCCGTCGCCACCACCCGCTCGACCAGTTTCTCGGTCCGGCGCCGGTAGGCGATCAAGTCGGCGACCGTGATCATCAGCAGTCCGTGCTTTTCGCAGTAGGGGACGAGGTCGGGGACGCGGGCCATCGTCCCGTCGTCGTTCATGATCTCGCAGATCACACCGCTCGGATGCAGGCCGGCGAGACGCGCCAGGTCAACCGAGGCCTCGGTCTGGCCGGCCCGCTCGAGCACCCCGCCGTCTTTTGCTTTGAGCGGGAAGACGTGGCCGGGCTGGACGAGGTCGCGCGGCTTCGCCTCGGGGTCGATCGCGACCTGGATCGTGTGGGCGCGGTCGTGGGCGGAGATCCCGGTGGTGACGCCTTCGCGCGCCTCGACCGAGACCGTGAAGGCGGTCTGCAGCGGCGCTTCGTTCTTCGCCGCCATCAGGTTGAGCCCGAGCGCTTCACAGCGCTCGCCGGTCAGCGAGAGGCAGATCAGCCCGCGCCCCTCCTTGGCCATGAAGTTGATCGCCTCCGGCGTCGCGAACTGGGCCGCCATCGTCAGGTCGCCCTCGTTCTCGCGGTTCTCGTCGTCGCAGACGACAACCATGCGACCGGCGCGGATCTCCTCGATCGCCTCCTCAATCGTCGCGAACGGGGTCTCCGCCTTGGTGCTCTGGTCTTGTCCCTGCGTCTCGGCCATCGTGCTCACGCCTGCTCCTTTCGGGCCAATGGTGACATCAATCGCTCCACGTACTTGGCGATCACGTCGGACTCCACGTTCAATCGGTCTCCTGGCGCCAAATCGCCGAGGTTGGTCCGCTCCAGCGTCTCGGGGATGAGCGAGACCTCGGCCCAGTTGTCGCCTAGCTGGGAGACGGTGAGGCTGACGCCATTCAAGGTGATCGAGCCCTTGTCGACGGCGTACTGGAGGAGCTCGGCGGGGAGATCGACTCGGAGGCGCCGGGCGAAGCCGTCGTCCTCGAGGGAGGAGACGGTGCCGACGCCGTCGACGTGCCCCTGGACGATGTGGCCGCCCAGTCGCTCGCCGACCTTCATCGCCAGCTCGAGGTTGACCTTCGAGTCCTCCTCGATGGCGCCGAGCGCGGTCACCTCGAGCGTCTGGTTCATCGCCTCGGTCTCGAAGCTGTCGCCATCGATTGCGGTGGCGGTGAGGCAGCAGCCGTTGACGGCGATCGAGTCGCCGAGGGAGAGCTCGGCGGCGAGGCGGGAGGCGATCCGCAGACGGGCGCCGTCGGCGGTGCGCTCGAGGGACTCGACGGTCCCGAGGTCTTCGATCAGGCCGGTGAACATGTCACCACTCCTTGAAGCAGGCGCGGACGAGGACGTCTTGCCCCGCCTGCTCGGTCGTCGATTCGAGTGCGACTAGCCGTCCGGTAGCTGCACTTCCTTGTTTGGATCCGCCGAGAAGCACCGGGGCGATGAAGGTACGGGATTCGTCGATCGAATCGGCAGTGACGAAGGAGGAGGCGAGGGTCTGGCCGCCCTCCAGGAAAAGGCTGGTGATTTCGCGGCGGCCCAGTTCACGCAAGGCGAGCTCCAGGTCTGGGGCGGAGATGATCTCGGCGCCCGCCTCCCTTAGTGCGGTGGTGCGATCGGTGGGAGCGTCCGGGGCGGTGACGACGAGGACCGGCGCCTGGTCGAGGGTCGAGAGCAGCTGGCTGTCCAGCGGCAGCCTCGCCTGAGAGTCGAAGACGACTCGCTTAGGTTGGCGGGCGCCTCCGATGCGGGCGGTTAGGAGGGGGTCGTCGGCTAGGGCGGTGCCGATGCCGATGGCGATCGCGTCGTGCTCGGCGCGCCAGCGGTGGACTAGGTCGCGGCTCTCGGGGCCGGAGATCCAGGGGCTGTTCCCCGGGGCGGTTGCGGTCTGGCCGTCGAGGGACATCGCCATCTTGAGGACGACGAGGGGCAGGCCGGTCCGGGCGTGTTTGCGGAAGGGCTGGTTGAGGCGGCGGGCTGCGGTTGCCTCGGCGCCGGTGGCGAAGGCGACCTCGACGCCGCCGTCGCGGAGGATGCCGGGGCCGCGGCCGGCGGCCTTCTCGCTGGGGTCGTCGGAGGCGATGACGACGCGGGAGATCTCGGCCTCGATGATCGCCTCGACGCAGGGCGGCTGCCGCCCCTGGTGGGCGCAGGGCTCGAGCGTCACGTACATGGTCGCCCCGGCCGGGTCCTCGCCGCGGCTACGACAGTCCGCCAGCGCCGCCCGCTCCGCATGCAGGCCGCCAAGCTCCGCGTGGAAGCCCTCGCCGATCACCTCGCCGTCGCGCACGATCACCGCCCCGACCAGAGGATTCGGGCTGACGCGCCCGCGCCCGCCCTCGGCAAGCTCCAGCGCCCGCCGCAGGTGGGCTTGGTCGGTGGCTGTGAGCTCGGCTTTCATTGACTGATTGACTCGTCAATCAACCAGGAGTTTACCCCCTAGAGGGCGTAGCTATAGAGGTTTCCTCTAATACGCTGACCACCCCTCTGCCGCAGGCTGTCCACAGACCTGAGCTCAAGACCATGAAGCTGATAATCCAGATCCCCTGCCTGAACGAGGAGGAGACCCTTCCCCAGACCATCGCCGACCTCCCGCGCGAGGTGCCCGGCATCGACGAGGTCGAGTTCCTGGTGATCGACGACGGCAGCACCGACCGCACGGTCGAGGTTGCGCGCGAGTGCGGGGTCGAGCACATCGTCCGCCTCACCAACAACAAGGGGCTCGCCGCCGGCTTCCAGGCCGGATTGGATGCATGCCTAAAGCTCGGCGCTGACGTCGTCGTCAACACCGACGCCGACAACCAGTACAGCGGCGCCGACGTGCCGAAGCTGGTCGCCCCGATCGTCGCCGGCGAGGCCGACATGGTCGTCGGCGACCGCCAGGTCGACCAGATCGACCACTTCTCCGGCTCGAAAAAAGGGCTGCAGCGGATCGGCAGCTGGGTCGTGCGCCGCCTCTCCGGCACCGAGGTCAGCGACGCCACCTCCGGCTTCCGCGCCTACAACCGCGAGGCGGCCCTGCAGCTGCTGGTCGTCGACAACTTCACCTACACGCTGGAGAGCCTGATCCAGGCCGGAAAGATGCTGATCGCCGTCGACGAGGTTGAGATCGGAACCAACCCGAAGACTCGCGAGTCCCGCCTCTTCGACTCGACCGGCGCCTACGTGCGCCGCAACGCGCCGGCGATCCTCCGCATCTACGCCCGCTACGAGCCGCTGCGCGTCTTTGCCACCGCCGGCGCCGTCGTCCTCTTCTTCGCCCTCTGCGCTTGGCTGCCGTTCCTGCTCGACTGGATCTTCAACGGCGACAGCCAGGGACACGTGCAGTCGCTGATCCTCGGCGCCGTCCTCTTCATCGCCGCGATGCAGCTCTTCGCCCTCGGCGTCATCGGCGACCTCCTCGCCGGCCAGCGGGTGATGACCCAGCGCGTCTTCGAGCGGGTGCGGCGGGTCGAGCTGGCGCTCGGAGTCGAGCCCTCCCATTACGAGCGCGGCGGCGCGTCCGGCAGCCGCGAGCACGCCGAGTGAGCCCGGAGCCGAAGCGCGGCGACTCCGCCTCGAGCGCCGAGTACGGGAAAACCGCGAGCTTCCTGGCGATCGGGGTCGGCCTCACCGGCCTGATCACCTACGCCTACTTCCTGATCGCCTCGCACACGCTCTCCAAGCTCGACTACGGGCAGATCACGATCCTCTGGTCGGCGGTCTTCATCACGATCTCCACCCTCTACCGGCCGGTCGAACAGCTGCTCAGCCGCCACGTCTCCGAGAGGTTGGCGAAAGGCGAACCGCTGCGACAGGAGCTGCGGGTCGCGGCGACGATCCAGATCGGGCTGGCGCTCTTCTTCGCCGTCGTCGCGCTGGTCCTGCGCGGGCCGATCCAGGACGACCTGCTCGAAGGCAACGAAACCCTCTACTGGGTCTTCTTCGGCGCCGTCCTCTTCTACGCCGCCAGCTACTTCGCCCGTGGCTTCCTGGCCGGGCAGCGGACCTTCGGCCTGTTCACGGCGCTGATTCTCTCCGAGTCCTGCTTCCGCACCCTCTTCGCCGTCCTCGTCGCCGTCAGCCTGCTCAGCGGCCAGTCCTGGGTGGCGGTCGGGATCGTCGCTGCGCCGAGCCTGAGCCTGCTGGTGGTGCCGTTCGCGTTTGCAAGGAGAGCGAAGAAATCACAGGACGAGGCACCATCCGCCGCCCCCGGACGCGAAGCGGAGGAGGCGGCGACTGATCCGGGATCGGAGCTGACGATGCGCGAGGGCAGCGGCTTCGCGGCTGCGGTGCTCGTGATCATGTTCAGCGAACAGGCCTTCCTCAACGCCGGGCCGCTGATCACCCGCGGCCTGCAAGGAGCCGAGGCGGCCGGGTTCATCTTCAACGTGCTGATGCTGGCGCGGGCGCCGCTGCAGCTCTTCCAGGCCGTCTCGACCAGCATCCTCCCCCACCTCACCAACCTCCACACCTCGACGGCGCCCGAGAGCGAGCGTGAATTCCACCGCTCAATCCGCGGTGTCCTCCTCGGCGTCGCCGCCTTCGCCGCCTTTACCGCGCTCGTTGTCCTCATCGCCGGTCCCCACCTGATGCAGATCGCCTTTAGCAACAAGTTCGAGTACGACCGGCCGGGGCTGCTGCTGATCACCCTCGGCATGGGCCTCTACCTCGGCTCGGTCACCCTCAACCAGGCCTGCGTCGCCCAGGGCCAGGTGCGGCGTGCCGCCGCCCGTTGGATCGGCTGCGCCGCCTTCTTCATCCTCTGGAACTTCCTGCCGATCGTCGGCAACGAGTTCCGCCGGGTCGAGATCGGCTTCGCGCTGACCGCCGGCGTCCTCTTCGCCCTCCTCTACCTCGTCTACCGCTATCCGCACGGACGCGAGGAGGACATCCCGCGCGAGGGATCGACCGAGGAACTCGAGTTGCGCCTCGCCTCGATCGACGAGAACACCTAGTTAGGGTCCCCCGATGGGGCACCACGACGCCGAGCTGATCCTGATCGCCGGTGCCCTGCTGGGCGCGGGCATCATCGGGGCACTGCTCGCCGACCGGGTCCGCGTTCCCGGGCTCCTGCTCTTCCTCGCCCTGGGGATGGTGGCCGGTTCGGAGGGGATCGGCGGCATCGAGTTCTCCAACATGGAGCTGGCGCGGACGCTGGGAACGATCGCCCTGATCCTGATCCTCTTCGAGGGCGGGCTGACCGCCGGCTGGTCGGAGATTCGGCCGGTGCTCGGCACGGCCGCTTCGCTGGCGACGATCGGCACCGTCCTCACCGCGGTCGTCGCCGGCTTCGCGGCGAAGCTGATCTTCGACATCGGCACCCTGGAAGGGATGATCGTCGGGGCGGCGATCGCGGCGACGGACTCGGCGGCGATCTTCGCCGTCCTGCGCCGCTCGACCCTGGAGAAGCGGCTGGCGCGCTCGCTCGAGGGCGAGTCCGGGATGAACGACCCCGTCGCCCTGCTGCTGGTGATCGGGTTCATCGAATGGATTCAGGAGCCCGGCTACGGGCTGGCCGACATGGCCGGCCTGCTCGCCCTCAAACTCGCGGTCGGGATCGCGGTCGGCTACCTGGTCGGCCGCCTTGCCGTGGCCGCGCTCAGCGCCGTTCGGCTGCCGACCGACGGGATCTACCCGGTGGCGACGGTCGCGATCGCCGCCCTCGCCTACGGCGTCGCCGAGGTCGCCCACGGCTCGGGTCTGCTCGCCACCTACCTCGCCGCGCTGGCGCTCGGGGCCGCCAACATCCCCGCCCGGCGCACCGTCGTCGCCTTCCACGAGGGGCTCGGCTGGGTCGCCCAGCTCGCCCTCTTCATCCTCCTCGGCCTCCTCGTCTTCCCCAGCCAGCTCGACGACGTGGCGCTGAAAGGGCTGGCGCTCTCCGCCGTGCTGATCCTCGTCGCCCGCCCTCTGGCGACCTTCGTCGCCACCGCCCTGGCGCCGCTCAACGTCCGCGAGCGGCTGATGCTCGGCTGGGCCGGGCTGCGCGGCGCGACGCCGATCTGGCTTGCCACCTTCCCGGTCGTCGCCGGGATCGCCGGTGGCCAGCAAGAGTTCGCGATCGTCTTCTTCGTCGTCGTCACCTCGACCTTGGTCCAGGGGGCCAGCTTCGAGCCGCTGGCGACGCGACTCGGGCTGACCACCGACGAGCCGGCGCTGCCGCGGCGGCTGCTGGAGTCCGGCCGGATCCGGCGCATGGGCGGCGACGTGATCGCCTACCGGGTGCCGGAGGGAGCCGCGATCGCCGGCCACCGGGTCCGCGAACTCGAGCTGCCGCGCGAGGCCCTCGTCAACGTGATCGTCCGCGACGGAAACGCGATGCCGCCCCGAGGTTCGACTGAGCTGCAGGAGGGCGACGAGCTCCACATCCTCGTCCGCAGCGAGCTGCGCGACGAGGTCGAGGGCCTGACCGGTCACTGGGCCAAAGGCCCGATCGGCAGGCCCGCCCCGCCCCCGTTGCCCCGCCGGGGAGCCTCTCAGGTCTTCACCGTGCGTCCCGCCCGGGGAAACGGGGAGCTCGGCGAGGAGATCGACGGGATTCCGATCGTCAGGGTGATGCGCGACCGCAGCGAGCGGGGCGCCTACCTCGTCGCCCTCGCCGACGGGCGCTACGCGGTGCTGAGCGCAGGCCTGATCGCGATCGGCGGCCGGCGGGCGCTCGCCGGCTGGTGCGAGGGCCGCGCCGCGCGGGAGGACGTCGACGCCTCCGAGCGGGCCTGGTGGCAGGAGGTGACCGGTGCCCTGATCGCCCGCGGGCGCTCAGGCGGCCCCGGCCGCGTTGACGATCTCGGCGTAAGCGGCAGCGGGCTCGGCGGCGCCGAAAACGGCTGAGCCGGCAACGAAGAGCTGGGCGCCTGCCGCGGCGAGCGGCCCGGCGGTCTCCTTGTCGACGCCGCCGTCGACCTCGATCGCGGCGCCGCCGGCGAGCGGCAGCAGCCGCTCGACCTTCTCCGGCGAGGTCTCGATGAAGGACTGGCCGCCCCAGCCGGGGTTGACGGTCATGCAGAGGACGAGGTCGGCGAGGCCGCGCAGCTCCCCCACCGCCTCGACGGGGGTGCCCGGGTTGATCGCGATCCCGGCCAGGCAACCGAGCTCGCGGACGGCGGAGAGGGTGCGGTGGGCGTGCGGGGTCGCCTCCTCGTGGAAGGTGATCGAGTCGGCGCCGGCCTTGGCGAAGTCGGCGAGCTGCCGCTCCGGCGCCTCGATCATCAGGTGGACGTCGACGACGCCGCCGGCGTCGTGGACCTGGTCGGCGATTCCGCTCAGGACGAGGGGCCCGATCGTGATCGGGGGGACGAAGTGGCCGTCCATGACGTCGAAGTGGATGACCCGGGCGCCGGCGTCCATGACCTCGGCGACCTGCACCCCCAGCCGACCCATGTCGGCGGAGAGGATCGAGGGGGCAACGCGCCGCTCCCCCAGCAGCTCACGCATCTGGTCGCTCACGGGCGTGACCTTACTGAGCGCGTGCGGACGGGGCTACGCCTCGCGCAACATGGAACTTCCGCACGACTGGCATTCCATGTCGGCGGTGTGGCTCATCCGAGCGATCGTCTGGTGCTCGCCGCAGTTGGGGCACTGGGAGACGAGTTCGAAGCGGCTGAGGCAGTTGACGCAGCGCAGGCGGCCCGGCAGCTGGGTCGGGCGCAGCCAAGGCTCCCCGCACTTGGGGCAGGCGGCGCGGTTCAGCGGATTGGCGTCCGCCGGAGTTGACTGGTCGGCTTCGCTCATCGGACTAATCATGCCTGGTTGCGCAGGCGTATCGAAAAACAACGCTCCGAGCGAAAGTTTCGCTACCCCGTTGCTACCCCGTTCTGGTCAGCCGGGCGATGAAGAAGCCGGTGGTGCGGTCGCGGTCGGGGCGCAGTTGCAGGCAGCGGCGCTCGGCCGGCGCGGCCAACTCCGAAGCGCGGGCGCCGAGGTCGTCGAGCCGCAGCGGCGGTGCCTCGCCGGTTTGCGAGGCGCGGAGCAGGGTCGCGACCCGGTCCTCGTTCTCGCGGCGGGAGATCGTGCAGGTCGAATAGACGAGGGTCCCGCCTGGCCGCAGCGCCGTCGCCGCCGCGAGCAGCAGCTCGTCCTGGATCTCGGTCAGCCGCCCGATCGTCTTCGGCGACTTGCGCCAGCGCGCGTCCGGCCGCGAGGCGAGGGCACCGAGGTCTGAGCAGGGGGCGTCGAGGAGAACGCGGTCGAACCCTTCGGCCGGGCCGGCCTTGCGCGCGTCCTCCTCGAGCACGGTGATGCTGCGGAGGCCGAGGCGGGTCGCCTGGGCGGCGACTTCGCCGGCCCGGGTCTGGTCGAGCTCGATCGAGATAACGACGCCGCGGTCGCCCATCCGCTCGGCGATCTGCCCGGTCTTGATCCCGGGGCCGGCGCAGAGGTCGAGCACCTGCTCCTCGGCCTGCGGATCGAGCACCCCCACCGCCGCCGCAGAGCCGCGGCTCTGCGGGGTCAGCTCACCGGCGGCAACCGCCGCCGGGATCGCCTCGCCGGTGCGTCCCGCGATCACGATCGACTCCGGCGCGGCGAGCGGCCAGGCGCCCTCCGCCGGCTGCGCCTCCACCCCGGCCTCCCGCAGCCGCGCCAGCACCACGTCGCGGTCGCTGCGCAGGAGGTTGACCCGCATCGCGACCTCGGCCGGCTGGTTGCAGGCGGCGAGCGCCGTGCGCGCGTCGTCGGCGCCCAGCTCCTTCCACCACATCTCGGCCAGCCATTTCGGGACCGAGTCGGCAACCGCGGCGGCAGCCGGGTCGGCGTCGTTCTCCAGCAGCTGGGCGACCAGCTGGGCGCGTTCGCGGATCGCCCGGCGCAGGACGGCGTTGACGAAGCCGGAGGCGTGGGCGGCGCCGCCCGCCTTGGTCAGCTCTACCGCCTGGTCGACGGCGGCGTGGTCGGGGGTGGCATCGGCGAAGAGGAGCTCGTAAAGACCGAGACGAAGCGCCGCCAGCACCGGCGGGTCGAGCAGCCGGGTCGAGCGTTTGGCGAGGCGTTCGATCGCGACGTCGCTGGTGCCGCGGCGCTGGACGGCGCCGTAGGCGAGGCGCTGCGCCTGGGCACGGTCGCGGCCGCCGAGTCCGAGACGGCCCGCCTCGGCGCGGAAGACGCGCTCGGTGAAGGCGTCGTCCTCGAAGGTGGCGCGGATCGTCGCGAAGGCGAGGGCGCGCGCCGGGGAGACGCGGCCGGGGGCGGCGGCTGCCTCGCCGGCGCTCACGAGCCCGGCAGCGGGTGGCCGCGAAGGTAGGCGTCGGCGGCCATCGCCTTGCCGCCGGGCGGCTGGACCAGCTCGAGCCGCAGCGCCCCCTCGCCGGTTCCAAGCAGGAGCGCGCCCTCGCGCTCGGCCATCTCGCCCGTCGGGATTTGCGCGTCGACCGGGGTGGCGCGTTTGACGCCGAGGCGTTCGCCGTCGGGCAGCTCGAGGTAGGTGCCGACGTGCGGGTTGAGGGCGCGGACCTTGGCCGCCAGCTCGGCCGCCGGGCGCTCGGGGTCGAGACGGCGCTCCCCCGCCTCGATCTTCTCTGCGTAAGCGACGCCAGCCTCGTCCTGCTCGGCGAACTTGAGCTTGCCCTCGGCCTGGAGGTCGAGGGCGCGGACGAGGAGCTCGCCGCCGAGGTCGGCGAGGCGCGTTGAGAGCGACTCGAAGTCCTCCCCGGGCGCGATCGCCACCTCCTCGCGGAGGGCGACGGGGCCCGAGTCGAGGCCCTCGGTGAGGCGCATGATGCAGACGCCGGTCCGCTCGTCCCCGGCCATGATCGCCCGCTCGATCGGCGCCGCGCCGCGCCAGCGGGGCAGCAGCGAAGGGTGGACGTTGAGGATCGGGAACTCGGAGAGCAGCGGCTCGCGGATCAGCTGTCCAAAGGCGCAGACGACGACCGCCTCGGGCTTCGCGGCACGGACCCGCTCCAGCGCCGCCTCCTCGTTGACGTTCTCCGCCTGCAGCAGGTCCAGCTCCAGCTCCTGCGCGGCGAGCGCCGCGGGGGGCGGCTTCACCTTGCGGCCGCGGCCCTGGCGCCGGTCCGGCGGCGTCACCACCAGCGATGGGCGGTGCGGCGAGTCGGCCAGGCGCCGCAGGACGGTCGCGGCGAAGTCAGACGTCCCGAGGTAAGCGGTCCTCACGCGTCGGTGCGAGGCTCGCGCAGCTCGCCCTCTTCGTCGATCTCTTCCTCGGAGGAGGGGCTGTAGCTGCCGCCCTCGCGCAGGGCCCGCAGCGCCGCCTTGCGCTGCTCGCGGGGGGTGCGGTCGAGGATCAGGACTCCATCCAAGTGGTCGAGCTCGTGCTGCAGCACCCGCGCCTCCAGGCCGGCGGCCTCGATCACGATCGGCGCGCCCTCGACGTCGCGGCCGCGGAAGCGCGCGTAGAGCGGGCGCTCGACGTCCATCGTCACCCGCGGCAGGCTGAGGCAGCCCTCCTCGGCGACGGCCTGCTCGTCGGAGAGGTACTCGACCTCGGGGTTGATCAGCGCGGTCGGCTCGCTTTCGGGTCCGGCCTGGAAGACCAAGAGCCGCCGCAGGGCGCCGAGCTGGGTCGCCGCGAGCCCAATCCCGAGGCCGTCACGCATGATCGCGAACATCCGCTCGACCTCGGAGCGCAGCTCCGGCCCGAAGCTGGTGACGGGTGAGGCCTTGCTCTTGAGGACCGGGTCGCCGAACTGGACGACGTGGGCGAGCGCCGCTTCCCGGCGCTCCACCATCTCGACTTCGAGCCGGCGCTCCTCGGCCTCGCGCTCCTCCGTCTTCACCTCGTCGCTCATCGCGCCTGAGTCTAAATATCGCCACCGTTCTGATACTTCCTGCGTGATGAGGAAGAGCCGACCGCGTGTCGCGATCGCCACCTGCGCCGGGTACGAGGATCTGAAGGCCGACGACCGCCTGCTCTGCGAGGCCCTGGAAGCGCGCGGCGCCGAGGCGCGGTCGGTGGTCTGGAACGAGGAGGGGCCTAGCTGGGAGGGCTTCGACCTCTGCCTGGTCCGCTCGACCTGGGACTACCACGAGGAGCACCAGGCATTTCTCGCCTGGACGCGCCGAGTGGCGGGCGCGACCACGCTCCACAACCCGGCCGACCTGATCGCCTGGAACAGCGAGAAGACCTACTTGCGGGAGCTGGGCACAGCTGGAGTACCGACGGTGCCGACTGTGTGGGTGGAGTGCGGGTCAGAAGGCGACATCGAGGAGGTTCTCAGCCGCGAAGGCTGGGAAGAAGCCGTGATCAAGCCGGTCGTCGACCTCGGCGCGAAGAACCTGCACCGCGTACGGACAGGCGACGGCAGCGCTCGGCAGGCGCTGGCGACGGTGCTGGCGCGGCACGACGCGATCGTCCAGCCCTTCCTCCCCTCGCTGGAAGAACACGGCGAGAGCTCCCTGATCTACATCGACGGCGCCTTCAGCCACGCCGTCCGCAAGCGCCCCGCCGAGGGCGACTTCCGCGTCCAGTCGATCTGGGGCGGGACCGTCGAACGCGCCGAGCCGGACGCCGAGCAGGTCGAGGTAGCCGCAGCGGCGCTCGCCTTCCTCGAGCGGCCACCTCTCTACGCGCGCGTCGACCTCGTCGCCGACCTCGACGGCAACCCTGCCGTGATCGAGCTGGAGCTGATCGAGCCGAACCTCTACCTCGTCACCCACCCCGCTGCCGCCGAGGCGCTGGCCGAGGCCGCCCTACTGCGGGTCGATATCCACCCCGATCGCGACGTCCTTCAGTGAGCGGTCGGCCGCCCGGGCCTCCACCACCTCGCGCATCGCCGCAATCATCCCCGCCCGATCCTCGGCCTTGATCAGGATCCGCCGCCGGTGCCGGTTCCGCACCCGGAACATCGGCGCCGGCCCCAGCAGCTCCGAGCCCTTCGGCAGACCCAGCCGCAGCTCCCGCGCCACGGCCCTCGCGGCCTCGTCGACCTTCTCCTCGTCTTCGGAGGCGAAGTTGACCCGCGCCAGGTGCGAGAAGGGCGGGTAGCGCAGCACCTCGCGACGCTCCAGCTCCAGCTCGAGAAAGCCGGCGGAGTCGTGGCGCACCGCGTGCTCGATGCTGGCGGCGTTCGGAGCCAGCGTCTGCACGATCACCTCTCCCCCGGCCTCGCCGCGGCCAGAGCGGCCAGCGAGCTGGGCGACCATCGCGAAGGTCCTCTCCTCGGCGCGGAAGTCGGGGAAGCGGAGGGTCGCGTCGGCGTCGAGGATCGCGCTGAGGGTGACCTCGGGGAAGTCGTGGCCCTTGGCGACCATCTGGGTGCCGACGAGGACGGCGCTCGGGGCTTCGTCGAAGCGGGCAAGGATGCGGGCGTGGGCGCCGCGTTCGGAGGCGGTGTCGGAGTCGAGGCGCAGCACCGGCATCGGCGCCAGCCGCTCGCGCAGCACCCCCTCGATCCGCTCGGTCCCGGCGCCCGCCTGCGAGAGCGTCGTCGAGCCGCACTCCGGGCAGGCGCGCGGCTGCGGCTCTGAGTGGGCGCAGTGGTGGCAGACGAGGCGGCCGTTGTGGCGGTGGACGATCAGGGAGACGTCGCAGTTAGGGCAGCCCCAGTGGTGGCCGCAGGAGCGGCAGGTCAGCCAGGGGGCGAAGCCGCGGCGGTTGATCATCACGATCGCCTTGGCGCCGGCGGCGCGGACGCGCTCCAGCGCCTCCCAGGTCTCGGCGTGGACGGGGCCCGAGCGCGGGTCGGCCTCGCGCATGTCGACGAGGTGGACCGGCGGCATCCGGCGGCCGTCGACCCGGTTCGGCAGCTCCAGCCGCGGCAGCTCCAGCCAGCTCTCCGGCCGCGGCGTCGCGGTCCCGGCGACGAGCACCGCGCCGGTGTCGGCGGCGCGTTTGCGGGCGACAGCGCGGGCATCGTAGGTGGGGTCGCCCTCCTGCTTGTAGGAGGCGTCGTGCTCCTCGTCGATGACGATCAGGCCGAGGTCGCGGACGGGGGCGAAGACGGCGGAGCGGGGGCCGACGCAGACGCTCGCCTCGCCGCTGCGGAGGCGGCGCCACTCGTCGTAGCGCTCCCCCGCCGAGAGGGCGGAGTGAAGCACCGCGAAGCGGTCGCCGAGGCGGGCGCGGAAGCGGGCGACGGCCTGCGGCGCGAGGCCGATCTCGGGGACGAGGACGATCGCGCCCTTGCCGCGCTCGAGCGCCGCCTCGACCGCGGCCAGGTAGACCTCGGTCTTGCCCGAGCCGGTGACGCCGTGAAGGAGCATCTTGCGCTCCGAGCCGGCCTCGCCGTCGAGGGCGGCGACGATCGCCGCGACCGCCTCCGCCTGCTCGGGCAGCAGCTCGGGACGGCCGGCTGCCGCCGCCAGGCCGGGCTCGCCGGGGATACGGCGCACGGTGGCGTTGTGGGTCGCGACGAGGCCGCGTCCCTCGAGCCGGCGCAGGGTCGCGCGGTCGGAGCCGATCGCCGTCGCCAGCTCGCCCGAGGACATCTCCCCCGCCCGCAGCGCCTCCAGCACCGCCCGCTGCTTGGAGCCGAGGCGCTCTCCGTCCTCCAGCGCCGCCTCGCCCGCCGGCAGGATCGCCGCCCGCAGCTCGGTCTTGGTGCGGACGGTGCGGCCGGCGCTCCCCGTCCCGGTCCCCGGCGGCAGCACCAGCTGCAGCCCGCGCGAGGGCGTCGAGCAGTACTCGCGGGCGACCCAGAGGCCGAGGCGGACAAGCTCCGGCGGCGCCCCCGCCTCCAGCGCCTCGATCGGCTCGGCGAGGCGCTCGGGCGGCAGCTCGGAGGCCTCGGCGACCTCGACCACGACCCCAAGCAGGCGCCGCGGACCGAACGGGACCCGGACGACGCTGCCGACGCCGAGGTCGGCCATCGCCTCGGGGCGGCGGTAGTCGAAGGGTCCGCGCAGGGCGCGGGCGGTGGTCAGCGGCTCGACCCGCAAAATCGCCATCGTCCGAGGTTATGGGCGGGGGACGATGCCCCCGCGCGGAGTTCCCGCTCTCTCGGCCGCTTCCGTTGCGCGGACGCCGTCCGAGGCCATATCCTGGCCCGCGTGAGCCTCAACCTCCACCCCGGGGAGCACGTCCTCTTCGAAGGGCACCCCTCCTGGCGGGCGATCCTCGGCTTCTACCTCAAAGGCGTCCTCGTCGCCGTGGTCCTGGGGTTCATCGCCAACCTCATCGACGGCGGGGCGTCGGCCTTCATCGTCATCCTCGTCGTCCTCGCCCTGACCCTGGTGATCGGCTTCGTCAAACGGGTGGCGACGACGTACACGATCACCGACCGCCGCCTCAACATCAAGCGCGGGATCGTCTCCAAAGAGGTCCAGGAGACGCGCCTGGAGCGGGTCCAGAACGTCAACTACCGCCAGAGCGTCTACCAGCGCCTGATGCAGATCGGCGACGTCGACTTCGATACGGCCGCGACCGACGACTACAACTTCGTCTTCTACGGGGTCGCGAATCCCGGCGAGGTCGTCGAAGCCGTCGACAAAGCAACCGGTGTGACCTCGGCCGGGACGCACGGGCTCGGCGAGGCCCAGCCGCCGGAACGCGCTTCCTAGCGCGGCCACCCTGCACCCTCACGGGGCAGGTAAGGGTGCAGGGTGGCCGCGTAAGTTCGCGGCGGTCTTTCTGAGGATGTCTTCTACGTGGCGGGGCTGGTACTTGACTTGGTGGTGGGAGAAACGAAGCGGAGTGAGACCGGCCGCGACATGGCGCTGGAATCGCAACGCGTCCCGCGTCTGCGCCGAGGGCGTGCGGTGATAGCGCCAGCCGTCGGTCTCGACAACCAGGCCGAGGTCGGGCCAGAAGAAGTCGACCTCGAACTTGTTGACCATGACTTTGGTCAGCGGGACCGGCAGGCCGGCCGCGGCGGCGAGCGGCCGAAAGAGCCGTTCGAGCTCGTCATCGGAGAGCCGGAACGTGTGCTCGTCGAGGATTTCGCGCAGCGGACGGACGCCAGGCTCACCGGAGCGGTCGTCGAGAGCGCGCCGCAAGTAGTCCGCGTCGATCACGTCCAGCTTGTCCGCCTCATTGATCGCCCGCTCGACGGTCTTCGGACCAGCGACATTGGTGAGATCGAGGAAGGTCTTGACGGGGCTGGTGAGCGGGATGCCGAGGCGGGTCGCAAAATCTCTATTCCAGAGGCCCGCGCGGTCGTGAAAGCGGACGCCCGGGCGCCGCAGCGAGGAGTGGCGGCCGATGCTGATGTCGACGACCCCAGGCGTCTCCTCGCCAAAGCCCCAGAGCGCCGCAGCGCTGCGATGACTGAGCATCGCTTCATCCCCGCAAGCGAGCACCGCCGCCATCCATCGCCGCTCGTTCGTGAGGCGCGGCCAGCCCACCAGATAGACGCCGCTCATAGGGGACCGATGGAGCCGCCCTCGTCTCACTCGATGTTCGATGGCGGCCTTGCTGAATCCAAGCGCCAACAGTTGAGCGCGCGTCACCACCCCATGCTGCCTCCGCGCCAAATCCCATGCCCGCCGGCTCGTCGTTTCCACATTCCTCCTCGCCATGACGAGGAAAAGTCTGGAAACGACCCTGGTTCGCCCCCTATTGCGGCTCGGGACTAGGTGTCCCGGCCGGAGTTTGCGGCTACGCGGCGGCGGTCTCGGCGCCGGCGGCGCTGCGTAGCGCGTCTGCTCGGTCGGTCTTCTCCCAGGTGAAGTCGTCGTGCTGGCGGCCGAAGTGGCCGTAGGCTGCCGTCTTCTGGAAGATCGGGCGGTGGAGGTCTAGGTACTCGCGGAAAGCGCCGGGGCGCATGTCGAACTCCTTCTCCACCAGCTGGGAGATCTGGGCGTCCGGGAGCTTGCCGGTGCCGAAGGTCTCGACCATCAGGGAGACCGGGTGGGCGACGCCGATCGCGTAGGCGACCTGAACCTCGCAGCGCTGCGCGAGGCCGGCGGCGACGACGTTCCTGGCGACGTGGCGGGCGGCATAGGCCGCCGAGCGGTCGACCTTGGACGGGTCCTTGCCGGAGAAGGCGCCGCCGCCGTGGCGGGCCATGCCCCCGTAGGTGTCGACGATGATCTTGCGACCGGTGAGGCCGGCGTCGCCGACCGGGCCGCCGATCACGAACTTGCCGGTCGGGTTGACGAGGAACTCTCCCTGCAGCTCGCCCTCGTCGAAGCGTCCGGGGACCTCGGCCTGGAGGACGGGGAGGACGACGTTCTCCCACAGCTCCGGCTTGATCTGGCTCTGGGAGTCGACGCCCTCGTCGTGCTGGGTCGAGATCAGAAGCTTTTCGACGGCGACTGGGCGGCCGTCGGCGTAGCGGACGGTGACCTGGGTCTTGCCGTCGGGGCCGAGGTAGCCCATCGAGCCGTCCTTGCGCACCGCCGCCAGCCGTTCCGCCAGCCGGTGGGCGAGGTGGACCGGCATCGGCATCAGCGCCTCGGTCTCGTCGCTGGCGTAGCCGAACATCATGCCCTGGTCGCCGGCCCCGGCGACGTCGAGCTCGTCGGTGTCGCTCGGGTCGACCTTGGTCTCGTAGGCCTTGTCGACTCCCTGGGCGATGTCGGGCGACTGCTCGTCGATCGAGACGATGACCGAGATGTGGTCGCAGTCGTAGCCGTAGCTGCCGCCCTGGTAGCCGATATCGCGCACGGTGTCGCGGACGATGTCCGGGATGTTGAGGTGGGCGCTGGTCGAGATCTCCCCCGAAACGACCGCCATGCCGGTGTTGACGAGGGTCTCGCAGGCGACGCGGCCGCCCGGGTCGTCGCGCATGATCGCGTCGAGGACGCCGTCGGAAATCTGGTCAGCGACCTTGTCCGGGTGGCCCTCGGTGACTGACTCCGACGTGAAGAGGTACTCGCCCTCGGCGAGCGGCTTGGAAGTAGGCATGCGGGGAAGCGTAGAGGAAATTTGTCCGGTGGCGGTAGCTACTCGCCGTAGCGGCGGCGACCGGAGGCTGGGACGAAATCGATGATCAGCGGGACGCCCTCGAGCTCGTAGGTCTCCCGCATCCGGTTCTCCAGGTAGTAGGCCCAGTCGCGGGTGATCAGCCGCCGGTCGTTGACCTGGATCGCGACCCGCGGCGGGCTCTCCCCGACCTGGGCGGCGTAGTAGAGGCGCAGGCGCTTGTTGCGGCGCGAGGGCGGCGGGTTCTTGGCGACGGTGTCGGCGAGGAAGCGGTTCAGCTCCGGGGTCGGCACCCGCTCGGCCGCCTTGTCGGCCAGCTGCAGCGCCCGCGGCAGCAGCGCGCCGACGTTGCGGCCGCGCTTCGCCGAGACCGTGATCACGGCCGGCCGCAGCCGCAGTTTTCGCTCCACCCGGGCGCGGGCGTCGTCGATGTCGGTAGTGCTGATGTCCCACTTGTTGAGGACCAGCAAGCTGGCGCAGCCGGCTTTCATCGCCAGCTCGGCGGCGCGCAGGTCCTCGGC
>Ga0105243_10001768_pt1 | contig 18573 bp, 13 predicted proteins | sample KBSM34metaG_FD_81525 | JGI IMG/M metagenome (GOLD analysis project Ga0105243, IMG submission 81525) | Miscanthus rhizosphere microbial communities from Kellogg Biological Station, Michigan, USA - KBS M3-4 metaG | ecosystem: Host-associated > Plants > Roots > Rhizosphere > Soil | place... | reverse complement strand
TACGAGCTCGTGGACGAGGCCGAGCGTGCGGTTGTGGAACCCGCGGCCGGGCTGCAGGAACTGCAGCGCATTCGGTCGATGCCGCGGCGTCACGGCACTGCCTTCACCGTCGTGGGCTACGCGCTCATGACCATCGGGCTCTGTCTGATCCTTCAGCCGACCCCGCGCGATGTGGCGACCGCAGCTGTCCTCGGCGTGCTCGTCAGTTTCATCGTCCTGCTCGCTCGACACCGCCCGACGCTCACGATGTTCGTCCCGATCGTCTCCGCGACGCTCGTGTCGGCGCTCACCTTCGAGGCGGTCAAGCACGGCGCCGCCGACCCGGGGCTGCGCACGCTGGTCGCCCCGCTCATCACGTTCCTGCCAGGCGCCGTGTTGACGACCGCGACGGTCGAGCTGGCGTCCGGGGAGGTCGTGGGCGGTGCGAGTCGGCTGGTGTACGGGGCGGTGCAGATGCTGCTGCTCGCTTTCGGCATCGTCGCAGGAGCCGAGCTCGTCGGGCTGCCCAGCGAGACCGCGGTCAGAGACGCCCCCGCGAACCTGCTCGGCTGGTGGGCACCGTGGCTCGGCGTCGTCGTCTTCGGCGTCGCCGCCGCGATGTACTTCTCCGCGCCGCGCGGTGCGCTCCCCTGGCTCATGGCCGTCCTGATCGCGGCCTGGACCGGACAGCTGATCGGCGACGCGTTGGTCGGCGGCGAGGTGAGCGGGTTCTTCGGCGCCCTCGTGATGACGCCGATCGCGCTCGGGGTCGCCCGCCTGCCCGGTGGGCCGCCATCCCAGGTGACGTTCCTCCCGGCGTTCTGGTTACTCGTGCCCGGCGCTCTCGGGCTGATCGGAATGACCTCGATCATCGGCAACCCGGCCGCGGCGGACATCTCGGACCTCGTCAAGCCTCTCGGCGCGATCGTCTCGATCGCACTCGGCGTCCTCTGCGGTGTCTCGCTCTTCCGCGGGCTCGCAACGGCGCCGTCGCTGCTGCGGCGCAGCCCGATCTCCCGCTGAAGGCTCCACCAGGCCAGGTGATCGCCTCGAACCGGGTGGGGTCGTACGAGAAGTACACCCCGAAGCCCGCCGCAACGAGGGAGTTGCATCCGACGGTCCATTGATCGACACGCGTCGCTGCAGCAACGTGTGCGGCAAGGGCGCGAACTCGGGGGCGCGCCGGTCCAGCGAGGGATGAGGGCGGCTTGTTGGAGCATGGCGCGCGGCGGGTCGGGCTTGTCACCGCTCTCATCGCGCTGGGCGTAACGTCGATGTCAGCCGGCACGTTCGCTGACGGATCCGCGCGCAAGGGGGCGCGCGTGCGCGCGACCTCGACGCACGCGACAGCCAGGCAGGCGCCAGACGGCACGCCTCCCCGCTCCATGCCCCTTGCGATCGCGACGAGTCGGCGGCTGCCCGCCGTTGCTGCGTCCGCACTCCCGCCGGCATTGCCCGTAGCGAGTCCGCACGCGGCCGGTCAGCGGCTCGCATTGGTGCCTTCGGGCCAGGTCCCGGCGAGCCCGCGCCTCGCGGACCCGGGTGCCGGCCGGTCGGTCAGGCTCCTCGCGCCGGCGGCGCGCGGCGGTCACGCCCGGCCCGCCGATCGAGCCGCCCTGCGAACGAGTGCGCAGGTGCTCCCGCCGATCGTCGCCGGCGCCGATGCGTACGTGCAATCGGATCTGCCCGGCAGCAACTTCGGCACGGCCACCACCCTGAACAACGTCTCCGGCGCTCCTGAAGCACTTGCGTTCCTCAAGTTCACCGTCAGCGGTGTGAGCGGCACGATCACGAAGGCGACGTTCAGGGTATTCACGCAGACGAGCAGCGGCTCGGGTTACGAGCTGCGCACGGTCGCCGACACCACGTGGAGCGAGACCGGGCTGAACTACACGAACAGGCCGGCCGTGGGGGCCGTCATCGGCTCTGCGGTCAACTTCACCGCCAACACGTGGACGAGCGTGGACGTGACCTCGGTCGTCAAGACGACCGGCACGTACAGCTTCGAGATGAACGCCACATCGGCGAACCTCAAGAAATACGCCAGCCGGGAGTCTGGCGCCAACGCCCCGCAACTCGTGCTCGAGACGTCCGCTCCGGCCACCCAGCCGGCGGCCGTGTCGGCGGTGAATGCAAGCACGCCCCAGACCGCTGCAGTCAACACCGCCTACGCCACCAACCTCGCGGCGAAGGTGGTCGACGCCTCGGCGCAGCCGGTCGCCGGCGTGACCGTCACCTTCGCCGCGCCGGCGACCGGGGCGAGCGGCAGCTTCGGCTCCTCTGGTGCGTCGGCTACCGCCGTCTCGGGGGCCGACGGCGTGGCGACGGCGCCGCAGTTCACTGCCAACGGCACGGCGGGGCCCTTCACGGTGACGGCAAGCGTCGCAGGTGTCTCGACCCCAGCCAGCTTCAGCCTGACGAATCAGGCCGCGTCCGGACCGACGACGGTCACGATCCTGCCCTCGGCCGACAGCTATGTCGAGTCCGATCTGCCGAGCACGAACTTCGGGTCCTCGGTCGTCCTGAAGAACACCACGACGCCCGATACCCGCGCCTACCTCAAGTTCGACCTCACGGGCATCACGGGAGCCGTGACCAAGGCGACGTTCCGGGCCTACACGCAGACGTCGAGCGGCTCGGGCTACGAGTTGCATGGAGTGGCAGACAACAGCTGGGTCGAACCCGGGCTCACCTATAGCAACAGGCCGGCAGTGGGCGGGACGATCGGCACGGCGGTGAACTTCACGGCCAACACCTGGACGAGCGTGGACGCTTCGGCCTACGTGAAGGCCGCCGGCACCTACAGCTTCGAGATGAACGGGACCTCGACGAATCTCAAGCAGTACTCGAGCAGGGAGGGCGCCAACCCGTCGCAGCTCGTGATCCAGTACACGCCGGCCGCGGCGCCGGCTGCGCTGAACGCGACGGCAGGAGACGGTCAGACGACGACGGTCGGGACTGCCTTCCCGGTGCAACTCGCCGTCAAGGCTGTCGATGCTTCGTCCCAGCCGGTCGCCGGTGCCAGCGTCATCTTCAGCGCGCCCGCGAGCGGGGCAAGTGCTGCATTCGCCGGTGGCCTCAGAACCGCCTCCGTGACGACTGGCAGCGATGGCGTGGCGACGGCGCCCCAGATGGTGGCCAATGCGACGCCCGGCGCCTACCAGGTGAGTGCGTCGACCAATGGCGTCTCGTCTCCGGTGACGTTCAACCTCACGAACGCTCCGGCTGCTCCGCCGTCGACACCGACCGCGGTGGACATCGCCGACTCGTACGTCCGCTCCGATGATCCGGCCGGCAATTTCGGCGCGGCAGCGATCCTCATCGGCCGTACGAGCCCGGAGATCGACAGCTACGTCAAGTTCGACGTGTCAGGACTCAGCTCCGCGCCCCTCAAAGCTGTGCTGCGGCTTTGGGCCGAGACCACGGGCACCACCACCTACAGGGTGTATCAAGTCGCTGACAGCAGCTGGACGGAGAGTGGTCTCACCTTCACCAACAGACCTGCCTTCGGAGCCCTCGCCGCAACGTCGGGACCAACGACGGCGGGCACCTGGATGGATCTCGACGTCACGGGTGCCGTCGGTGGCAACGGATTGGTCACGCTCGGCTTCACCACGGGAAGCACTGCGGGTAAGAACTTCGGATCGCGCGAAGACGCGGCGCACGCACCTCAACTGCTTCTGACCGCCGAACCGCCGCAGAGCGGGGACCCGGTGATCGTGGCCGCGGGCGACATCGCCTGCAGCCCGGCGGATGCGAGCTACAACGGTGGCGCCGGGACCGCAACGGCATGCCACGAAAAGGCCACGTCGGATCTCGTACTCTCGCTCCACCCGCTTGCAGTCATCACGCTGGGCGACGAGCAGTACAACAGCGGCAAGCTGACCGACTTCCTGACCTCGTACGACCCGACGTGGGGACGCTTCAAGGGCATCACCCATCCGTCGATCGGCAATCACGAATTCGGCCAGACAGGTGCGAGTGGCTACTTCAACTACTTCGGCGACAGTGCAACTCCGCTGGAGCCGGGTTGCAGGTCCAACTGCAAGGCCTGGTACAGCTACACCGTGGGGAACTGGCGCATCATCACACTCAACACCGAATGCACCACGAACAACAACAATTGCGCGGCGGGAAGCGAGCAGGATCTCTGGCTGCAGGGTGAGCTCGCGAGCGCAAACGCCGCCGGCCAATGCAAGCTCGTGACGTCCCATCACCCCAAGTGGTCGTCGTCGAGTTTCGCGGCGACCGACATCGACCAGCTGGTCCAGGACATGTATGCCGGCCACACGGACATCTACCTGACCGGCCACATGCATGGATACGAGCGCTTCGCACCGCAAGACCCGGCGGGCCAACTGGACACGGCCAATGGCATCACCGAGATCATCTCGGGTGCAGGCGGCGCGTTCTTCACCGGATTCCTCGCGATTCAGCCGAACAGCGTCGTACACAACAACGACACCTACGGCGTGCTGAAGCTCGTGCTCCATCCGCACAGCGCGGACTACCACTTCGTGCGGGACCCCTCCAGCGGCCTGTTCTCGGACTCGGGCACGATCACCTGTCACTGAGGCGAAATGCGCTCAATGTCGGCCTTGCCGGCTGCGGATCGCCGTGGATGGACGCCGAAGAGGTGGGTGTACTCGGCGTCGCGGCAGGCGGCTGCGGCATCTGTGAGAAGACGCGGGAACCGGGTCTACGAGCGGAGCGGCACGGCGATCGGGCGCAGCGGGCTCCCGGTGGCGCCGCGGAGCTTGAGCGGGAAGCCCAGGAACGCGAACTCGTACTGCTTCTCGGCGCACACCTCGCGCAGGTCGAGCACTTCGATGATCGAGGCGCCGGCCGTCGCGAACATGTAGGCGTGCACCGGCAGGAACTTCTCCGGGTCGGGGTTCGGCACGACCTCGAGGCTCAGGGAGTCCGAGCCGATCGCCATCGCGCCGGCCTCCTCCAGCAGCCAGCGCGCCGCGTCGAGCCCGATGCCGGGCTGGTCGGTGATGTAGTCGTGCACGTCCGGCCACACGGTCATGCGCCCGGTGTTGACCAGCACGAGATCGCGCGGCCGCATCTGCACGCCCTGCTCCTTCGCGGCACGCTGCAGCTCGCCGGGCGTTATCTCGTGACACGGCTCCAGGCAGTCAACCCCGAGCAGGCCGGCCACGTCGAGCACGACCGCGCGCGCGATGATCGGCGGAAAGTGCTCTGCGCCGCCGACGAGCCAGTGGCGGCTGCCGAGGTGCTCCTTCTGGTTCCAGCCGTTCCAGAACGTCCCGAAGTGCCCGAAGTGGTTGAGAGTGTCGAGGTGCGTCCCGCAGTGGACGTACATCTGAATCGCGTCGCCGGCGTACGAGTACTTCTCCAGCAGGTGCGGCGGGGCGCCCGCCAGACCGTCGATCACGGAGCCGTCGGGCGTGTGCGTCATCCAGATGTCGTAGACGGGGTCACCGGCCGCCACCCAGGACGGCATCCCCTTGAAGAAGTCGACGGAGAGGTCGAAGACGTGCCCGCCGTCGAGGTTGCCGAGGATCGCAGCAGTCGCCTCCGGCGTGATCCAGTTCAGCCGCCCGATCTGGTCATCCGGCCCCCAGGGGCTGCGCGAGACCTTCACGCCGTCCCGCTCGAGCAGCGGCTCGAACACGAACTCGTCGAGGTTCCCGCACACGCGTCGCTCCCTTCGTCGGCACCGGAGTCGCAGAGCCTACGCCGTACGTCGACGAACGGGATCCGGCCACGCGTTGGGCGAACGACCGGCTCCGGTTTCCGACGCCTTCCCAGGGTGGTTCGGCGCTCGACCCGTGAGCTCACCAGGGTCTATCACGGGCGCGACCAATCGCCAGGCTGTCGATCGTGAGCGTCGTCTCGAGAAAGGAGAGCTCGTGAGCACGTCGTTGGGAAAGTCCACCGCTGATGCCGGCTCGGTCTCGGTCGCGCCGACGCCGCTCGCCGATGCGTTCAGCAGCCTCGTGCCCCACGATGGGATCGAGCTTCGGGAGGGGTACGCCAGGGTCGGCGATCAGACCCTGCACTACGTCGAGGCCGGTGACGGGCCGCTGGTCGTTCTGCTGCACGGCTTCCCGGAGTTCTGGTTCGGGTGGCGGCTGCAGATCGCGCCGCTCGCGGCGGCGGGTTTCCGCGTCGTCGTCCCGGACACGCGTGGCTACAACCTGTCCTCGAAGCCAGAGGGCTTCGAGGCCTACGCCGTCGACCTGCTCGCGGACGACATCCGCGGCTTGATCGGACAACTCGGTGCCGAGTCCGCGCTCCTGGTCGGTCACGACTGGGGCGGAAGCATCGCCTGGACAGTCGCGATGAACCACCCCGAGGTGGTCGACCGGCTCGCCATCCTCAACGCGGCGCATCCGCGGCGACTCTCGGAGGGACTGCACCACCCGAGCCAGCTGCGGAAGTCGTGGTACTTCTTCTTCTTCGCGGTGCCGGGACTGCCCGAGGACGTGGTACACGCCCGAGACTGGCACTTCTTCCGGCACTTCCTGCACGACGCGAACCCGGCGTATACGCCGGAGGAGATCGAACGCTACATCGAGGCATGGTCGCAGCCTGGGGCAGCGGCCGGGATGATCAACTACTACCGCGCCTCGGTGCGACAGTCCCAGAAGGAAGCCGTAGCAAAGCTTCGCCCGATCTCGGCGCCGACACTGGTCATCTGGGGGGAGCGCGATTCCTACCTCGGCTCCGAGCTCGCCGAGCCCCACCCCGACGATGTGCCAAACCTCGACCGCGTCGAGCGCCTGACCGACGCATCGCACTGGGTCCACCACGACGAGGCTGAACAGGTCAACCGGCTGCTCATCGACTTCTTCGGCTGAAAACTCCCGGGCTGAAGCTCCGCGCGCGGTCGTGCCTGTTGCGGCAGCCGCGCGCGGAGCACCGGCCGGCCGCCTCCGTTCAGAACGCCCGCCCTTGTCTGGCAACGCCAGTGTGGTGCGCCCCTGTAGGATCACCGGTGCAGGGGAACCAGGAGGCCGCCGATCAGACTCCGCGGGCGTGGAGCCGAGTGCGAGGCGCTCGATCGGGTCTTGAGTGATGCACTCGCCGGTCGTAGCCGAGTCGCGGTCCTGCGAGGTGAGGCAGGCGTGGGCAAGAGTGCCTTGCTGGACTACGTCTCCGACCGCGTCGAAGGCTGGCATGTGGCAAAGGCGGTCGGCATCGAGTCGGAGATGGAGCTCGCCTACAGCGGGCTTCACCAACTCTGCGCGCCGATGCTGGATCAACTCGAGCAGCTGCCCGTCCCGCAGCGCGACGCGCTGGCGACGGTCTTCGGGCTGAGCATCGGACTTGCACCCGACCGCTTCCTGGTCGGGCTGGCGGCGCTGACACTGTTCGCCGATGTCGCCGAACAGCAGCCGCTCCTCTGCGTCCTCGACGATGCGCAATGGCTCGACCGCGCCTCGGCGCAGATCCTGGGTTTCGTCGCCCGCCGTCTCCTCGCGGAGCGCATAGCGCTTGTCTTCGCCGCGCGAAGCGGTGTCGGCGACGACGTTCTCGCCGATCTTCCCGTGTTGTCGATCGGTGGGCTGGACGACGCCGATGCGCGCGCGCTGCTGCTGGACAATATGTACGGACCCCTGGATGCCAGGGTCTGCGACCAGATCATCACGGAGAGCCACGGCAACCCGCTCGCGCTGCTCGAGCTGCCGCGTACCTGGAACGCCGTGGACATCGCCGGCGGGTTCGGACTGCCCGGCAGCCAACCCGTACACAGCAAGATCGAGCAGAGCTACGGGCGCCGCCTCGTCCAACTTCCCGCGGACACCCAGATGCTCGTTCTCGCCGCCGCCGCAGAGCCGCTCGGCGACCCGGTGCTGCTCTACCGTGCCGCTGAGACGCTCGGCCTCGACGTGGCTGCGGCCGGCCCTGCAATCGACGCAGGCCTGCTCAAGGTCGCGGGGCGCGTCGAATTCGCGCACCCACTCGTCCGCTCCGCCGCCTACCACGCGGCTGTGGCCGACGACCGTCACCGCGTCCATCACGCCTTGGCCGAAGCCACCGATGGCGAGGCTGACCCGGACCGGCGCGCCTGGCACCGCGCGCGAGCGACTCCGGGACCCCGTGAGGAAGTCGCCGCTGAGCTCGAGCGCTGTGCGGACAGGGCCCAAGCTCGCGGCGGAATCGCCGCCGCGGCCGCGTTCCTGCAAACCGCCGTCACGCTCACCGTGGAGCCCGCGCCGCGTACCGAACGCGCGCTCGCCGCGGCGCAGGCGAGCCTTCAGGTCGGTGCGTTCGACTCGGCGCTGGCACTCCTGGCCACGGCGGAGGCCGGGCCGCTGGACGAGTTCCAGTGCGCCCGGGTGGGACTCCTGCGCGCACGGGTCGCCTTCGCCTCGGGCGTCACGAGCGATGCTCCTCCCCTACTGCTGAAGGCCGCGAGGCAGCTCGAGGCGTTCGACGCCGAGCTCGCGCGCGAGACCTACCTGGCGGCCTGGAACGCAGCGGCGACCGCCGGGCATCTCGGCGGCCGAGAAATCCTCGTCGAGATCTGCCGCTCGGCCCAGGCGCTCCCCCCGCCGATCGGATCTCCGCGTCCCCACGACCTCCTGCTCGACGGCGTCGCGCTGGTGGTCACCGACGGACACGCCGCCGCAAGTCCGACACTGCAGAGGGCGGCCCACGCCCTTGCCGAGATGCCCCCCGAGGATGGACTGCGCTGGGGCATGATGGACTTGGCCGCCAGCGCGCTCGTGTGGGACTTCGAGGGCATGCTCGCGATCTCGACGACACAAGTCCAGCTCGCTCGCGACGCCGGTGCGCTCTATCCGCTCCCAGGCGTCCTCCACATGTTGGGTCTGGCACGGGCATGGATGGGCGACTTTGCAGGAGCCATCGCTGCGGAGGCTGAGGCGGAGAACGTCGCCGGCGCGACGGGATACCGCATTGCGCCGTACACGTTGGTGCGGCTCCGTGCACTGCAAGGAAGGGAAGTCGAGGCCGCCGACGCGATAGCGACCGCGATCCGCCACGCCGAGGCGCAAGGGCAAGGTCTCTCGGCGATCTACGCGGAGTGGGCGTCCGCAGTCCTCAACAACGGCCTCGCGCGGTACGAGGACGCGACGTGCGCGGCCCGACGGGCCACGTCCCACGCAATCGAGCCATGGCACGCCATGTGGGCACTGCCGGAGCTCGTCGAGGCGGCCGCGCGGGCGGGAGACGTCGAGCTCGCAGTCGATGCCCTGGAGCGGTTGACGGCGACGACGCAGCCCGCCGGAAACGATCTCGCCCTCGGCATCGAAGCCCGCTGCCGCGCACTCGTGAGCGTCGGCGCGGCCGCAGACCGCCTCTATCTCGAAGCCATCGACCGGCTGGAGCGCACCCGGCTACGTCCCGAGCTCGCCCGCGCTCACCAGTTGTACGGGGAGTGGCTGCGCCGCGAGGGCCGGCGCCTCGAAGCACGCGAGCAGCTGCGTACGGCGCACGACATGCTCGCCGCGATCGGCATGGAAGCCTTCGCCGAGCGCGCGCGCCGGGAGCTGCTCGCAACGGGCGAGAAGGTGCGCGAGCGCAGCGTCAACACGCGCGACCAACTCACTCCGCAGGAGGAGCAGATCGCCCGACTCGCGCGGGACGGCTTGTCCAACCCCGAGATCGGCGCGCACCTCTTCATCAGCCCGCGCACCGTCGAGTGGCATCTCCACAAGGTGTTCGCCAAGCTCGGAATCAACTCGCGCAGGGCACTGCCCGCCGCCCTGCCGGCCCAGGAGACCGAACCCATGCCACGGTTGGTTGGCCCGACCTCGCCCTAGGCGGCGTTGCGCCCGGACCCTCGACTTCGGGCTTGCTCCAAGACTTCGTCTGGCGTCTCGCGGACTTGTGAGATGCTCATGCGAGGCACCGAAGGACGACCGACCTGTGAGCGCGACCCGTGGCCGTGTACCAGTCCACGATGGTGGAGCCGACGCGCTGACCCACGAGGGTCATCACCCACACCCTCTCGGCGGCCATCGGCGTCTTGAAGAAGAGGAGGCGGGCCTGAATGCCGTCCTTGAACGTGACCATCGCCAGGTCGGGGCGAATGGCCCGTACGGTCACACGGTGGCCGAGGCACTGCTTGAGAGTGCCGGCGGTGACGGCCGTCTGAGCGTCCATCGGCGCAGCCAGAGCGCAAAGTACAGCAATTGAGATCGCGAGCGTGCGACGCATGTGCTCTCCGGCGAGGATCGTTTGCGCGAGTGAATCTCTCAGGCAACCATCGTCTCACCGGTCGGTGAAAAAGCAACCCGACCAGAACCTCTCGGCAACTCTGCAACAACCGATCTGCCTCGATCACCTACGTTCGATGCGGTTGCACCGTCCGAGGACTCTGCGGTCAATGAGCTCGCCCTCCGCCTCTAGCAGCGAAGGGACGCACGAATCGAGCTTTACCGGTCAGTACAGCCGTCGAGAAGGGCGAGCATCGCCTCCGCGATTTCTTCGGGCGTGGGAGGGCAGCCGGGAATGCGGATGTCCACCGGGAGGAAGTCCTCGACGGGACCGAGCACGTTCTGGGCGGTGCCGAGGATGCCGCAGCCGAGCGCGCAGTTGCCGAGCGCGGCGACACGACGTGGCTCGGGGAGAGCGTTGTAGGCAATCATGAGCGGCTCTCGCATGCGGCTCGTGACCGCGCCGGTCACGAGCAGAAGGTCGGCGTGGCGCGGCGAGGCCACGACGCCGAGGCCGAAGCGCTGGAGATCGTAGTGCGGGCTGGAGAGCAGCGTGAGCTCGTGCTCGCAACCGTTGCACGAGCCGGCGTCGACGTGGCGGATGGCGAGGCTCCGTCCGCGCTCGGGACGCGGGAGCGCGATCGTCATGCGGAGCCGGCGGAGATCTCGCAAGAGCGTCAACATCAGCGATCTGCGCAGGCGTAGCAGAGCTCGAAGCTCTTGTTGATGAGAGGGAAGTCGGGCAGCAGGTTGTTCACAGCGGCGTGGGCGACACTTGGCCAGTTGGCGTACGAGCCTGTGCGCAAGTGGAGACGGTCGATGCGGTCGCCTGTGCGTTCGACGACGCACGTCGTCGCGCCGCGCGGACTTTCGGTTCGCCCGATGCCGATGGCTTCCTCCGCGATCCCAGGGTCCGCGGTCGCCGCCGATACCGGTGCAGCCAGTAGGCGTTCGAGGATGTCGAACGTCTGCAGGAGCTCGAGCGCGCGCTGCTCCACGCGAGCCTGGACGTCGCCGGAGGCGCGTCTGGGGACGATTGGCGTGAAGCCCTCGTAGGCGAGCTGCGGACTGTGCACGCGCGCGTCCTCGGAGAGGCCGGCGGCGCGGGCGGCCGGACCCACGGTGCCGAGCCGCCTCGCGTCCTCGGCGCTGACGATCCCGATGTCGGGGAGCCTGTTCTGGAACGACGCGTTGAAGAGCAGTTCGCGCCAGCTGCGAGCGGAGTCAGTACGGAGCTCAGCCAGGATCTCGCGCGCGGCGCGTACGGCCTCGGCATCCAGAGTCAGCGCGCTGTGGCCCACGCTGACCGAGCCGAACAGAAAGCGGTGACCCGTGAGCAGCGCGTTCAGGCGCCGCGCGCGCTCGGTGAGAGCCGCGAAGCTCGCGTTGCCGGCAGCGAAACCGACCCCTGCGCAGATGGCGGCGATGTCGTTGAGGTGGTTCCAGGTGCGCTCCAGTTCGAGCAGGATCGTTCTCGCGCGCGCCAACTCGGCGGTCGGGCGGAGACCGAGCGCATCCTCACAGGCCTGGGCGTAGGCGACGCCGTTGGCAACCGCACAGGCGGCGCACGCGCGCGAGACAAACGCTATTCCGTCTTCGAGAGACGAGCCCTCGGCCGCCTGCTCGAGCCCGCGGTGCTTGTAGAAGAGTCGCGCGTCGAGGTGCAGGATCCGGTCGCCGACGACGTGGAACCGGAAGTGTCCCGATTCGATCACGCCCGCGTGGATCGGACCTACCGCCACCTGGTAGGCGTCGGGTCCTGCGATCGGCACGGTCCAGCGGCCGAGGTCGGCATCGTGGTCGACGAGCGGGCGCAGCGGAGCGTGTCCGGCGAAGCGCACGCCGTGAAGGTCATGCGCTTCGCGTTCGTCCCAGCCCGCCGCTCCGGCCAGGTCGACGATCGAGGGAATCCTGCCGTCCTCTGACTGGACCGTCACGCGCTGGATCGATCCGTCGGGCGCGGCGAGCAGTGTCCGCACCAGCGAGCCGTCGGATGCCGCGTACAGCGCGAGGAACCGGTTGCCGTCCGCCAGGGACGCCTCGATCCGCCGCCGGTACGACTCGGCGCCGGTCACGAGATGCCCTTCGTCAGGGCCTGGACGAGCTCGCTGCCCGGGAGCCAGACTCCCGCGAGCGCGAGCCCGGCGAGCAGCGCGACCGAGACGATCGTCAGCACCATGACGCCGCGCAGACCGGGGGCGAGAGCCGAGTCGCGCCGGTGGCTCTTGCCGCTCGTGGTTTCGATGAGCGCATGCGCGAGGCCGAGGAACCCGAGCGCGAGCAAGGCGGTTGCAGCCGCCGCCGCCCACGAGCGCCCGGCCTCGAAACCCCCGGCGACGATCAGCACCTCGCTCACGAAGAGTGGCGAAGGAGGCAGCCCGGCCAGCGTTCCGAGTGAGATGCCGAGCGTTGTCCCGAGCGGCCGCTGGGTGCGTCCGATGCCGGTGACCGCGTGGCCGGCTGCGCGTGGATCGTGGCCCAGCAGCGGTGTGGCCGCGTAGAAACCGAGTGACTTCGCGACAGCGTGGGCGGCGATGTGGATGGCGACACCGGCGAGGGCCAGTGGTGTCCCGAAGCCGATTCCCAGCGCGATCACTCCCATGTGTTCGAGGCTCGAGTACGCGAGCAGTCGCTTCCAGGCCATCGGCCGCCAGAGGAACGGCACGGCGACGGCGAGCGAAACGAGGCCGAACGCGAGCAGGACGTCCTGTGCCGTGCGCAACCCGACGATCGGGGCGAGCGCGTGTTCCGAGCGCCAGGCGACCAGCAGCACCGCCGGCAGGAGCGCCGCAGAGAGCAGCGCCGAGACGGGCGGCGGCGCTTCCGAATGCGCGTCCGGAAGCCAGTTGTGGACGGGTGCCCAGCCGATTTTGGCGGCGAGTCCCGCCAGCAGGAGTAGGTACGCAACGAGCGCCGTTCCTGGCTCGCCCGCGTAGGTCGGGAGCGCGTGCCAGGAGAGGGCGCCGAGGCCTCCGCCCGGAACGCCCGCGGCGAGCATGACGATCCCGATCAGCGCGACGCCGAGCCCCAGGGACGTCAGGATCAGGTACTTCCAGCCCGCCTCGAGGGCCCGTGCCTTGCCGCTGAAACCGACGAGCAGTGCCGACGCGGCCGTCGTTGCCTCGATCAGCAGCCAGGCCACGCCCAGATTTCCGGCGATCGGAACGCCCAGGAGGGCCGTCCAGAAGGCGAACAGCACGACGTAGTACGCGCGTTGCCGCCGCGCCACCGAGAAGAGCGACGTCCGCACCGTGGCCAGGTAGGCGGGCGAGACGAGCACGCTGGCGAGCCCGACCACGGCGATGACCGCGAGCAGGAGACCGCCGGCGGCGTCGACGGCGATCTGCTTGTCGGCGAACGTCTCGCCTGGATCCGCGAGCGCGAGTGCCGCCAGCGCGAGCGCGAGCGCGGCGGTCCCGCAGGCGCCGGCGACGGCGGCCCGCGTCACGAGCCGCTGAGGCGTCAGGCAGATGACCGCAGCAGTGAGCGCCGGGGCGGCGAGCGTGGCCCAGGCGAGTGTCTCCCGGCTAGTCACGGAGGCTCCTCAGTGCCGCGCTGTCGCCCGCGCCGAACTCGGCGAAGATCCGCTCGTGGAAGACGGCCGCCACGAGCACGACGAGCGTCAGGTCGAGCGTGACGCCGAGCTCGATCAGCGCCGATGTTCCCGGAAGCCCGAGCGCGGCCAGGGCAAGGCCGTTCTCGACGAGTACGATCGCCATGACCTGGAAGAGCGTCGCGCGGCGGGTTGCGGCAGTCGCGATGCCGAAGGCGACGAGCGCGAGTGCCGCCCGCTCGGTCGTGCGCGAGTCGAGGCCCATAGCCGGAACGAGCCAGGTCAGCGCGAGCGCAAATGCGACCGCGATGCCAGCTCTGATCATGGGCGGCGTCGCTGCGCGGACCGGGCGTGGCTCGCGCGTGCGCCTGACGAGGATCGCGAACAGCGCGCCGAGGCCGAGCGCGCGCAGGCCGAGCGCGAACGCCGACGCCACGTCGCCGCCGTTCGCGGCGTCGTGCAGGGCGATCCCGGCCAGGATGAGCGCCTGAACGGTCAGCAGTGCGACGGCGACGGAGCGCCGCCGAACGCCGATGACGCCGAGGCCGAGGGCGACCAGCACCCAGGCGAGCGCGCCGTTCATGCGATACCCACGAGGTGGGCCGCGATACCCAGCAAGGCTGCGACGGCCCCGGCGGCCAGGAGGCGCGGAACGAGCAGGACGCGCATCTTGACCACGAGGGTCTCCGTCAGCGCGAGCGCGCCGCACAGGACGGCGAGCCAGACAGGAAGCAGCGCGAGCTGCCACCACAGGCCCTGCGGATGGGGGAGGAAGACCTGGACGGCGAGCACCAGCACGAGCCAGTGGCGGGCGGCCGCCGCCCACTGCAGGTACGCCTGGTCGCGGCCGCCGTACTCCAGCAGCGGGCCCTCGTGGATCATGGTGAGCTCGAGGTGGGTGTCGGGATTGTCCACCGGCTGGCGGCCCGTCTCGGCGACGACCACGAGCGCGAATGCGACCGCGCCCAGCCCCAGTGCCGGACTCGACCAGACTGCCGTCCCGGCGGTCCCGGCGATGATGCCAGTCAGATCCGTCGTTGCCGCGACGAGTGCGGCAACCGCCAGCGAGAGGATCAGCGTCGCCTCGACGAAGACCGACAGCGTCAGATCGCGGCTGGCGCCCATGAGCGAGAATCCGTTCGCGACGTCCCACGCCGAGGCCGCGAGCGCGAACCGCGCGAGCGCGAGGAATCCGGCGAGCGCGAGCGCGTCGTGACCGACGCCCCAGTTCGGCGCACGCTCGGCCGCGGGGACGAGCAGGACGGCCGCGACCAGGCTCGCCGCCACGACCGCGGGAGCGAGCCGGTAGACGGCGCTGGTGCCTTCGACGCTGATTGCGCTCTTGCCCCACAGACGCCGCAACTCGCGGTAGGGCTGCAGGGGGCTCGGTCCGCGGCGGCCCTGCAAGCGAGCCTTCCAGTGCTGGATGAGGCCGGGTAGAAGCGGCGCGAGCAGGATCCCGCCGGCGATCTGGGCGGCGCCCGCCGCTGTGGTGCCGGCGTTCACCCGATCAACCCGATGCGCGCGGCTGCCAGCAGGGCGACGACGAGGGCGATCAGGTAGACCACGTACGTCCCGAGACTGCCGCTCTGAAGGCGGCGCGCGCGGGCTGCCGAGGCCAGGGAGAGGCGGACGACCGGCCGGTACACGCGCTCGTCGATGAGGTGCGGCACGTGACCCCGGTAGGACACCTCCTGGAGCACGCCGCCCTCGCTGCGGACGACGATTTCGCGCTGCGGGCGGAGCATCACCTCCAGAACGAGGCGCAGGGGTTTGGTGAATCCGCTACTCGTCCAGTTCAGCTCCGGTTCGACGAGTTGCCCACAGGCCCAACTCGGTGCAGGCGCGGCGCTGCGCCGGCCGCGCAGCAGCACGAGCGCGGCGGTCAGCGCAACGAGCACGAGCGCGATTCCGGCGGTGGGCAGTGATCCCGTACCCGGCAGATGCAGCCCGATCCCGGTCGGCTCGGTCGTGGGCCAGGGCGCGAGACCCACGAGCGGGGCGAACAGCACACCCGGAGCGAGGCCGAGCACGACGCACGCAAGGGCGAGAAACGCGACCGCACCCACCATCAGTCGTGGGGCCTCCTCGGCTTCGGCAACGGCCTTGCGGCGTGGTGGGCCGAGCAGGACAAGACCCGTCACCTTCACGAAGCAGAAGAGCGCCAGGGCCGCAGTCGACGCCAGAGCGCCCAGCGCGATCGCACCGGCCACGCCGTCGGCCACGTTCCCGTGCTGCGAGACGTGCAGGAGCGCCTGCAACGTCAGCCATTCCGAGGCGAAGCCGTTCAGCGGCGGCAGTCCTGCGATCGCCATCGCGCCGACGAGGAAGCCTGCGCCGGTCCAGGGCATGCGCCGCATGAGGCCTCCGAGGCGGTCGATCTCGAGCGATCCCACCGCGCGCTCGAATGCTCCGGCGCCCATGAACAGGAGTGCCTTGAAGACGGCGTGATTCACGGTGTGCAGGAGTGCCGCACCGAGCGCGAACGCCGCCCACTGATCGGCGCCGCGGGCGCGCAGGAGCAGACAGGCCCCGATGCCGAGCATGATGATCCCGATGTTCTCGATCGAGTGCAGAGCCAGCAGGCGCTTGAGGTCGTGCTCGAAGAGCGCATAGGTCACCCCGCCGACGGCCGACAGCGCACCCAGCGCGAGCACGAGCAGGCAAAGCCAGAGCGGCAGGACGCCGATCCACTCCACGAGCACGCGCACGAGCGCGTAGACGGCGACCTTGATCATGACGCCGCTCATGAGCGCCGAGACCGGAGCAGGAGCGATGGGGTGGGCGCGCGGTAGCCACACGTGCATCGGCATCACGCCTGCCTTCGTGCCCATGCCGATCAACGCCGCCAGCGCGATCGCCGTCTGCATACCGGAGCCGGACGTGATGGCCGAGGCATTCCCGATTGCACCGGCCTCGGCGAGCAGCAGGATCGCTATCCACGTGCCGACGCCACCGAGATGGGTGATCGCGACGTAGCTGAAGACCGTCTGCCGCGCGCGCTCATCGCCCGCGCGCGCGAGCAGGATCACCGCAGCCGGCAGCAAGGTCATCAGCTCCCAGCCGAGCAGGAACGTGAGCGGGTCACGAGCGCAGATCACCGCTGCCATGGCCAGCAGGAACGCAGCCGTGAGCCCGGCGATCGCACGACCCCGAGCGGTGAGCTCGACATACCGCAACGAGAAGACGAGCGCAGGCGCAGCCACGAGGCCCAGAGCACCGAGGAACAATCCGCTGAGCCCATCCACGCCCACCTGCGCAGCGAATGCGCTCGTGAAGCCGTCGCCCAGAACCGCGCCCGTCCCGAGCACCCAGAACCCGGCCACCCCGATTGCAGTCGCGCCGAGGGCCTGGAGCACGACTCCGGCCCGGAAGCCGCGGGGAAAGAACGCAAGGATCCCCCCGACTGCCAGCGCGCCCAGGCCGATGAGCAGGAGGGCGGCGGTCACGGAGTCTCGAGCTCGCGCAGGATCGACTGCTGCTCGGCGAGCCGCCGGCCGATGATGCTGCGCGCGGCGGCGAGCAGCGCGAAGACCTGCGGGTCGTCGACCCGGTAGAACACACTCGTGCCCTGACGCCGCGTCTCGACGACGCCGATCCCCCGCAGCGCCGCGAGGTGCTGAGATGTCCCGCCCGAGTCGAGTCCCAGGTCGGTCTGCAGCGACCCGACCGAACGCTCCCCATCCTGGAGTAACTCCAGGATGCGGACCCGCGCCGGGTGACCGAGCACCCGGAAGAGATGCGCCTTGATCTCGTGAACCTGACCCGCGTTGTGCGGCACAGCACGAGTCTATCTCAATATCTTCCTATCTTGGAAGATTAGACTATCTGCGTCAGTCAGCTTCTTGTCGCGCCGCCGACGAGTCCGCAGGAGCGCGCGCTGCGAGACGATGAACACGATGGCGACCGGCACGGCCGCGATCAGCGTGGCGGGCGCCACCGCCTTCCGCGACCCCCAGCCGAAAGTCAACGCAGGTTGCCAGCGAAGGACTCTCGCGCGTGCTGTTCATGGGGTTGGCGTGTCGAGGGATGCGTGCCGGACGGTGCGCCAAGAGTCCCACGTGATTTTCAGGATCACGACGGTCAGGCCGAGGCCGATCAGGGGGTCGGCGATCGGGAAGCCAAGCGCGACGACTCCTGCGCTCGCGATCACGCCGAGGGAGACGAACCCATCGACGCGAGCGTGGTTTCCGTCCGCCACCAGGGCTGGACTGTGGAGCCGGTGACCTGCTCGCAAGCGCACCTGAGCCGCGACCTCGTTGCCGACGAAGCCGAGAAGACCGGCTGCCGCGAGTGCCCAGAGGTGTGAGGGGTTCTGTGGGTTGATCAGGCGCTCGATCGTCTCGTACAGCGCGACGCAGGCAGAGATGAAGATGGCGGCCACGACGACGAGTCCGGCTAGTCGCTCAGCGCGCGCACTCCGAAGGACGAAGGCGATGCCGAGCGGAACGGCGGTCAGTGCGTCACCCGCGTTGTGGATCAGATCGGCCAGGAGAGCCACGGAACCCGAGGCCAGGAAGATCGCGGCTTGCAGCGCAGCGGTCACGGCGAGGACACCGAGGCTGAGAAGAACCGCGCGCAAGCCTGCGCGCGAGCGCGTGATCGAGCGATCGACAAGGCCGTGCGAATGACCATGTGCGTGCGGATGGTGGTGGGCGTGTCCGTGACTCAGGCCGGGCTCTCCTCAATCGAGGCCGGCGCTCGTCGCTGCTCGAGGTGCATCGAAACGTGTTCGGCGTGATGCCGGATGGCAACGAGCAGCTCCGCGACATGGTGGTCGTGTAGGCGATAACGCACGTGCCGGCCCTCTCGGCGGGCCACCACGAGCTGTGACAACCGCAGGAGCCGCAGTTGGTGCGACGCGCTGCTGGGTGTGATCCCCGC